>MTEX01004769.1_pt1 | contig 21254 bp, 23 predicted proteins | sample 1042691 | NCBI WGS metagenome assembly MTEX01 (sample SAMN06185810, study PRJNA358809) | soil metagenome | isolation source: soil biostimulated with molasses as carbon source | place: India | collected 2015-05-23
ACAGTTCGATCACCGCCGGGTGGGTGGTGTGGAAGAACATGTTGTAGTAGGCCAGCTGGTCCATCTGCGTGGCAGCGGCGGCGGTCAGGTCGCGGCGGCCATAGCCGAGCTGGGTGCACCACAGGCCGGACATGCCGTCAAGGTAGCGCTTGCCCTCGCTGTCCCACAGGTGCAGGCGTTCACCGCCGACGATCACCCGCGGCCCTTCGGCGTTCAGCGCCTTCTGGTCGAGGAAGGCATGGATGTGGTGCGCGGCATCGGAAGCCTGGTAGTCGCGGGTCTGGCGTTGCGGGGCGAAAGGCGCATTCATTGTTGGTTTTCCTTTGCGGTGGGGGTGCAGGGCTGCCGGCGCTCAGCGCAGCTTGCCCATGTAGCTTTCCAGCGGGTCCTTGCCCAGCACGCCCTGGGCATTGGCCAGGGCGTCGATGAACAGGGAAAACAGCTCGGACTGGGTACCGATGTCGAGCTTGGCGTAGACGTTCTTGCGGTGCGACTTGATGGTGTCTTCCGACACGCCCAGGCGCTCGGCCAGCGATCGGGTGGAGTGGCCACGCAGGATCAGCTGGGCAATACGGCACTCACGCTCGGTGAGCAATGAACTGCCAAAATTGTTCAGGGCCGCATGGATACGCTGCTCGAGGATGTTCTCGAAGCGCCCGGCACGGCTGTCGAGCCCGGCGAAGTGCCTGCCGAGCACCGCCAGCACCCAAGGCGTGATGCAGCCGAACAGCGCGCGGCTGTGCCCATCGAGCTTGTCGGTGAACGCCAGCGACACGGCCAGACTGTGCCCGGGCAGCAGCTGCAGGATGTAGTTCAGTTCATCCTGCAGGTGCGAATGGCGGTAGAACGACTGGTAGTACTCGCTCACCTCGAAATGGTCCGGCGCCACTTCGAACAGGCCATAGCAGCCAGACTCGACCTGCTCCACGCAAGCACCGTAGAACGGGTCGAGCAGGTAGAAGCCCGACAGGTAGCGGCTGACATTGCCTTCGGGCTGCCAGGGCGCGTTGTCGTCCTGCTCGAACAGTGCGCTGGGCATGCCGTGGTGCGGGTAGAGATACACCGTGGTCGCCTGGATCGGATGGATCACGCCCAGTGCGGCGAACAGGCTGGCAGCAAAGCCCGGGCGGCCGATGGCCTCGGTGACCTTGGCCTGGTGCTCGAACCACTGTTGTGTAAGCAATCGATGGGTCACGGTAGGCCTGCCATATCGAGTAGGGCACCGCCACAGTGCGGTGCGTTGTTGGCCAGATACTCCCATGGCGCCGCCGCCATCGGAATCACCCTTTGGGGTGAGCCCCTGCGCGCCTCGTCCGGCTCACCCCAAAGGGTGATTCCGGGTACCTGCGGGGTGTGGGAGCATCAATCCGCCCCACGCTGCGAGCCCCGCGCTCGACCTCCTTGCACAACGCCCACCGGCAGCGAGCCGCCTCGCCTGCTGCGGTGTCCTGCATCCCTTTCCAGGAGCTAGCAATGCATACAACAACAAGTACAGCCCATTCCCCCGCCGCGCATGCCGCGTCCCCGGCCCCCACCGGGCGCTTCCGCACATCCATGGGCATGACCGCCCTGATCCTGTTCGGCCTGGCCTACATGGTGCCGCTGGCCGTGTTCACCACCTACGGGCTGGTGACCCAGATGACCAAGGGACACCTGCCCACCGCCTACCTGCTCACCCTCGCCGCCATGCTGCTGACCGCCTACAGCTATGGGCGCATGGTCCAGGCCCACCCCTATTCCGGGTCGGTGTATACCTACACGCGCAAGGCGTTCGGCAGCCACATCGGCTTCATCACCGGCTGGACACTGCTGCTCGACTACATCTTCCTGCCATTGCTCAGCTACCTGCTGATCGGCATCTACATGGCGGAATATTTCCCGGCCATTCCCGCCTGGGTGTGGGTGCTGGGCTCGATTGCCCTGGTGACCTTCCTCAACCTGATCGGCATCGAATCCATCACCCGGGTCAACTGGCTCCTGGTCGTGCTGCAGCTGGTGTTCATCGTGGTGTTCGTCGCCCTGTCGATACGCAACCTCGGTAGCCAGGGCGAACCGCTATCGCTGCTGGCGCCCTTCCATCACGACGGCTTCAGCGTGCCCCTGATCATGACCGGCGCCGCCGTGCTGTGCCTGTCGTTCCTGGGCTTCGATGCGGTGTCGACCATGGCCGAGGAAACCAGCAACCCGACCTACCGCATCCCCATGGCGATCCTCGCGGTATCGCTGATCGGCGGCCTGCTGTTCCTGGTGGTGTCGTACTGCGCGCAGATGGTGTTTCCCGACTGGGGCAACTTCGCCGACCCCGACTCGGCTTCGGTGGACGTGATGCGGCGGGTGGGCGGTGAACTGCTGGTGACCGCCTTCACCGCCACCTATGTGGCCGGCTGCTTCGCCTCGGCCATGGTGTCCCAGGCCAGCGTGTCGCGGGTGCTGTTCGCCATGGGCCGCGACGGCGCACTGCCGCGGGCATTCGGCCAATTGCTGACGAAAAAGCGCGTCCCGGCCGCGGCCATCGTGCTGGTCAGCCTGCTGTCGCTGGTCGCCCTGGTGATCACCCTCGACACCGTGGCCAACATGATCAGCTTTGGCGCGTTGTTCGCCTTCTCCGCGGTGAACCTGGCAGTGGTCAAGCACTACCTGGTCGACCAGCGCCTGCGCGGGGCCCGCAACTACCTGCTGTATGGCGTCGTACCTGGCCTGGGCTTTCTCAGCACGTTGTGGCTGTGGAGCAGCCTGACCCGCCTGTCATTCACCATCGGCCTGTGCTGGATGGGCGTAGGCCTGATGGTACTGCTCGGGCTCACCCGGGCGTTCCGGGTGAAGCTGCCGGAGCTGCAGATGGCCGAGTGACGACACGCTTGCACGGTGCCTGTGGGGGCGGGTTCACCCGCCGACACCGGCACCACCGGTGTCAGGCAGGGGCCGCCTGCTTCCGCTGAACCCACTTGCAAACAGGCCTCGCAGGGCTCGGGCGGCGAGGTGTATACAATTTCGCAAGACTCTGCTTACATGTTGCGGCGCCTACGACAGCGACAATCGTCGCTGGGTATTGCGCAGGCACATGCTATGCCCAAGACACTATTGGTAAAAAACGCCACCCTGCTGGTCACCATGGACGGCGAACGCCGCGAGATCAGCAACGGCGGCCTGTTCATCGAAGACAACCTGATCCGCCAGGTCGGCGCCAGCGACACCCTGCCCCAGCACGCCGACGTGGTGCTGGACATGGCCGGCAAGGTGGTCATCCCTGGCCTGGTCAACACCCACCACCACATGTACCAGAGCCTCACCCGCGTGGTGCCGGCAGCCCAGGACGGCGAACTGTTCAACTGGCTGACCAACCTGTACCCGATCTGGGCGCGCCTGACCCCCGAGATGATCGCGGTGTCGACCCAGACCGCCATGGCGGAACTGATCCTGTCCGGCTGCACCACCTCCAGCGACCACCTGTACATCTACCCCAACGGCTGCAAGCTCGACGACAGCATCCACGCCGCCGACGAGATCGGCATGCGCTTCCACGCCGCCCGCGGCAGCATGAGCGTGGGCCGCAGCCAGGGCGGCCTGCCGCCTGACGCCGTAGTGGAGAAGGAGGCCGACATCCTCAAGGAGTCCCAGCGCCTGATCGAGGACTACCACGATGCCAGCCACGGCGCGATGCGCCGCATCGTGGTGGCGCCGTGCTCGCCGTTCTCGGTCAGCCGCGACCTGATGCGCGAAGCGGCGGTGCTGGCGCGCCAGTACGGCGTGTCGTTGCACACGCACCTGGCCGAAAACCTCAACGACATTGCCTACAGCCGCGAGAAGTTCGGCATGACCCCGGCCGAATACGCCGAGGACCTCGGCTGGGTCGGCCACGATGTGTGGCATGCCCATTGTGTGCAACTGGACCAGCACGGCATCGAACTGTTCGCCCGCACCGGTACCGGTGTGGCCCACTGCCCATGCTCGAACATGCGCCTGGCCTCGGGCATCGCCCCGGTACGCAAGATGCGCGACCATGGCGTGCCGGTAGGCCTGGGGGTGGACGGTTCGGCGTCCAACGACGGCGCCAGCATGATCGGTGAAGTGCGCCAGGCCTTGCTGCTGCAACGGGTCGGTTTCGGCCCCGACGCGATGACCGCGCGCGAAGCGCTGGAAATCGCCACCCTCGGCGGTGCCAAGGTGTTGAACCGCAACGACATCGGCGCCCTCGCCCCCGGCATGGTCGCCGACTTCGTCGCCTTCGACCTGGGCCACGTGGCTTATGCCGGTGGCCATCATGACCCGCTGGCGGCGCTGGTGTTCTGCACCCCGACCCAGGTGCATACCAGCGTGATCAATGGTCGCGTGGTGGTGCAGGACGGCCAATTGCTCACCGTCGACCTGCCACGGGTCCTCGAGCGCCATAACCAGTTGGCCCAGCAACTGGTCAGCGGCGGATAACAAGGCTGGCCTGGTGTCGCGACGGGCTGCCAGGCAGCCCTGTCGTGGCCCTGGCCGCACCCACTGCGGCGGCTCAGAGGGCCATGACCATCTCATGCCAGGCCATGCCACCGTGCTCCGACGGCGATGGCTGCACGTACTGGTAACCCATCTTCTGGTACAGCGGCACATGCTGCTGCTTGCACATCAGGTGGATGGTCTGCTTGCCCGCGGCCTTCATGCGCCTGACGAACTCGTCCATCAGGCGCCTGGCGTAGCCTTGGCCCTGGTGCGCCGGGTCGACCACCACCGACATGATCACCACATTCGGCGCTTGCGGGTCGTGCCCGACCAGCTCCTTGAAGGCTTCATCGGCCATCTCCACCTGGTGGGCGCAGCCGCTGTTGATGAAACCGACGATCTCTCCCGCCTGCTCCAGCACCAGGAATCCTTGCGGGTACTGCGCGATACGGGTACGGATCTTCTCCAGTGTGGCCGCTTCATCCCCTTCATAGGCGCCGATTTCGATGGCGTAGCAACGCTCGGCGTCTGCGGCGGTTGGGGTGCGGAACTGCGGAGTGCTCATGGCGGGTTTCCTTGACGGTGATTGGCAAAGCGGCCGTCATGGTAAATGACTGGCCAGCTGGACAGGCAGCTTTCTCAAACCCGTTGCGTGGCGCTTGCTGAGAGCCAAGGGGACAAGCATCATGGCGCATTGCCCACTCGCTATGGATACGCCGATGGCCTCAGTGCCGCTATCGCTCGCCGAACCCGGCCGCTGCAAACGCTTGAAGGCTGCCAGCAGCCAGGCCCACGACGATGTCGACCAACGGGTGATGGCCGCCAGGCCGTTCGAGAGCCGCGAACGCTACGCTCGCTTCCTGCAGGTACAGCATCGCTTTCATGGCAGCCTGCTGGCGTTATACCGCGATAAACAACTCAATCTGCTGTTGCCTGGGCTGGCGCAGCTGTCGCGCGCTGCCGCGGTCGAGCACGACCTGGGCGCGTTGGGCCTGGCAGTGCCGGCCCCCCCCGCGCAGGTGTGTGCCAGCCCGGCCCAGGCCCTGGGCTGGCTGTACTGCAGCGAGGGGTCGAACCTTGGCGCTGCGTTTCTGCTCAGGCAGGCCCAGCGCCTGGGGCTGGACGCCGGCCTGGGCGCCTGCCACCTGGCGCCGCCTCCACAGGGCCGGGCGCTGCCCTGGCGCCAGTTCGTCGCCAGGCTGGACGGCTTATCGCTGGATGCGCAGGAAGAAGCCGAAGTGGTCGCTGGCGTGATTGCCGCGTTCGGCAGCTATCAGGCGCATCTGCGAGCGGAGTTTGCCTGATGCGACAGCCGTAAGCGGGTTGTTTCAAAAGTTGTACAAGTTGTTGCCACAGCGAACTTTTTCCCGTTTGCCGGTCTATGTGGGAGGCACAGAAAGGTAGCGGGACGCGAGACAGAATCGCCAACCACCTGCTGGCCAGATGGCTCAATTGTTCTCAGAGGTTGGCTTCGCTCATGAAAATACATGTCGCAAGGTTGATGCTGCTCGGCCTGTTCTCGTTGGCGGCGATGGGCACGGCATCGGCAACCCCCATGAAACCGTCCGTAGCGGCTGCCCCGGCGGTGCAATCACCCCTGCAGCCTGCCGGCAACCCCTGGGCGAAGTTGGCCAGCGTGGCCGATGAGCAGCCCGCCACGCTGCTCGCCCATGGTGACGACCGCTGGCATGACCACAGAAGCGACTGGCGCCGCGAACAGTGGCGCCGCGAGCAGGCCCGACGTGACTGGGAGCGCCGGCGCGACTGGGAATATCGCCGCGACTGGGAACGCCGGCGTGACTGGGAGCGCCGCCATGAGCGGGCCATGCACCAGCGCTACCATGACGATTATCGTTACTACCGCCGTTGATACGTGGCAACTGGCGCGGCCTTGACGGCTGCGCTGGTTGGTCAGCTGGCGGTATCCGCCGCCGCCTCGGCTTCCATCTTCAGGCGGTCCGCCTTGCAAATGTACTTTGGCTTGCGCGGCGCCAGTTTCGCGCTGGCCTTCTTGGCATGCGCCTGCAGTAGCTGCTTGATCTTCTTGCGACGGTTCATTCTCGTTCGACCTGTCAGTGCGGTTTGGCTGGATGCATCATACCTTGCCTGGGCCAACACCTCGTTGACGTTATTTTCACACCCGGCAGATTAGCGTCACGCCCTTTCCGGCGCCGCACAGATCCGCTGGCCGCCAAGGTACGACGAGGCAAACGTGTCACACACTCCATCCCCTTCTTCGCCCAAGCGCGTGGACTGGGCCGGCCTGGGCTGGCTCCTGCTGTTCTTCTGGTACTTCTCGGGCGTGACCCAGGCGCTGCTGCTGTTCAGCGGCACCACAGGTTTCGCCGGTTTCCGCGACGCCCTGTTCCTCAGCAGCCTGTGGCTGGCCCCGGTGCTGCTGCTGCCGCGCTTCACCCGCGCCACGGCCGCGGTCATCGGCCTGGTTCTGTGGGCCGCGTCGCTGGTAGGTTTGAGCTACTTCGGCATCTATCGCCAGGAGTTCTCGCAAAGCGTGATCTTCGTGATGTTCGAGTCCAACACCGCCGAGGCCGGTGAGTACTTCAGCCAGTACTTCAGCGCCTGGCTTGGCCTGGCACTGCTGCTGTACACGCTGGTCGCCGTATTGCTGTGGAAGCGCGTGCGCCCGGTACGCCTGCCGCTGCGCAGCCGCCTGCCAGTGGTCGCCCTGTTGCTGCTGGCCAACCTGGTGTATCCGTTCTACAAACAGATGGTCACCCAGCAACGCAGCTTTGCCGACGCGGCAGAAAAGGTCCAGCAGCGCATGGAGCCGGCCGTGCCCTGGCAACTGCTGGTCGGCTACCGCCAGTACCGCCAGCAACTGGACAACATGCAGCAGTTACTGGCCCAGAACGCCGCGCTGCCGCCCCTGCAAAACCTGCAGGACAGCAGCGGTGCAGCGCCACGCACACTGGTGCTGGTGCTGGGTGAATCGACCACCCGCGAGCACATGCACCTGTACGGCTACAACCGTGACACCACGCCCAACCTCGATGCGCTGGCTGCCAGTGACGAGGGCCTGACGGTTTTCCGCAACGTGGTGTCGCCACGCCCGTACACCATCGAAGTGATGCAGCAGATCCTCACCTTCGGCGATGAGCAGAACCCGGACCGCTTCCTCACCGATCCGTCGCTGATCAACCTGTTGAAGCAGGCCGGCTACAAGACCTTCTGGATCACCAACCAGCAGACCATGACCAAGCGCAATACCATGCTGACCACCTTCTCGCAGCAGACGGACGCGCCGGTCTACCTGAACAACCAGCGTAACCAGAATGCCAGCCAGTACGATGACGTGGTGCTGGCACCGTTCGAGAAGGCCCTGCAAGACCCGGCGCCGAACAAGTTCATCATCGTGCACCTGCTGGGTACGCACATGGACTATCGCTACCGCTACCCGGATGACTACGCGCACTTCACCGACCGCCAGGGCGCGCCCGGCGTGCTGACGCCCGAGCAGGTGAAAACCTACAATTTCTACGACAATGCGGTGCGCTACAACGACTACGTGGTCTCGAGCCTGATCAAGCGTTATTCGGCCACCACCCCCAATGGCTTCCTGCTGTACCTGTCCGACCATGGCGAGGACGTGTACAGCTCCGGCAACCACGACCGCCTGGGGCGTAATGAAGGCGCGCCGACCCGGCCGATGTATACCATCCCGTTCCTGCTGTGGACCTCGCCAAGCTGGCGTGCCGAGCACCCGCGCGACTTGCAGGCGATGGCCGACCGCCCTTACAGCAGCTCGCACCTGATTCACACCCTGTCCGACCTCGCCGGGTTGAGCTACGACCGCTACGAGCCGGCGAAGAGCCTGGTGAGCCCGCAGTTCGTGGTGGCACCGCGCTGGATTGGCGACCCGTACCGCAAGGATGGCCTGCGCGAGTTCGACCGCCTGCCGCAGGACAAGGCCGAGCGGGTGCAGCAGACGGCCAGCAACAGCCAAGCGCAGAACGGTGCAGGCCCGGACTGACGGTGGGTAATTGCGCCCTTTCGCGACACAAGGCCACGCCTGTACCGGCTAACGCAGCCCCTGTAGGAGCGGATTTATCCGCGAAGCAGGCGGCACGTTAGATGGCACCGGCTGTGCCGGTGTTCGCGGGCATGCCCGCTCCCACACAATCGGGCAAGCCGCTAGATCTTGAGCAAGACAGAAGCCTGCACAAGCGCAACCTCGCTTCAGTCAGGCCGGCTGGCTACAACGCCCCTGACGGGTGCTGCTTCGCACGGCCTCGGCCAGCTTGCGCAGGTTGGCCTGGTGGGCATTGACCAGGCTGGCGATACTGTTGTCCGCTGGCGTTTGCAGCGAGGTGCGGCAGGTCAGTTCGGCCCGCCCCGGCTGGCTCAGACGCCACAAGGCTTCCAGCGAGGCGTAGCGCCCCGGCACCATGTCGAAGCGCTGCACGTCCACGCGCAGCAGCGCCTTGCTGCTACCCACCGGCCCACCCAGCTGGTCTTGCAGGGCACTGCGGAATTCGTCCACCAGGTTGGCCCCCCACCACTCCGTCTCGAGGATGGCCAGGCCGCTCTGCCCTTGCCGTACCACCAATTGCGGGCGGTCCACCTGCGGCGGCACTGCCACCCTGGCCACCTGGATGCGTTGGCCGCCGTCACGCAGCGGCTCGCTGGGCACCAAGGTGTGATAGTTGTTTGGCGTGCTGCAGCCCCACAGCAGTGCCAGCAGCCCGGCCCCACATACATTGCGCAGTCGTTGCATCGGCGTTCTCCTCAGGGTTCCAGGCCTGCGGCCCCGGCCGCCTTCGGCCGACCACGAATCAGCGATTCGGGGTGGCGGCCCAGGTAATCGGCAAGGTCACGCAGCGAACGCGACATGCGTTCCAGTTCGTCCAGGGTCTCCCCCATCCGCTCGCGCTGCGGCGAGTCTTCGGCAATCGCCGAGTTGGCCGTGCGCAGGGTCTTGTGCATCTCGTCCAGCGCCACTTGCACCTCCGGCAATGTCTGGCCATTGAACTGCTTGAGGCTGGCTCGCAGCTCACGCAGGCTGCCATCGAGGTTGCTGGCGATGCTCTCCAAGGGCAGTTTGCTGATGCGCTCGACCACCCGTTGCAGCTGTTCCTGCAACTGTTCCAGGCTGCCGGGCAGCGTGGGAATGGTGATCGGGTTGGCCGTCCTGTCGAAGGCGACCTTGGGCGCGTCCGGGTAGAAGTCCAGGGAAATGAACATCTGCCCGGTGATCAGGTTGCCACTGCGGGCCTGGGCCCGCAGCCCATGCTCGACGAAGGTGCCAATCAGGCGCCGGGCGCCGTCCAGGTCACCCTCGCTATGCTTGAACGCAGCGAGCATCTTGCGGTGCACCGGCCCCAGCCGCTGCGGGTAGATCACCGCATCGACCACTACCGGAAACGCCTGCCGGGCAGCATCGTAGTCAAGCTTGATCGAGGTGACCCGGCCGAACTCCACGCCCTTGAACTCCACCGGCGCCCCTACCGACAGGCCACGCATGGCCTGGTCGAAGCGCAACTGCAGGTATTGCGCCTGGCCACTAGGCGGCGCCAAAGCGGTATCACGGTCGGCAAACAGCTGAAAGCGCGCCTGGTCGGCAGCGGGTTCGGCTTGCGGGGCGAAGTCGGGCGAGCCAAAGGCCAGCCCGCCCACCAGGATGGACGACAGTGACTCGGTATCGACCTTGAGGCCGTTGGCACCGATCTGCATGTCGACCCCACTGGCATTCCAGAAACGCGTATCGGCGGTGACGAAGCTGTCGTAGGGAGCCTGTACGAACACGCCGATCTCCACGCCCTTGCCATCGCCCTGCAGGGCAAACGACACCACCTCGCCCACCGGGATCTTGCGGTAGTAGATCGATGAGCCAACATCCAGCGAGCCGAGGTCGCTGGCGGTGAGCACAAAGCGCTTGCCTTTTTCGTCATAGGTGATCGGTGGTGGCAGTTCCAGGCCGACAAACGACTTCTCCGGCACGTTCGACTCGCCGGCATCGGCGCCGATGAAACTACCGGAAAACAGCGTGTCCACCCCGGAAACGCCGCCGACCCCGATGCGTGGTCGCACCACCCAGAAGCGCGCCCCCTGGGTGGCGAAGGCGCGGGCATCATTGGACAGCTGCACCTTGGCGACCACGCTCTTCTTGTCGTCGGCCAACTCTACCGTGGTGACTTCACCAATCACCACGCTGCGGTACTTGACCTGGGTTTTGTGTGCCACCAGCCCCTCCCCGGTGTGGAAGGCAATGGCAATCACCGGCCCCTGTTGCATCCAGTTCCGCACCACCAGCGAGGCGCCGATCAGGATCGCCACGATCGGCACGATCCATACCAGCGACACGTTCCAGCGCCGAGTGCGTACCTCGACCTGCCCGGCGCCATCGTGGTTGTCAGTCTGCTGCCCCATCAATGCGGCCTCCCCTCGTTGGTATGGCGATCCCAGATCAGGCGTGGATCGAAGCTCATCGCAGACAACATGGTCAGCACCACCACCATGCCGAAGAACAGGATGCCCACCCGCGGCTCGATGGTGCCCAAGCCACGCAGCTGCACCAACGCCGCCACCAGTGCTACCACCATCACATCGAGCATCGACCAGTAGCCGATCAACTCGACGAAGCGGTACAGCTGCGAGCGTTGCCGGCAGGCCCAGGTAGAACCGCGCTGGGCGGTGTAGAGCAACAGGCCGAGCGAGAAGAACTTGATGGCCGGCACACCGACGCTGGCAATGAAGATGATCAGGGCGATGTCCCAGGCCCCGGCCTCCCAGAACTCCAGTACCCCACCGCCAATGGTGCTTTCGCTGCCGCTGCCGAGCATCTCGGTGTGCATCACGGGCAGCAGATTGGCGGGGATATAGAAAATCAGCGCGGCCAGCAGAAAGGCCCAGCCGCGGCTGATGGCATTGGTCTTGCGGCGGTGAATGGGCGCACCGCAGCGGCTGCAGGTGTGGGCGCCACTGCCCAGCGGGCAGGCCTGGCCACAGCCATGGCACAGGCACAAGCCCAGGTCATCGGCGCTGGCCGGGGTGTTCATGGCTGATCCCAGAGGTCGCGGATGTCCTTGCCGGCGACATGAATGATCAGCATGCTCAGCGCAGCCAGGGCCAACAGGCCGATGCCGGGGATCACTTCGAGCAAGCCGGCCAGCTTGATCACCGCCACCAGCGCCCCCAGCAGGCAGACCTCCAGCATGCTCCAGGGCCGCAGGCCTTCCAGGCTGCGCATGCACACGGCAAAACCCGGCGCACGCTGGCCAGCCAGGGCAAAACCCAGCAGCCAGCACAACAGCCCGATCTGCAGCACCGGTGCGACGATGATGGACAAGGCCATGACCAGGGCGATGAAGGTGATGCTGCCGTGGCTGAGGATCTGCACCGAGTCCCACAATGTCGCCGAATGGGTCAGCCCCTGCATGCCGATGGTCATCACCGGGTAGAAATTGGCGAACACCAGCAGGATGCCGCCCGTCACGCTCAGTGCCAGCCGTTGCTGCACGGTCAGCGAGGTGTACCGGTACAGCACGCCGCCACAGCGCTGGCACAGGGCGCGCTGATGCTTGAGCAGCGGCGCGCGGTGATAAACCGTGTCGCAGTATTCGCAGATGATCAGGTGCTGGGTCTGGCTCATGGTGCTTCCACGGGTAGCGGGATTCAGGCCGGGATGCGCAGGCGAACAATATTTGATATCCGGTTTAGCCCATCTGGGCAAAACTGCCATCCGCTCGGCCACGGCGAACTATTCTGAGAGTCGGGATCCCACCCGCTGGAGGTGTAGCATGCGCAGGTCGACGTGGAGTTACCTGTTGGTACTGCTGTGCGTGGCCCCGGCCGCCCTGGCGCAGTCGGTGGTACCGCTCAAGGGCCAGAGCAGCCAGCAGATGCAGCTGGATATCAACGACTGCAATACCGTGGCGACCAATGCCGCGAACAGCGCCGCGACGTCCAACGATCCGCATGTCGGTGGCCGCGTGCGGGGTGCCGCCGCTGGTGCGGTTGCCGGTGCGGCGGGCGCGCAAGTGCGCGGTAACCAGCACGACGCGCTGTATGACCGGGCCAGTGACGATGCCAAGCAGGCGTACCGGCAGAACCGTGCCGGCGAGGTGGCCGCCGCCGGTGCCGCCGTCGGTGGCATGCGCCAGCGCCAGGAGCGCCGCCAGGACCGCCGTGGCCAGGACGAAGCGCAGGCACAGGCCCATGCCAGTGCCTACGCCGGTTGCCTGCAGGGGCGCGGCTATCAGGTCAACCCCTGAGCAGCCGGCACGCCCTGCCCCGGCAATAGGCGGCATGGCGCGCCCGGGTCAGAATGTCGCCAGTTGTTCCCGGCAGAATTCGACGAACAACTGAGCCGGCTTGGTCAGTTGCACCCGTTTCAACCATGCCGCCGCCAGCCCGGACAACGCGACCGGCTCGGCAATATCCACCATCGCCAGGCGCTGGCCGTCGTAGGTGTACGGTGAGTGCGGGCGCGTCACCAGCAAGGAAAAGCCGAAGCCCTGCCCAACCATGCCGCGCACCATCTCGATCGATGGCGAACTGAAGACGATGTTCGGCGTCAGGCCCATTTCGTTGAACAGGCTGACGAAGTAGGTGCGGCTCGGGGCCACGTCCAGCAGGATCATCGGCTCGGGGCACAGGTCGCGCAGCGACACCTGGGCCTGGCCGGCAAAGCGGTGCTGCTCGGGCAGCAACACATAGGGCTTCTGCGCTGGCATCAGCGGTTCGGCTTCGATGGTGCCGTCCAGGTCGTGATCGTAGAGAAATGCCAGGTCGAAGGTGCCGGCAGTCAGGCCCTGGATCAGGTCCTGCTGTTCGCCATCGCGCAAGCGGATGTCCACCCCCGGGTAGCGTTGGCGAAAGCCGGCAATCAGCCGCGGCAGGTACAGCGGGGCCACGGTTTCGAAACAGCCGATGTCAATCTGCCCGGCCACGGTGTCGTTATCGGCCAGGGCGTTCTGCTCGAACTCGTGGGCCATCTGCAGCAGCGACTTGGTCTTGGCGTAAAAGCGTTTGCCACTGGGCGTCAGCGACACGCCCTGGGCGTGGTGGCGGATGAACAGCTGCACGCCGAAGCTCTCCTCCAGGCTCTTGATCGCCGTGGAGATGGACGGCTGGGCAATGTACAGCTGGCGCGAAGCCTCGGCGACACTGCCGGCCTCCACGGTGGTGACGAAGTACTTGAGTTGTCGCAGGGTATAGGCAGCCACGGGCACCTCGCTGGCGCCGCTCCGGGCGCTGGAATCATGCTTGCCACTTTACCCTCGGCAGCCGCCACGTGGGGGCCGGGAGGTGAAGGATTTACCTATCGCTTGAACAGGTTTTTGGTAAGGGCGCCACTGGTCAATTACCCTCAACCGTCTTTACTGGTATTCATCGGCCCCAAGCATACGGTGTGTGCCTATGAAGATCGTGGTCACCAGCATTCTTGTCGACGACCAGGCCAAGGCCTTGGCCTTCTATCACTACGTACTCGGTTTCGAACCCAAGCATGACATCCCCATGGGCCGGCACCGCTGGCTGACCCTCACCTCCCCCAACGACCCCAACGGCGTCGAACTGCTGCTGGAACCCGACGCGCACCCGGCTGCCAAGGCCTACAAGGCGGCGCTCAAGCAGGACGGTATCCCTGCTACCTCGTTCGGCGTGCGCGACATCCAGGCCGAGTACACCCGGCTGTGTGCAGCGGGTGTGCAGTTCACCCAGCCACCCACCGCCGTGGGGCCGGTGACCGTGGCGGTGTTCGATGACACCTGCGGCAACCTGATCCAGATTGCCCAGAAGCACTAGCGGCTAGCCAGGCGCTACCGGCAGCCGCAGGGTCGCACGCAGCCCGTGCGGCAGCTGGTTGCGCAACTGCACGCTGCCGCCCAGACGCGTCATGATGGTACTGACGATCGACAGCCCCAGGCCGGCGCCATTGGCCGAGCCCTTGCTGTAAAAACGCTCGAACACGCGCTGTTGGTCGGCCACGGCGATGCCTGGCCCTTCGTCGTCGACGCTGACCAATAGCGCCTGCCCTTCACGTTGCAGGGTCACGGTGATGCGCCCGCCCGGCGGGGAATGATCGACGGCATTGGTCACCAGGTTCTGCAAGGCGATGCCCAGCGCACCGGCGTCGGTATGCAGCTGGTAGTCGCCAGCCGCGATATCCAGCGACGGCTCGAGCCCACGTTCCAGTATCCACGGGGTCAGGTCGGCCAGGGTCTCGGCCACCAGCGCCTGCAGGTCGACCTGCGGCCAGTCACGCCGACCGGGTCGCGGCTCCAGGCGGGCCAGGGTCAACAGCTGGTTGACCACCCGGGCAAGGCGGTCGACACCGCCCATGAGGAAGCCCAGCGCCTTGTCCCGCTCGGCACTGCTGGCTGCATTGAGGGCGTTCTGCGCATGCAGGCGCAGGACCGCCAACGGCGTGCGCATCTCGTGGGCGGCATCGGCAATAAAGCGATGCTCGCGGCTCAGCAGGTCGCCGATCTGCCCGAGCAGGCGGTTGATTGCGGCCTGCATCGGTTCCAGTTCCTTGGGCAGTGGCACCAGTTGCAGCGGTTCGAGTGAGTCGGCGTGGCGGGCGCGGATGACCCTGGCCATGTTCTGCAGCGGCCGCAGCCCCCAGCCGATAGCCGCCCACACCAGCACGGCCAGGGCCAGGCTGCCGAACAGGAATGGCAGCAGCGTATGCCGCACGATGCGCTCGACCAGGTCGATACGCACGTCGCTGCGTTCGCCCACCCAGATCACCCAGCGCTTTTCCGGGACCGGCAGGACGAAACTGCGCCAACGTTGCGTACCCGCTACCACATCGGCGAACCCTGGCGCCCGGGGCGGTTGCTGCAGCTGCGGGGCACTGGGCGTATGTACCAGCAAGGTGCCGTCGTCGGCCCATACCTGGAAGGCCAGCTTGCTCTCGTAGGGATGCCCGACCCGGTGCCGCCCGGCCTTGCTCAACGCCTCGTCGAAGGCGCGGTACAACTCGCCACGGCTCTGCTCCTGCACCGGCAGGCTCATGATGCCCTGCAGCAGCCGGGCATTCTGCGCCAGATGGGCGTCGTACACCTCGGCGATTTCGTGGCGGCTGTCGTGGTAGTTGTACAACGCCAGCAGGCCGCTGCCGAGCAGCAACAGCAGCATCACCCGCCACAGGGTGCGTTGGCGCAGCGAGGTCATGCCTTGCCTTCCACCAGGTAACCGATGCCGCGCACGGTACGGATCAGCCCGTTGAAGAGCTTCTTGCGCAAATGGTAGATGTTCACTTCCAGGGTGTTGCTCTCGGGCTCTTCATCCCAGCCATACAGCAACTGGGTAAGGCGCTCGCGGGTAAATACCTTGCCCGGCTGCGCCAGCAGCTCGTGCAACAGCAGGTATTCCTTGGGCGTGAGGACCACCTGCTGGCCCTGGTAGTGCACCTGTTGGGTGGCCGGGTCCAGGCACACCCCGGCGTGCTCGATGAGTAACCGCGCGCGGCCGCTGCTGCGGCGCAGCAAAGCCCGCAGGCGGGCCTTGAGTTCGTTGAGGTCGAAGGGCTTTACCAGGTAGTCATCGGCGCCGGCGTCCAACCCGGCGATACGGTCGTCGGTGGCGTCACGCGCAGTCAACACCAGCACCGGCAGGCTGTTGCCGGCGGCGCGCAGGCGCCGCAACAGCTCGATGCCATCCAGGCGTGGCAAACCCAGGTCGAGGATGGCCAGGTCGAACGCCTCGTGACACAGCGCGTGCAAGGCGCTGGCGCCATCCTGCAGCCAGTCGAGGGTATAGCCCTCGCGGCGCAGGCCGTCACAGATCCCCTCCCCCAATGCAACGTCATCTTCCACCAGCAGCAGACGCATGCTCAATCCTGTTTGTCCTTGATCGCTTTGAGTAAAGCATCGATTTCACCGCGCCGGCCCTGGTCAGCCAGTTCCCGGCCTGGCCGGGGCGGTGCCTGCAGGGCCTTCTGCAGGGCCGCGCGGGCTTCATCATAGCGCTTGAGCCGGTACAGGTGGTCAGCCCAGAAGTAATTGCTGTCGATGCCGTCGGGGTTGATCGCCAGTGCCTGGCGCAGCAGGCCCTCGGCCTTGGCCTGGTCGCCGAAGCTCAGCGGCCAGCCCGGCACCTGGTCATACAGCGCGCCCAGGCTGGTGTAGGCCGAGCCCTGCAACGCCTTGGGGTCCGCGGCCTGGGCCTGTTCCAGGCTGGCGCGGGCGGCCTTGACCTTGCCCAGGGCCCCCAGCCCGCCTGTGGCACCCGCCCAGCTGCTGTTGACGATGCCATCCCAGATCAGTGGCTCGGCCGCGCCTGGGTGCTGACGCACCAGCGCTGCCGACTGTACCGCCAAGGCCTCGAACGCCCCGGCACGCTGGGCTTCGGGCAATTCATAGCGAATCACCGCCCAGCGCTGCTGAATGGCAGCGAGCTGCTGGGTACCATTCTGGTCAAGGGCCCAGGTGAATGGGGCGATGGCCAGCAGGCTGGCCAGTAACAGACGTTTCATTTGCTCGACTCCTTGTTGTGCCAGGTGCTGTAGCGGCGAATCAGCGGCAGTTGCTTGCGCAGGGCGCGGTCGACCACGCCAGGCAACATGCCGTTGAGGCGCACGAAGAGTTTTTCCGGCCAGCCCAGATACAGTTCGCTGCGCTCGGCCTGCACCGCGTCGAGCACCGCGCGGGCAACGTCCTGCGGGTCGTCGACGCCGACCTTCAAGGCCTGGTTGAGCGCCTGCGCGGCACTGCTGTTCATCGCCGTGCGGGTGGTGCGCGGTGCCGCATACAGCACGTTGACCGAGGTGTCGGCCAGCTCGCGGCGCAGCGCCTCGGAGAAACCGCGCAAGGCGAACTTGCTGGCGCAGTAGGTGGCATAGCCGGGGTAACCGATCGAGCCATAGATCGACCCCACGTTCACCACCAGCGCACTGGGCTGCTCGCGCAGCAGCGGCAGGAACAGGCGGGTCAGCTGGATGGCGGCCTTGACGTTGAGATCGAACAGCTCGTCCAGGGCGGCTTCGTCCAGCTGTTCGAGCAAGGCGAAGCGGTTGACTCCGGCAGCGTTGATGAGCAGGTTGCAGTAGCCCAGCGCCCGGGCCGCTTCCAGCACATCGCGACGGCCTTCGGCACTGCGCAGATCGGCTTGCTGCCAGTACAACTGCTGCGGGTAGCGTGCCATCAGCTCGGCCAGCTTGCCCTTCTGCCGGCTGACTGCCAGCACCCGCGCACCGGCGCTGCACAACTGGTCTGCCAGTTCCAGGCCGATACCACCGCTGGCACCGGTGAGCACCGCCACGCAATCAGGCAGGCGCATGCTGGGCCTCCTGCTGCGCGGCATGCGGCAGCCCTTCGAACATGGCGGTGTACAGGCGATACACCACTTTGGCGGCGTGGATCACTGCCTGATGATCCTCAGGGTCCTCCAGGCGGTTCATCAGGCCACGGTAAGTGGCCATATGGTCCTGGTCCAGCGCGCCGTGGGAGCTGAGGTAGCTGAACGCCCGGTCCGGCAAGCCAAGGCTTCCCTGCAGGGTCCCGGCGGCCTGGGTCGCGAGGGCAATGCTGGTGCCTTCGAGGACGTTGACCATGCCGAACAGCCCGACCGGGTTGCCACGGGCGATCTGATCGTAGAGAAACGCCACCATCAGCTCGATCGGCAATGCCGGACGGCTACTCGCCACCTGCAGCGGGTCGCCACCACAGGCGGCGATGTCATCGAGAATCCAGCGCTCATGGCCGTACTCCTCCTCGATGTACTCGCACACTGCGCCGCGCAGCCACTCCAGCCGCGTCGGCAAACGCGCTCCGCAGGCCATCATCAGCGGCACGGTATGCCGCACATGGTGGTAGGCCTGGGTCAGAAACGCCACATAGGCCTCGAGGCTGGCCTTGCCGGCCAGCGCGTCGCGGATGACCGGGACATTGAACAATGCCGTACGCTCGTCGGCGGTTTGCTGTTGCAGCCTATCGAAAAAAAGCATGGCAAAACCTCGTGGGTCATTGAAGGTCGGTTAACAAGCTGTGGTAACACCGCAGGATCTGTTCGCGGCGTGGCCGGCCGTTGGCGGTCAGGGTTTGCCCGGCGGCGCTCAGCGGTTCGGGCAGGCGCCGCCAGGCATGCACCCGGGCGTAGTCCGGCAGCCCGACGTTGGCCTGGCGCACGGCTTGCTCGAGCGTGTGGTCATCGGCGTGCGGGTCCAGCGGCCAGAGCAGCGCCAGGTTGTGCGCCAGGCCTTCGCCGTAGACGAAGGCCTGGGCGATCACCCCGCCCTGGGTCAGCTCGGCCTCGACCCACTCGGGGTTGACGTTGCGCCCGAAGCTGGTGCTGTACTGGTGCTTCTTGCGCCCGGCCAGGTAGAGGAAACCGTCGTTGTCGAAGTGCCCGAGGTCACCGGTCGACAACCAGGGTGCGTTGAACGCTGGCTCACCCAGGTAGCCGAGCAACGCCGAGCCGGCCACCTGCACCTCGCCATCCTCGGCAATGCGTACCTGCACATGCGGCAGCGGCCGGCCGACACTGCCCGGGCGCCTGGCGCCGGGGCGGTTGAGGCACACTACCGAGGCACATTCGGACAGGCCGTAGCCTTCGAATACCGGTAGCCCGACCGCCTCGGCACGGGCCAGCAGGCTCGGCGCCACCCGTGCCCCGCCTACCGCCACGAAGCGCAACGGGCCTACCCGCAGCAGGCCACGCTCGATGGCCGTGACCAGGCCAAGCAGCAGTTGTGGCACCATGATCAGGCTCTCGGCGCCGCTCAACGCAATGGCACCCAGCAGTTGCTTGAAGTCGACCTGGCTGGCGCCACGCAAACCCAGCTGCGCCTGCGGGTACAGGACAATGCTCGCCCCGGCCAGCAGGGCCGCATACAGGCCGAGGTTTTCCAGCAGTACCGCCAGCGGCAACACCGCCAGGTACCTGGTCGGCGCTGTCGGTCGGCTGGCGGCCTCGAGTTCGCGCGCAACCCGCAGCATGGCCTCGGCACTCAGGCAGACCCCCTTGGGTGCCCCGGTACTGCCGGAGGTGTAGGTAATCTTTGCAGTGCCCGCTGGCAAGTCCACGCCCGCGCTCGGCGGGCGGCTCCAGAAGCGCTCGCCGACACTGAAGCCGCAGGCCTGCAGATCGTCTGCGAAAGCCTCGTCGGCCAGCGCCAGCACTGCGCCACTCTGCGCCAGGCAATGGCGGCGCTGGGCACTGCTGAAGAACGCCGGCAGGATGACGATGGGGCGCGCCGCGAACAGCGCAGCCAAGTCCCAGAGCAGCGCTTGTGGCCCGTTTTCCAGGGCCAGGACGAAAGTGCCCGGCGGCTGCGCGCTCAGCCAGGCCTGGCGTTGTTCGACCTCATCCAGCAACTGGCCATAGGTGAAGCGCTCGGCAGCCCCCAGCAGCGCCGGTTGCGCCCCCCGGTGGCGGGCATGCAGCTGCAGCACTTCCTTGAACAGCGGGCATTCATGCGGCATGGCCAGCCTCCGGCACGCTGCTGGGCAACCCCAGTCGTTCGTACACACCGCCGCGGGCCAGGGCTGCATGACCATAGCCGATGCTGCCGACGAACACTTGCGGGTGCTGCGCGTAGTAACTGCCCCAGCTGTCGGCGTCGCCATTCAGCCGACCAGGATCGGCCATGGCCAATGCCGTAGGCACCAGGCCCAGGCGATGAAAGCTGTTGACCAGGGTCGCGGCGCCGGTAAAGGCCACCCATTGCAGGCCGCGGGTGGCCAGCAACCAGGTCACGGCGATAATCATGATCCGCGCGCTGCCGGCGCTGAGCGCCGCCAGGTTCCCCACTTCGACCAACTGCGCACGGCTCACCGGGTTGGCCGCCAGCCGGGTCACGGCGACCTCCAGCGGCTCATCCAGGTAACGCTCGATAAAGGTCGAGCCGGTGCTGGCCAGGCGGATACCCACGGCGGCCATCAAGCGCCCGTGGCTGTCGTGCAGGCCGAGCAGTTCGGGCAGGTAATGCTGCACATCGGCATGGTGGGCGCAGGCAAAGCGGGCGTGAATGAACTGCTCCAGCTCGTCGCGCCCTGGCTCACCCGGAAGTTTCAGGCTCAAATGGGCGAGCCGGTCGCCGTGGCTACCGATCGCCAGCGGAAACAGGCTGGGGCTGTCTGCCTGGGTCATAGCTGTCCCCCTTCAAGTAGGTGTCGAGGGGGAGTATCGGCGGCGAATCTGAAGCCAATCTGAAGTGCTACATTTGCCAGGGTCCGCAAGCGCACCCACAAGGAACAATAGAAAGATGCGCCACGAATTCAGCGAAGTGCTCAACGACCTGGTCGACTATTTTCTGCTTGGCGATATCCAGTTGCTCGAGCGCTTCAAGCTGCAACATGACCTGCCCGACGACCTGGCCCACGCGTTCACCCACGGCGACAGCGGCGACCAGGCAGTACGCGAAGGCATCGTGCTGCCGCTGGCAGGGGTCGACAACCTGCCCTACCGCATTGTGTTCACCCTGGGCCACCACACCCCGGCCTTGCGTGAACCCGGCAGCCGCCTCAAGCACCGCCGCAACGGCTATGTGCTGCGGGTCGAACACGGTGTACTGATGCTGTACACCTGGCGCATCCTGCAACACTTCACCGCGAAGACACTCGGCGACCTGCTGGCACGTTACCAGGTGCCGGGGCGCCCGATCATCGAACTGGACAATGGCTGGTATGACGTGGAGGTGCTGGCGGGCGCGCTGGTACGTGACGGGCTCTATGAGCCGGCGTTCGAGTTCGTGCTGAAGAAGCGCTGGAGCCGGGGCGAGGCTGCCGGGGTGGATACCGGGTATGCCTTTGGGTTGCGTGGCTATTTCGACTGATGGGTTGGCTATGCCGGCCTCTTCGCGGGCTTGCCCGCTCCTACAGGTAACTCACTGCCCTCAGGCACAGTGGTATCCCTGTGGGAGC
>MTEX01002426.1_pt3 | contig 21190 bp, 14 predicted proteins | sample 1042691 | NCBI WGS metagenome assembly MTEX01 (sample SAMN06185810, study PRJNA358809) | soil metagenome | isolation source: soil biostimulated with molasses as carbon source | place: India | collected 2015-05-23
GCACTCCAACTACACCTGATACGCCCGAACTGTTGGCCGGGCTGCCCAGCATGACAGGCTTCGAGCACAGTACGTTGGGCACGGGTGATTGCGTTTGGGCCAGCCCCTGCCATGTGCTGGCGGACCGGGACCTGCAGCTGGGCGAAACCGTTCACGTCTGGGCCATCGACCCCATCGACGGGCGTGTGCTGAAAACCGTCTCGCTGACTGCGACCGAAGCCAACAAGGCCAGGGGAGACTGGCCTGCTGCGTTGGTCAAGGCGATCCAGGCCGACGACACGCTGGTCGAGGGTTCCGTGCTGCTCCAGGCCGGGCATCTCTCGGACGACGCCGAACTCACCGAAAATACCGAAGCCCCTACTTCGCAAACCTTCATTGGCTACAACAATGTCGAGAAAAGCCAAGTGGATCGTTTGTGGGCATTTGATTCGCATTGCAAGCTGCTAAGCAACCTTCCGTTCAAGGCCAATCAGGTCGGTGCACTCACGCTTGCAGATGCAGAGCCGTGCAAAGGAGAGCGTGTTTGCGTCCAGGTACGCCACCGGACCAGCCAGCACCTGTACGAATCGCACTTTTTCCAGCCCGCAGCGAACAGCACCGGCGGTAGCTGGAGCAAACAACTGTGCGAATTTCTCAACCAGCAGAGTGCGATGCTAAGGGCCGGCAAGCGCCAGGACGATGGCATCAGCATCACGCCCGCGGAGCAGGGTAACCAGCTGTGGATACCGCAACTGTCCGACCTTTCGGTTCAACTTGAATCCGTCAATTGGCTTGAGCATGCATCATTCACCGTGAATGCAGATCTGGCTTTGGCTAGCGAGGTGATGATTGCGGTACATGATGATGTGACCGGCGCACCGCTGCCAGGATCGCCCTTCACGTTCAGCCCAAGTGCTGCAACACGGGCGCAGAACCAATGGCCGAGCGCGTTGGCCAGCGAGTTGGCTGACAGCCCCTTGGCACCCTACATCAAACTCGAACAGGCCACGGCCCCTGCTGCGACATGGCGTTGCCTGCGCGCAGGGGTGCCATTGCGCATCTGGATGAGCGAGCCCTTGGCTTCACCTGCCTGGTCAAGCCGCTCTGACGTGGATATCGATGACGTGCTTGACGCCTGCCTTGGCGACGAAAGTATTCAGCTGGTCATTGAGAGCCGTGACACCCGCACGGGATATCTCTGCTACTCGTCATCCATTACTTTGTCGGCGACAGAGACAGAGACAGAGACAGAGACAGAGACAGATCAAGCTGCAAAGCGGGCCGGGCTAGCGGAAACGCTTAACAGGCACTTGAAACAAAAGGGGGCCGTTTGGCTTGGACTCAGCACCGACTCCAACGTTTCAGGCACCTCCGAAAACAGTTGGAAAGTGCGTGAAGCAATTGCTCTCCAGTTACAAACAACGCTGCAGAAAATAACACCAACACCCATAGCGACTGACAACCAAGACACTAACCCTACGTCATTTCACATTAATGAAGTCCTGTGGCAAGGACCAGTTAGCGCACACAACAACAACTACAACTACAGCTCCAGCTGCAACAATATCTTTAGCATTTACAATGCCGAAGAAATCTTCAGTATCGACAAAAACCACATAAGTGATATATTTTATTTATTTTTAGATCACATTCAAGGCCTATCCATCAAAAGGAAAATCGCGAAAAGCCTCACGCAAGTCAATATATACTCCAACATAATGATAAAGGAATACCAACAAACAGAAGAATTCATCAAAACCGAAAAAAACGTAAGCTACGGCATCGGAATGCTCTCGCCATATACTCCCTCGTACACTGCCCAAATTGCTGATTACTCCATCCCCTACAAAGTTTCGATAGCTGAGGCTTCCCATAAAATCGAAGCGTATTTCGAGAATATAATCGCTTGGACTGATACCACTCCCGGCCAAGTTACCCCCAGCGATATTCTTACGAAAATCATTTGTGACAGAAAGCTCACTAAACAGACCTTATCAAATCTAGCAACAGCCCAATGCCACCTGGCAACTATTGATACTCTCAGTTCCTCACGAGAACAGCTCTGCATTGTGCTTGATGCTCAGACCATCGATAAGAGTTTTTCTCTAGTCTCATGCAGCCGAAATGACGATGGGTTTACACTCGACTTAAACGCCCCTTTCGAACCAGATCAACGACGCAATTCAGCAGGTATCTTGATCGGCGTCTTATCTCCACGTCTTCTTTGGAGAAAAATTCAAAACTGCAGAGTAGCCATAGGCGCAAATATCCAAGTACCTGCGCGCAACACGCTGTGTGTCGACATGGGGAGCACTATTGGGTCCGAGCTCTTTGCCTCTAGCGGCTCACTGCTCCATGGCGTCTCTCCCCAGACAGGTCTGTTCCACTTCCATCACCCAATTGCAACGCTCTCCAGCCTCTCCGGCAGTACACCTGCGATCTCACTGGCGTTGAACTACTCGCCGTTACGTGCCAACGAAAGCGCCCTCGGCGATGGCTTCGCATTCTCCGCTTTGTCTTCCTACGACAATCGCAAGCGGCGCTTGGTGCTGAGCAACGGGACCGTAGAGGAACTCAGCATCGATGACATCAAGAAATTAATCAGTGGCGAGTCGATAGAACGCCTTGGCTATACCCTTAAAGCGGCCCAAGGGAATATCGACGAGTTGAGCGCTGCAGGCGGCATACGAAAGGTCTATCACCTGACGGCCTTCACGGTCGAATACCTGAACGGCCACGAAGAAGTCCTTGGGCTCCCCCAGACCCATGACAATCTGGAAAGTGGCGATGGGTATAAGAATAACCGTATAAGTCAGATCAATCAGTTAATCCCGCTACTAGATAAAATGCTGGAAGAGCTGACAACCCCATCAAAAGATGCACCACCGGTATGGACCTTCGTCGGTTTTTTGTTTGGAGCCCCTGGCTCTGTGGCGGGCTCAACAATTGATAACTACGAAAAAACACAAAGCGTACATCTCTATTCCGTTGCTGCGGGTTTGATCAGCAGCATATTTGGCGCCACATTATTGGGTAAGGATCTGGAAAAACTCAAAGAGGTTATCGCAAACAGAACAAATATTAACAAACTGAAAACCGAGGCGGCGCTGGAACTCGCCGATGTCGACCGCAATACCTTGATCCTGGTGCCCCTGCAACTCAAGGCCGACAGCCGAGCGCTGCAACTGGACTGGCAAGGCGTGAAGGGCCATGTCCGCCTGAATAGCATAAAGGACGGTGACAACTTCCTACTCAAGGCCGAACACGACGCCGAGCCGGTGCTTGAGGGTAACCAACGGAGCGTTTTCACCCTCTGGCCTGATACTGATGAGCGCTGCTGCATCACCTTGGACATCAAGGATTGCCTGCTCAGGCGTTTGACTCGATCCAGCGGCTCCGAGACCGACAAGCCTGCCCAGCGCCTGCACTTCCAGTACACCGCGACGCCAACGCTGAACAACCTATTGTGCTGCGTCGCCGAGGATGATGGCTCACGCGAAGTGGTTGCCTACGACTGGCTAAATGAATATGCATTACCTCGCGTCGAGCTGCACACCTTCATCCCCGGTGGCCAGCAACCCAATACCCACCACGTCTGGGCCTGGGAAGGTGAAAAGCAAATCACCGCAGCCACCCGCTACGCCCACGCCCCTGTCGGCAGCGACCTGAAACAGGTTCCCTTCACCCGCTGGGAGTGGTTGTACATCGACGACGAGACCGTCAAACCCGATCCTCAGCCCAACCAGCAACCCGAAGAGGAGCCCGAAGCGAACAGGAAGGTCATGCAACTCTATCGGCAGATCGAAGAGGTGCCCGGCGAGCAGCGGCGCATTACCGCTTACAGCTACAGCACCGACATGACCCTGCCCAAGCTGTTGCGCAGGCCACGACAAACAGCGCAGCACATCACCGTCGAAGATCTTCGCGTCGCCGCCACTGCCGAGGAACCGCAGCCATGACCAGCACCGATCAAACCACCGCCAGCCCAGCGCCCAGCGTGCCAGCGACATCGCTCACGGAAACCGCACGTACCCGTTACCGCCCAGGCGGCCTGGAACCTATAGAGTTCATCACTGACGATGGCTTGCACACACGGCTCTGGTACTACGAAGCCGACGCCCATCCACTGGACATCAGCAAGCTGGTTGCAGGGCTGACACTGGCCAAGGTCAGCACCGGTACCAACGCTACGCTGGGCACCACCGGCAGGACACTGGCCGATGCCACCCGGCTGACCTGCACCGAGCGCCCAGAGACGGGTAAAGGCCTGCTGCCACTGTGCGCGCAATACCAGTACCTGCTACTGCCCGACGGTACCCGTCAGGCCCCGGTACTGACCCTGTACGGCTACGCCCTGAACCAGCACGACGAGCACGGTACCCTGCTGCCCAACACCGTGCTGACCTTCGAAGGCTTCGAAGCCTTTGCCGACAGCGACACCCTGGCCTTGAAGGACGTGACGCTGACCAAACCGACAGCGCTGTCCGTCTCCCTGCTGCAGGTCAACTACCAGCACAAGGCCAGCGCGGTGCGCAGCAGCGAACGCATCGCCACCCAGTGGTACCAGAACGACAATGCCCGCAGCACCCAGACCGTGACCGAGGTGGTGACCATCGGCAAGCAAACCGCCACCCTCGAACTGCTGCGCACCGCGCCCTACTCGACGGCAACGGCCATCCTGCAGCGCCAGATCGTGTCGGCGCGCACCGGCCGCCTGCTGCGTGAAACCCAACAAGACAGCGAGGGCAAGGCCATAGCGTTCACCTGCCATCAGTACGACAGCCTGGGCCGGGGCGTGCGCAGTGACACCTATACGTTCAATGACGCCGATACGTTCGATGAAGAGGCCTTTACCAGCGGTGTGGTGACTGCGCTGAAAGCCACCCACTCGCAATCCATCCACTACGCGGAAGACGGCAAGGGCCAGTTGGTCAGGAGTTGCGACGCCCAGGGGCGTCACCAGCAGTGCTATTACGATGGACAGCAACGCATCGTGCGCCGTGAATTGCAAAGGGTGCCAGGGCCAGACCACAGTGCCGACAACTACTGCACGGTGGAAGAAACATCCTGGGACAGCGATGGACAAATGGCCAACCAAGTGATGTTCGACTACTTGCCGGGTGGCCTGCGCATCGACAACGTCAAAGCATTGCCCGAGCAGAGCAAGGACTGGTTCTGGCAGGCCCACGGGCATGACCCGGTGGTTACCGACGCCAACAAGAATGTGTCGCTGACCACCCGCTCCACCCTGGGGCTGATCTCGCAAGGCGCACTGACCACTCAACAAACCACCCAGCGCAACCAGCCGGACGGGGCGGTCACCCTGACCCACGAAACCTGGAAAGGCCTGGAGAAGCCTGCCGCTGGTGCTGCCATCACGACCACCCAGACCCTCAACCAGAAAGGCCAGCGCACCCGGGTGACCGAGGACATTCCCGGCTATGCGAAGCAAGCCAGAACCTGGGCTATTACCTACGACGGCCTTGGGCGCCCAGAGACACTGACCCAACCGGACAAATCGATCATTGCCTGGGCCTATGAAGGCTTGAACAACGCCCCGACCCGCATGAGCGTGAAGAAAACGGCGAAGGCGCCGGAACGGGTACTGGCCAGCCGCACGTTCAAGGAGGGCGCCGTGTCGACGCTGGTCAGGGGCAGCGATACCAGCCAAACGCTGCGAACCCGACCAGACGGTTACGTGAAGCCAGATGGCACCAACCTTTACCATGCGCACAACGATGATGGCAGCCTGTCCTGGTATGCACAGAAAGGCAGTAGCACTGCTAGCAGGACACCCTTGGTAACCTTCAAGTTGAGCCCCGTCACACAGGCCTTGCAAGCCGAACGCCCGGTGCAGGGGGACTATCAAAGCCTGGTCACCAGCGAAACCTTGCAGCCGCTGCTGCTGGGCACCTGGCGCTTCAACCGGACGGTGCGCGGGCAAAAGCAGTGCGATGAGGGTTCGGCCTCCCTGCGCGGCGCCTTGGCCGGCACATGGAACAGCAACAACCTGCCGCTGCAGGCCTGGGAGAATGCCCAAGGCTACCGCAGCCGCTTGCGCCGCGGATCACTCGAATACCATTACACCTACACCGCATTGGGCCAGTTGGCCTGCCTGACGGTGCAGGACATGCGCAGCGGCCAGCACTTGCAGGTGCTGCACGACTACGATGCCTTCGGCCGCGAGACCAAGCGCCGTTATGCGCTGAACGGTCAGGAAAAGGTGCGCTACGAGCAGACCTGGTCACCGGCCAGCCAGCTGCTAAGCAAAACGCTGTACCGTGACGGCACCCGGGCAAGAACCGAGACGTTCGTCTATTACACCAGCGTAACCGGCACCAGCGATGAGCTGCAGCGATGGACGGTGGACGCAGTGGAGGGCGAGGAGGTCAAGGATGACGAAGGGCATGCCATCAAGGAAGAGACTTACCAATACGACGAACTGGGCAGCATGACCCAGTGCTCGACCACGCGTAGCAACAACGACACGCGGGTATGCTCCTATGCCTACGACGATGCGATGCATCCAACTCGGCGGACCGCGATGACCTGCATCACGACCGTTGCCGGCAAGGCCAGTACCCCCCGCACGGTCTCCCTGACTTACGATGCCAACGGCAACCTGGCGACCAACGAGCAGGAACAGTTGTTGGCCTACACCGACAGCGGTCGCCTGAGGTCAGTGACTGCCAAGAATGACACGACGCCGCTGACCTATTACGAGTACGACGAACATGACCGGCTGATTGCCCAATGTGATGTCGTCAACAACAACCAACGGCGTATCCTCAACTATGGTACCAATGGCCTGAGTGGGGAAACCTGGCTGGATGGTGCGGGCAAGGTGCTCAAGCGCCTGACGCTGGATGACCAGGCAGGCCTGGCGGTTGCCTTGGACGATCAATGGCTGTTCGTGCTCGGCGACCCACAGACCGGCGGCGGTGATGAATACCAGCTCAAGGACGGCGCCTGGGTTCGCCATTCGGTCACGTTCACGCCTTGGGGCGTGACCCATCTGGCCACTCTCAACGCGCAATCGGTAGGTGTCGGTTACAACCGCCAGCGGGTGGATCGGGTGACGGGGGGGTTCCATCTGGGCGACGGCTATCGCTTCTACGATGCCCGGCACAAAGTGTTCTGCCAGCCCGACGACTGGAGCCCCCTGGGTGCAGCCGGCCCGAATGACCGTGCCTACTGCCCGAAAGCCGACCCGGTCAACTTCGAGGACCCCAGTGGCCACATCATGCTCAACCACCGGGCCCAGGAAGCCAACCTGGCAAGGTTCGATACCATTATTGCCGAGCTGACACCCATCACGACGGCGCTGGCGGAGAAGGCGTCGCCCCAGGCTGCCGGCGAGGGGGATTGGATATTGTTCGGTGGCCTGACCCTTCTGGGCGGGATCTTGATCGTAGCCTCGGCAGGTACCCTGAGTGCGCCGGTGCTCGCCGGGCTGATGATCGCCTACACAGCAGGTGCCGCAGTCACGGCGACGGGGATGGCACTGAGGCAGTCGAACCCGGAGCTGTCGCAAATGCTGGAGCCCATGGGGCAGGTGATGATGGCACTGGCCGGTCTGCCGGCATTCGGCTCGCAGATGGCCGGGGTGGCGAAGGCGGTAATGTATGGATCGACGCTGGCGTATGCGGGTTTGACCATGGCTCAGGTAGCGGTGCAACAGAGCAACCCTGAATTGGCAGAGAAACTGGGATGGGCGGCGATGGCTGCTGGCCTGCTAGGCTTGGCTTATAACGGAGCCAGAAATCTGGGAAGCGTACATGGAAAATTGGGTTCACAAGCGTTGACTACCGTACGCTCCCTGCGCCTTTCAATACATTCCAATAGCATGAGTAGAATATTGGGGCGCTCGCGTAGCTGGATGTACACACCGGGTGTTGTGGCTCGCCCCAGCCTTAACCAAAGACTAGGAGCATCCCTAATGAAAAAACTCGGAATGCGCATGCCGCAAAGAGTCAACGGCAAGATTGGCTATCCTGCGGGGGGAACGGGAACCCCCCTACCCGGTGGTTCCAGCCAAGTTCCCCCTGCTGCGCCTCCACCATCGAACGATTCATCTTTGTTCTCCCGTGCATTTAATACCGCCAAAAAATCACTCATGCCTGGCACTCAAAGACCGCCGATGGAGGCGATCCCAAACCGTACTGCGCTTGCCGAGCAACTGATAAGTGCCGAAAGCAACGCACCTTTCAACCAGGCAGTCAGTATGGTGAACTCAAACCTGGCATCCAACGGAGCTGCCGATATTTCAAAAGCGAAGTTAGGGCAGTACGTACAATTAACGCAGGACGTAGATGCCGGAAAAATCAGTAACACTACAGCATTCTTTGAGTCGGCCGGTGGATGGGTAGGCGATACGACTTCGTCGGCCTCTGACCGAATGGTCGGAGCGTTGTTCAACTTTGGAGGTGCCATGCTCTCAGGTGCACAAGAGGCTGATAACCTGAAGAAAGGACTCATGTTCGGAAGCCTTCCGAAACCGCCGAAATAGTGTTCATAGCTTTTCTTGTTCTGGCGCCTGTACCGGCCTCATCGCGGGTCTATCCGCGAAAGGACCGGCACAGGCTCATCCAGCAGCACCTTTGGCCTCAGCGCCCGGGAATTGCGATGCGCTGGCGCAGCCGGTACCATCCATGCAGCAACGCTGGTAGAGAATCGCTGCTAATTCAACAGGCTAGCATATCGGCCCCAAAACTTTTCCGCGCAACACTGCTGTTCCAACCACCCACGCAGGGAGCCAACCTCCCCTCACGGGCGGCTGTCTCCGCGCTTCATTGTTTGGAGATCATTTATGTCCAGTGCTGGCGGTACCAGCTGAGCATACTCGTTCCAGGGTGCTGAGCCCGGACTAATTTCTGGACTAAAAAACCCGAATGCCCACGGAACGGATGGCTTTGACTGAAACGAAAAAAGACGCCGAAGCGTCTTTTTTCAATAATCTACAAAATTCCATGGAATTCTGTAGATCGATATTTGGAGCGGGAAACGAGACTCGAACTCGCGACCCCGACCTTGGCAAGGTCGTGCTCTACCAACTGAGCTATTCCCGCGTCGTGATGGGTGCCATTCTAGCGATTTCCAAAACGGCGTCAACCCCTTGATTCAAAAAAACTTTTATTTCTGCTCCGAGCCTTCGCGCAGGTGCGGCCAGGCGGCCAGCAGGTAGTGCACCATCGACCACAGCGTCAGCCCCGCTGCCACCAGCAGCAGTGCATAGCCAAGGATGACCCAGAAGGTCACTGCCGGTGGGTTGGCCAGCAGGATCACCAGCGCCAGCATTTGCGCGGCAGTCTTCCACTTGCCCAGGTTGGACACCGCCACCTGCGCCCGCGCCCCCAGTTCGGCCATCCATTCGCGCAGTGCCGAAACCACGATCTCGCGGCCGATGATGACTGCCGCCGGCAGGGTCAGCCAGAAGTTGGCGTGGGTCTGCACCAGCAACACCAACGCCACTGCCACCATCAGCTTGTCGGCCACCGGGTCGAGGAAGGCGCCGAACGGCGTGCTCTGCTGCAGGCGACGCGCCAGGTAGCCATCCAGCCAGTCGGTAGCGGCGGCGACGGCGAACACGCTGCTGGCAGCCATGTAGCTCCAGTGGTACGGCATGTAGAACAGCAGGATGAAAATCGGGATGAGCAGGACGCGCAGGACGGTGAGCAGGTTTGGAATATTCATCGATACGACTGGCCGCAGGTTGAGCCCGGCATTCTACTCGCTATGCAGGCTGGCATAAATCGACTCGGCAAGCTTTTTACTGATGCCGGGGGCTTTGGCAATTTCGTCGACACTGGCGCGGTTGAGTTCCTGCAGGCCGCCGAAATGTTTCAGCAGGTCGCGGCGACGCTTGGGCCCTACCCCGGCCACATCTTCCAGGCTCGACACCCGCCGCGCCTTGCCACGGCGGGCGCGGTGGCCGGTAATGGCAAAACGGTGCGCTTCGTCGCGGATCTGCTGGATCAGGTGCAATGCCGGCGAATCGCCCTTGAGGGTGAATTCGTGGTGCACGTCGTTCAGGTACAGGGTTTCGAAGCCGGCCTTGCGCGTCACGCCTTTGGCCACGCCGAGCAGGGTCAGGTCGGTGAAGCCCAGCTCCTGCATCACGTCGCGAGCCATGTTCAGCTGGCCTTTGCCACCGTCCACCAGCAGCACGTCGGGCAGCTTGCCCTCACCGTCGCGGATGCGCCCGTAGCGGCGGGTCAGCGCCTGGTGCATGGCGGCGTAGTCGTCGCCGGCGGTGACCCCTTCGATATTGAAACGGCGGTAGTCGGACTTCAGCGGGCCCTCCGGGCCGAACACCACGCAGCTGGCCACCGTGGCCTCGCCGCTGGAATGGCTGATGTCATAGCACTCCAGGCGCTGCGGCACTTCGTCCAGGCCCAGCACTTCGGCCAGTGCTTCGAAACGCGCGGCCATGTGCTGGCGGTTGGCCAGGCGTGCATTGAGGGCCTGCTCGGCATTGGTCACCGCCAGCTGCTGCCAGCGGGCGCGAGTGCCACGCACGCGGTGGCTGATGGCCAGCTCGCGGCCACGCAGGGTCTGCAAGGCTTCGCTGATGGCCTCGAAATCTTCATGTACCACGTTGACGATCAGCTCGCCGGGCAGTTCGCGCTCGGCGTTGCCCAGGTAGTACTGGGCGAGGAACGCGGCCATCACTTCGGCCACCTCTTCCTCGATGCCTACCTGCGGGAAGAAGTTCTTGCTGCCCAGCACCCGCCCGCCACGCACGCTGATCAGGTGCACGCAGGCGCCGCCAGGGTTGACGAAGGCGGCGATGACATCGACGTCGCCGCTGCCACCTTCGATGTACTGCTGGTCCTGGACCCGGCGCAACAGGGCGATCTGGTCACGCAGCTCGGCGGCTTTCTCGAAGTCGAGGGCCATGGCGGCCTTTTCCATCTCGGCATTCAGCTCGTTGCCCAGCTGCTGGCTGCGGCCTTCGAGGAACATCACCGAGTGGCGCACGTCTTCGGCGTATTCCTCGGCACCCACCAGCCCGGTGCACGGCCCTTTGCAGCGCTTGATCTGGTACTGCAGGCACGGCCGGGTGCGGTTGGCGTAGTAGCTGTCTTCGCACTGGCGCACGGAAAAGGCCTTTTGCAGCAGGCTGAGGCTCTCGCGTATGGCGCCGGCGCTGGGGTACGGGCCAAAGTAACGGCCCTTGGCCTTCTTCGCCCCACGGTGAATGCCCAGGCGTGGGAATTCACCGTCGGAAAGAAACACGTAGGGGTAGGACTTGTCGTCGCGCAACAGGATGTTGTACGGCGGGCGCCATTCCTTGATCAGGTTCTGCTCCAGCAGCAGCGCCTCGGTTTCGTTGGCGGTGATGGTGGTTTCGACCTGGGCGATGCGCGCCACCAGCGCGGCGGTCTTGGGCGCCAGGCCGGTCTTGCGGAAGTAGCTGGCCAGGCGCTTCTTGAGGTTCTTGGCCTTGCCCACGTAAAGCAGGCGGGCTTCGCCATCGAACATCCGGTAGACGCCCGGGCGACCGCTGCAGGTCGCCAGGAAAGCGCTGGCATCGAAAACTTGGGACATGAGGTTCTACAGGCTTGCGTCGACCATACCGTGGCGAACGGCCAGCAAGGTCAGTTCGACGTCGCTGGTGACCGAGAGTTTTTCAAAGATCCGATACCGGTAAGTATTGACGGTCTTGGGCGACAGGCACAACTTGTCGGAGATGATCTGCACTTTCTGGCAGCCGACGATCATCAGCGCAATCTGGATTTCCCGTTCCGACAGGGCATCGAACGGCGAGCCCTGTGGCTGGAAGGGTTTCAGTGCCAGCTGCTGGGCGATCTGCGGGCTGATGTAGCGCTGGCCGGCGAAGGCCAGGCGAATGGCCTGGACCATTTCGTCAAGGCCAGCGCCCTTGGTCAGGTAGCCGGCGGCGCCGGCCTGCAACAGGCGCGTGGGGAACGGGTCTTCCTCGCAGACGGTCACGGCCACGACCTTGATGTCCGGGTGGCTGCGCAGCAACTTGCGGGTGGCCTCCAGGCCGCCGATGCCGGGCATTTTCACGTCCATCAGCACTACATCCGGCTTCAGCTCACGGGCCAGCTTGAGCGCCGACTCGCCCGAGTCCCCCTCACCCACCACCTGCAGGCCGTCGATGTCGGCCAGCATGCGGGTAATACCGGTTCGTACCAGATCGTGATCGTCAACCACTAGGACCCTAATCAAGCACACACCTCGTCAGCAGGGCGATTGGATCCCGCCACCTTAACAAAATTTTGCATGGTGGGCCTAACGCATTCCTTCTGTCAGAAACGCCTGACGGTCGGCGCTGGGCGGTCGCGCTGCCTGGGCTGGCCTGGCGTTGTCGGTCAACCGTGTCATCAGGTGCCAAAGTACCGCCTGATCGTCGCATGACAACTGCCGGAAAGCCGCCAGCAAACCCGCCTCATCCGTACTCAGCCCCGCCAGCGGTGCCGGGGTGCGCGTGCCGCTGAGCACATACAATGCATCCACGCCCTTGGCCGCCAATGCCGCCAGGTAATCGAGCCGCGGTGTGCGCCCGCCACTCTCGTACTTGCCCTGGGCATTGGGTTCGACCCCGCCGATATCGCCAAACACACGCTGGGTCATGCCCAGTCGTTCCCGCTCTTCCCGCAACCGCGGCCCGATTCCATTCATGGTGGTTCTCCTGTTACCGGAAGCCACTATGCCGATGCGTTCCGGCGACGACAAGCCATCATTAAGCTATCAGTCGATTGTACGCTGCATGCGCACGAAACATTCGTCCTCACCCATCTCCACAAAGCCATGCCGGCGGTACAGCTGGCGAGCCGGGTTGCTGCGAAACACCATCAAGCGCAGCAGTGGCAGGCGGCGCTGCCTGGCCCATAGCGCCAGCTCCTCCAGCACCCAGCTGCCGACGCCCTGCCGGCGATACTCCGGAAGCAGGTGCAATTCGCGGATGAACAGGGCCTGGCGGTCCTGGCTGAGGCTGCAGTAGCCCAGCACTGCGGCGTCCCCGCTGACCAACCACTGCTCGCGCCAACTCCAGGCTTCATTGAAGGCTTCTTCAAGCCACAGCAGGTTGTATTGACTGTAATAGGGCAGCATGGCGCAACGGGTGAGATCGCGAGCGAATGCCAGGTGGGTGGCATTTGCCGGGGTCAGTTCTAGGCGCATAGTCAGCCCTCCGCCGAGGCTCGCAGGGTCAAGCAGTGTCTGGGGCAAAAACTATCATTTTTGCCAGTTTAAAAATGCCCGGTGTTCACTAACCATAATCGCAGCAGCCCACCAACAACCTGGAGCAGCATCATGAAGGCCGCCGCTCGCTACCGCTTTGACAAAGAATCCCACACAATCGGAGCCCTCGCTAACGGCACTTATACAATTGCTGGCCAACCGGCCAGGGAGTTTACTGCCACGGACGGGGGTTTATTTCTTTTAGAAGAAGATCAAGAGTTGTATTTGTATTTCGGCGCTTCCTTTAACATACAAAATGATGACCAAGACCTCCGAATATCCCTAACCTTTAAAATACCTCGATCTATCCCAGTAGGCGCATTCCACCCTTTTCCGAAGGGGCCATATCGTATCGAATCCGAAATATTTGACGCCAACGATGGCCATCCTTACCAGGTTGCCGCCAAGGGCAACCTCAATTGTCGTTACCGTACTGACCATACCGTCGGGGCAGTGGCGAACTGTACGTTCCAAGAAAGCGAGGGCTATCCGGACATCGAGCTCCACGTCGCCAACATCGAAGCCAGAGGCTGACACGGGGCTGTTAGCCATGCACTTCATTTAACTTCACATTGCAGCATGGGCGCCATTCACCGTGGCTGAATATTCATTCGGTTGTAGCCGCGGTGGCTGGGTTTGCTCCCCTCCTCGTCCTCTACTGCAGATAGCACACCGGTGAACTAACCGCTTGTTGCCGGTCCGCTTCTTCCTCCAGCCAGTCTGCCAACACTCGTGCATTGTTATGGCCCTTGTCCTTGGCCGCATACAGCAGCGTCAGGTTGCCCTTGGCCGCAACGTCCAACAGCGGGTACCAGTACTCAGGATGCGCTGCCAGTTCCTGCCGATACAGGCGGACGAACGCGGCGTAATCCACTTCGCCCTGGTGAAACGCCTTGCGCAAATCATTTGATGGCGCCACCTCGCGCAACCACTGCCCCTGCAGGTCTTGCTTGCGCTTGTTGCGCGGCCACAGGCGGTCGACCAGCACACGCTGGCCGTCATCGTCCTCAACCGCATCGTAGACACGCTTGCAGCGAATCATCGGTTTTCCCTGCCTTTACCGTCTGTCTTGAGCCTAGATAATTCATTGATCGAGGTCACGGCCAGACGGCGAATTGTTTCTATGCTCAAGGGCTTCGGCACCTTTGCCAACGCCAACCGGAGCCCCCATGGCTACCCCGTCACTGGCCAGCCAGCCGCAACTGGCCCAACACGACGCCCGCCCGCAGCTGGCGCACAAGCCAGGCCGCGCCACCCTGATGTTATTCTTCGGCCTGCTGCTGGCCGGGCTCGCCTACAGCACCTGGAGCCTGAAACAGGATGTCAGTGCCAGCGGCACGGTGATCACCACAGTCACGCCATTCCTGTCGCTGGGCCTGGCGCTGCTGATCGCCCTGGGCTTCGAGTTCGTCAATGGCTTCCATGACACCGCCAACGCGGTGGCCACGGTGATCTACACGCACTCCCTGCCAGCACCGGTTGCCGTGGTCTGGTCGGGGCTGTGCAACTTCCTTGGGGTACTGCTTTCCAGCGGTGCGGTCGCGTTCGGCATCATCGCCCTGTTGCCGGTGGAGCTGATCTTGCAGGTCGGCTCGTCTGCCGGCTTCGCCATGGTCTTCGCCCTGCTGCTGGCGGCCATCATCTGGAACCTCGGCACCTGGTGGCTCGGCCTGCCGGCCTCGTCCTCACACACCCTGATCGGTTCGATCATCGGCGTCGGCGTGGCCAATGCGCTGATGCACGGGCGTGACGGTACCAGCGGGGTGGACTGGGCCCAGGCCAGCAAGGTCGGCTATGCCCTGTTGTTGTCGCCGCTGATCGGTTTTACCTGCGCCGCGCTGTTGCTGGTGGCATTGCGCGCGCTGGTCAAACGCAAGGCGCTGTACCAGGCGCCACAAGGGCAAACAGCACCGCCGTGGTGGATCCGCGGCGTGCTGATCCTGACCTGTACCGGGGTGTCCTTCGCCCATGGCTCCAACGACGGGCAGAAAGGCATGGGCCTGATCATGCTGATTCTGGTGGGCACCCTGCCCATGGCCTACGCGCTGAACAAGACCATGCCCAATGAGCAGGCGCTGCAGTTTTCTGCCATTGCCGAAGTCACCCGCCAGGCACTGGTACGCAGTGCCCCGCAGGCGCCCCCGGCCGACCCGCGCCAGGTGCTGACCGCCTTCATTTCCCAGCCCGCGGCCAGCCCGCAACTGATGCCGGCGCTGGCGGCACTGACCGGCATGATCGGCCAGCAGGTCAAGGGCTATGGCTCGCTCAAGCGCGTACCGGCCGAAGCCATGGCCAACGTGCGCAACGACATGTACCTGACCAGCGAAGCCATCCGCCTGATCGAGAAAAACCAGCTGGTGGCCTTCGATGCCGACACCCGCAGCCATGTGCAGCTGTTCAAGACCCAACTGGACGACGCTACCCGCTACATCCCGCTGTGGGTGAAGGTGGCCGTGGCCATCGCGCTGGGGCTGGGGACCATGGTCGGTTGGCGGCGCATCGTGGTGACGGTGGGCGAAAAGATCGGCAAGAGCCATCTCAGCTATGCCCAGGGCGCTTCGGCCGAACTGGTGGCGATGTGCACCATCGGCGCGGCGGACATGTTCGGGCTACCGGTGTCGACCACCCATGTGCTGAGTTCAGGGGTGGCCGGGACCATGGTGGCCAACGGCTCGGGGATTCAGCAGCGCACGCTGGTCAACATGCTGATGGCCTGGGTGCTGACCTTGCCGGCGGCGATGCTGTTGGCCGGGAGCCTGTACTGGCTTCTGCGTCACCTGTTCTGACAGGCTGGACATGCCCTTGCAGGAGCGGCCGGTGCATCGCGGTAGTCAGCCAGGGATCTTCAGGCCACGCTGCACCGCTGGCCGTTGCAGGAACACCGCCAGCACCCGCTGCACGTGCTTGAACTGATCGAAACCGACCAGCTCGCGGGCGTTGTAGCGCTCCACCAGGTTGCGCACCCAAGGGAAGATGGCGATGTCGGCGATGCTGTAGTCATCGACCATCCAGTCCCGCCCCTGCAGATGCCGGTCGAGCACGCCGAGCAGGCGCCGGGATTCGTTGACATAGCGATCACGCGGGCGCTTGTCTTCGTAGTCCTTGCCAGCAAAGAAGTGGAAAAAGCCGACCTGGCCGAACATCGGCCCGATGCCGCCCATCTGGAACATCAGCCACTGCATCGTCTGATAGCGCTGGGCCGGGTCGCGGCTCAGCAACTGCCCGCTCTTTTCCGCCAGGTACTGCAGGATCGCGCCCGATTCGAACAACGCCAGCGGCTGGCCGCCCGGCCCGTCGGGGTCGAGGATGGCGGGGATCTTGTTGTTGGCACTGAGCGAGATGAATTCGGCACTCAGCTGGTCATCGTTGTCGAAGCTGATCTTGTGCGGCTCGTAGGCCAGGCCGATTTCCTCCAGCATGATCGACACCTTCACGCCATTGGGCGTGGGCAGCGAATACAGCTGCAAGCGCTCGGGGTGGCGCGCCGGCCATTTACGGGTGATGGGGAATGCGCTCAGATCGGTCATGCTTGGCCCCTGCAGGAATGAAAACTACCACTTTAGGGACAACGTCGCGGTTTGACCATCGCCAGGCAGCTGAGCGAAGGCGCGGCTCCCTGCCGCGCCCGCGTGGCGATCAGTAACGCGGCGCTACAGCCTCGGCCCCCTGCGAGATGATGACCTCGACGCGGCGGTTGAGCTGGCGCGATTGCGCGTCGGCATTGGTCGCCACCGGGTACTCCTTGCCATAGCCCACGCTGGTGATACGCGCGGCTGCCACCCCCTGGCGCCGCAGGGCATTGGCCACGGCCCCGGCGCGGCGTTCGGACAACTGCTGGTTGAAGGCATCGCTACCGGTGGCGTCGGTAAAGCCTTCCACCAGCACCTTGCGCTCCGGGTTGGCCAGCAGGTACTCGGCCAGTTGCCGGATGTTTCGCTGGCTGCTGCCCCGCAGTTCCGCACGGCCGGTATCGAACAACACATCACCGAAGGTCACCACGGTACCGCGCTCGGTCTGTTTGGCCTTGAGCGCCTGCAGCGCCTTCAGTTGGGCGGTGCGCACGTCCAGGCGCGCCTGGGTACGTTGCGCCTCGATACCTTGCAGGCCAGCTTCCGCCTGGCGCAGCAGGATGGTCTGCTCGGCGCTGTCGATCTTGCGCTGGGCCAGGTAGGCCAGCTGCTCGACGTCGGGCGATTTCCGGTCGTTCAGCGAAGCCCCTTCGGCCTTGCCCAGGGCGATGTAGGCTTCCTGGGTTTCCAGCGCGGCAATACGGCTGGATTCAGGCTTGCCCTGCAATACCGAGTAAGCTTCGCGGGCCTCCAGCAGGCGGGCGTTTTCTGGCGTGGCCGCGCAGCCGGCCAGCAGCAGGCCGAGTAGCGAAACCATGGTAAACAGTGGGCGTTTCGACATGTTGGTGTCCTTCAGTGGATGACGTTCTGCGGCGCTTCGAGCATTTCCTGCCTGAGCACCTCGATGCCTTTACGGGCAGTGTCCAGTTGCTCCTGGCGTTTGCTGGCCATGGCTTTGCGTTCGGCCAGGCGGGCATCGGCCTCGGCCTGCTCGGCCAGCCGGCGGACCAGTTCGAGGTCGTGCTGGCCGAGGGCGCGCTCCATGGCGCTGAGCTTGTCCTGGGCTGCGCGCATCTCGACCGGGGCGTATTGCGTGGCATCGGCAGACACCGCGCGATTGACCGCGCTTCGCGTCAGTTCGATCTGCTCGCTGGGCATGAGGGCGCTGGCGCAGCCGCCGAGCAACATCAGCGAGCCGACGAGCACGCTTTTGACTGTGGATCTGGCACGCATGAAGGGTCTCCTTGAATGCGTCTGCACAGCTTTCGGGCACGGCGTTGCCGCCGTTGCCGGAGTGTCGATGCAGAAGGTTGGGCATGAACCAGGATGGCGGTGAGAAGCCCGCCCGCGTCAGCGGGCCGGGCAAGGGGGCAGCGTGAAATACGTGCGGGTCATCCTGGGCTTGTTGTGGTGAAGACGCGGCCAGAGTAGTGCGAAAAGCGCGAAGCCCAAATCGGACCTATCGCTGAAAGACGTGCGATTTTTCAACAGGCAGGCGGCATGGCGCCGCCCTCAGCCTTGGCCATGCGCCTTGAGCTTGAGCTTTTCCGTGTCCACACGCACAAACACCGAGTCGGCGCTGACCGTCAGTACATCGCCGGCCCAGACTTCGCAGAGCACCCGCGTCTTGCGCCCGACCTCACCTTCCACGCGGGCCTTGAGCAGCAACTCGACGCCCATCGGTGTAGGTTTCAGGTAGCTCAGGTTGAGTGTGCCAGTGACGCAATCGATACGCGGCAGGCTCCCCGCTTCACGGCCTTCGGCGCGGTAGTGGTAGGCCATCGCCGTCCAGTTGGAGTGGCAGTCCACCAGCATTGCCAGCAAACCACCGTAGACCAGGCCGGGCCAGCCGATGAAGGTGCTGTCTGGGGCATGCCGGCATAGCAGATGGACGCCGTCGGCGTCCCAGTGGCTTTGCAGGTGCAGGCCACTGGGATGGGAGCAACCGCAGCCGTAGCAGGTGCCGTCGGGTGCAGCCAGGGCCTGGAGGGAAAGGGGCTGGTCGTTCATACGCTTCCTGTGCTTGTTGGAATGGGGGCGGATAACGCCCCCATTTAAGCAGAAACATCAGGCTGGCTGGGTGACTGCCTTACCGCCTTTCTGGGTCAGCGACACCAGCAGGATGAACAGCGTCACACCTGCGGTCATCAGCGTCTCGTAGCGGTAGGCATCGCTGAACAGCATGTAGCCCAGGACCATGACGATGGTGCCGATCACCAGCCAGGTCAGCCACGGGAATAGCCACATCTTCAGCTCCAGCTGGCGCCCTTCACGCTCGGCACGGGCACGCATGCGCAGTTGCGACACGGCAATCACCAGGTACACCAGCAAGGCAATGGCACCGGTGGTGGACAACAGGAAGCCGAACACCTTGCCGGGGAACACATAGTTGACCAGGCAACCGGCAAAACCGGCCAGGGTCGACAACAGCACCGCCACGGTCGGTACCCCGGCGCCCGAGATGCGCTTGGTCACGCTCAGCGCCTGGTCACGGGCACCCAGCGAATAGAGCATGCGCGACGCGGTGTACAGGCCCGAGTTCATGCAACTGGTCACCGCCACCAGCACCACCAGGTCGACCAGCAGCTTGGCACCGGGCACATTCAGTACTTCCAGCACGCGCTGGAACGACCCCACCGCTTTCAGCCCCGGGTCGTTCCAGGCCACCAGCGACACCACCAGGAAGATCGACGCCAGGTAGAAGATGGCGATGCGGTACACCACCAGGTTGGTGGCGCGGCGGATCTTGTCTTTCGGGTTGGCGGTTTCGTCGGCGGCGATGGTCACGATCTCGGCGCCGAAGAACGAGAAAATGGTGATCAACACGCCGCCCAGCACCGTGCCGAAGCCGTTGGGCATGAAGCCGCCGTGGTCCCACAGCCGGCTGACCCCGGACACCTCGGCCAGCGGCCAGGCGCCGAACACCGCCAGGCTGCAGACCATGATGAAGGCGATGATCGCCACCACCTTGACCAGGGCGAACCAGTACTCGAAGGCACCGAAGTTCTTCACGCTGATCAGGTTGGTAGCCGACAGCACCAGCATGATCAGGAAGGCGAACAGCCAGGACGGCACAGCGGGGAAGTAGGCATGCAGGATATCGGCGCCGGCAATCGCCTCGACCGGGATGATCAGCACCCAGAACCACCAGTACAGCCAACCGATGGTAAAGCCTGCCCAAGGGCCGATGGCCTCGGAGGCATAGGTGGAGAACGAACCGCTGTTGGGGTTGGCGATGGCCATTTCGCCCAGCATGCGCATGACCAGCAGCACCAGCAGGCCGGTCATGGCGTAGGAAATGAGGATGGCCGGGCCAGCGGTGGCGATGGCGTTGGAAGAGCCGATGAACAGGCCGGCGCCAATGATGCCGGCGATGGAAATCATGGAAACCTGACGGGAAGTCAGGCCGTGCTGCAAGGAGCGCTGTTTGTTGTTGTGTAGCGAAGCCATGAACAACCCTCGAATGGCTCGGCCGCGGCAAAGCGGCGGAAGATTGAAGCAGAATTCTTGTCAATTTCTGATGTTGGTTATTGTTGTTTTGCAGACGCTGGCAAAAGCCACTGACCTCCTCTTCGCACAACCGGTTGTCATCGTTGATCGAGGTCAGTATTAATCTATAGGGCGGGGTCAACAAACGACCTTTTCGAAACACATGATTCCGTTATGGAATGAACTCCTTCCTTTTTTGCTCGGTATTTGCCCCTCATGTCCAAACGCCTGATGCCTTCGACCACCGCCCTCCAGTGCTTCGAAGCGGCCGCGCGCCACCTCAGCTTCACCCGCGCAGCGCAGGAACTGCACCTGACCCAGAGCGCGGTGAGCAAGCAGGTGGCCCAGCTCGAGGACATGCTGGCGCACTCGCTGTTCCAGCGCATTCGCCGCCGCCTGCACCTGACCCCGGCCGGTGCGCTGTACCTCACCGAAGTGAACAAGATCCTCACCCAGATCGACATTTCCAGCCGTTACATCCTCAGCTACGGCGACGAGACCGAAGTGCTGCGCATCGCCACCCAGCCCACCTTCGGTGCGCGCTGGCTGGTGCCGCGGCTGAAGGGGTTTGGTGACCGCCACCCACGCATTCACCTGGACATCCGCAACGAGCTGGAGCCATTCGACCTGGTCCAGGCCAAGGCCGACATTGCCTTCTTCTTCGGCCAGGGCACCTGGCCCGGGGCAACCTGCATCGAGCTGTTCAGCGAAGAAGTGGTACCGGTGTGCAGCCCGCAGTTGCTGGCCAGCCACCGGTTCGACAGTGCCCAGGCACTGACCGAACACCGCCTGCTGCAATGCGTGTCGCGCCCGGAGGCCTGGCACGAATGGTTCCTGGGGCTGGGCTTGCACAGCCAGAACAGCTACCACGGGCCGCGTTTCGACACGTTCTACCTGTGCATTCGCGCGGCCATCGCCGGCTGCGGCATCGCCTTGATCCCGCG
>MTEX01007641.1_pt1 | contig 21186 bp, 20 predicted proteins | sample 1042691 | NCBI WGS metagenome assembly MTEX01 (sample SAMN06185810, study PRJNA358809) | soil metagenome | isolation source: soil biostimulated with molasses as carbon source | place: India | collected 2015-05-23
GCCAGATTACCTTGCGGTACGACTTCGAGCTCGACCTTTCCGGCACGGTACAGTTCATCAAACACATAAGAGTCTGATTGGCGTGGAAAAGAGCAGATTACTTTTTTAACCGAACCAGCCTTAAGCAGTTTCGCCAAACCGTAATCGCCATTACCGGCATTGTTGCTGACAATGGTTAAGCCTTTAACACCGAGTTCAATAAGACCGTCAATGAGTTCAGCGGGTTGTCCTGCAGTACCGAAGCCACCAATCAGGATGGTTGAACCATCTTTAATTTGGGAAAGGGTACTTTCAATTGATGTACTAATCTTGTTAATCATTTACTTATTTAACCTTTTGTTTATTTAGAACAAAGTCGAAGTTCAAGGTATAAAAAGGTGTATATTGGAAATTGCCATTTGGATCTAAGCCTTCTTCATGGCGATCCCACTTTGCAATTAACGATGAACGAACACCGAAAACAGCATCTGAATCTAAATATTCCCCATCTTCTTTAAAAACATGAGTTACTAAACGTTCATAATTTGGTGCAGTAATCATGAAATGAAGATGTGCTGGTCTCCACGGATGACGATTTAATGCTTCAAGCATTTTTCCTACAGGACCATCATGTGGAATTGGATATGCTTCAGGAACAATGGTCTGGAAATAATAATGTCCTTGAGAATCTGCTTGTAAAACTGCTCTTCCTTGATATTCACTCAAGTTTTCTTTTTGAACATCATAATATCCATCATCATCTGCCTGCCAAACTTCGATTATTGCATTAGGAATAGGTTCACCATCTATTCCTTTGATTGTTCCGCTTACAAACCAAGGAGTACCACTGACGCCTTCACTTACATTTGCACCAAGCTCTAATTTAGGCGCATTTTGTACATGGAATGGCCCAAATACGGTAGCTTCAGTGCAACCTACTGGTTTCTTATGGTTTTGAGCAATAACTAGTGTTGATAAACCCAAGGTGTCTGAAAGTAAGATGAATTCTTGTCGTGTTGGGCTGCAAATTTGCCCAACATCTGTTAAAAACTTTATTCCAATTTCCCATTCTTCTTCAGTGAGTTCAACTTCACGGGCAAAAGAATGTAAGTGCTTTACAAGTGAATGCATTACGTCTTTAAGACGTTCATTTGATGATGATGAGTTCCGTTCTATGACAGCTTGGGTGATTGTTCTTTCATCTAAATTTTTCATCAACTTTTTTCCATAAGTAAGATAGCTTTTTCCATTTTTCTCATGCTAAGCTGACATAAAATGAAATAAAATATCATGAAGGAAAATCTTTATTTCATTTTGGGAATAATAGAGGGTGAGGATATGGACCGTCTTACAAGTATGGAGTTATTTGTTGCCGTTGCTGAATTAGGCACATTAAATAAGGCTGCTGAGAAACTTGAGATTTCAAATGCTGCTGCAACACGCCATATTACTGCTTTAGAAACTCGACTAAATGTTCGATTGATTGAAAGAAGTACTAGACGTTTAGCATTAACTAATATTGGTATTGAATATTATAAAAAATGTAAATCATTTTTAGCTGAATTAGATCAAAGTGAAGCCGAAATCACCTCTTCTGCAGTTGAGCCAGAAGGCACTGTTACCATTACCTCTTCAGTCTCTTTTGCTATTATGCATATAGCCCCTTTAGTACCTAAATTCAATAAGTTATATCCTAAAATTAAGATAAATATTATTGGTGCTAATCGGTATTACGATATCATTGATAGTAATATTGATATTGCAATTCGCACTAGAGAGTTTGAACCAGATTCTAATTTAACAATAAGAAAACTTGCCACAACCCATCGTATACTTGCTGCTTCATACGAATATATAAAAAAAAGAGGTAAACCTAAGTCTATTGAAGAGTTAGTCGATCACGATATTCTTCTTTATAGCCATGCACATAATCCTAAAAATCTATGTTTTCAAAAAGGAGAGGAAATAAAAAATTTTGCAATAAATCCTCTTCTTGAAACAAATGATGGACAAATAGTTAGGGCTGCTGCGTTATGTGGTTCTGGAATTTTGATTCAACCACTTTATATTATTTATCAAGATATTGTAGAAGGCCGACTAATTCCTATTTTGACAGATTGGAAACTGCCTGAGTTAACGGTAAATATAGCGTTCCAGAGTCGCCAATTTATGCCTATCAAAAATCGATTGTTTATTGACTTCTTGATGGAAGATTTCAAGACTAAGGAATATGAGCGCTATTGGAACAGTGTTCAATAGTTATTTGAATTTATTTTAATTTTTAATTTTTTATTTAAAAAAGAGAAAAGATTATTTCAAAGATGAAATAATCTTTTCCCGAAAAGCTCTTTATACACATAAAAGAAAAAGATAATTTGCAGTGATTAGGAGTATTAACGATATTTTACAGGAGTTAAACCGTGCAAAAAGATAAGTTAAAAGTTGCTCTACTTGGTATTACTCATCCTCATACATCTGGACGTGTCAAAGCTTTACAAAGACGTAGTGATATCGAAATCTATGGTGCAGCTGATCATAGTGAGCTTTTAAAGCCCTTTTGTGATGCATTAAACGTTAATATTAGTACGAAAGAAGAAATTTTAAATAATCCTGAAATTGATATTATTTTAGTGCATTCAAAAAGTTATGAGATGGCAGATCTTACTATTGAAGCATTAAAAAAAGGAAAGGCAGTTCTTGTTGAAAAACCAGCAGGTCGTGGTGTTCAAGATACGCAGCGAATTGTTGATGCTGTGAATGAATATAATGGTTTTGTTCAGGTTGGTTACTGTTGGAGATTCGCTCCTTCAATCAATGCAATGCAAGAATGTTTATCTCAAGAAAAGATTGGTAAAGTTCTACAAGTTCGTGCACATGCGGGCTGTTCACATAACGAAGCTGAAACAGCACATATGAGACAACCTGGAGATCTTGGTGGTGCTTTCTTTGTGATTGGGTGTCACTTATTTGATCGAGTGCTTTATCATTTCGGAATGCCTAAGTCTGTAAATGCCCGTATTACTAAATTCAATGGTTTTAAAGGTGATGAATCTCGAGAAGACGCTGCGGGCGCTATTCTGAATTACGATGATAAAATCGTAGTTGTTGATTTTATGTCTTGGGATGTTTTACCTTGGACTGAAAGTTGGGATATGACCGCTTACGGTACTGAAGGTATTATGTCTTCGCGTTCTCTACCTTCTTCTTATAAACTTTATCAAACAGGTAAAGTTGAGGGTAGTGTTGAAGGGTGGACAGAATGGCATGAAACAAGTTTCCCAGAGATCTGGGCTACTAAGAAAACTGAATATTCACCTGACATTGCAGAGATTGGTAATCCAATTTACTTTGATCGTGAATTAAATGCTTTCCTTGATTCTTATCTTAATAAGAAACCGTCACAGGTACCAGCTTCACAAGCTCATAACATTTCGATTTTACTTGCTGCATTATTTGATTCTGCAGGAAAGAGTGGTGTTGAAGTTTTTATCTAAAATAATATCTATAAAAAAGCAGCTATTTTTAGCTGCTTTTTTATTTCAATTATGAAAATCTTATTTTCTAACTTAATAATATTATCTGTAAAAATATTATTTTATATTTAATAGGGACTTTAAAATGGAATTAAGAAAATTATATGGAATATATTAATGATTCAAAAGTAAGCGGAAATAAACGTCATAAAATAGCAGTTTGGTATTCAATCGGATTATCTGCCGTAGCAGGTCTTTTATATGGTACAGATTTAGGTGTTATTTCAGGAGCTTTACCTTTATTACATAAGGAATTTCAACTAACCCCACTTTTAGAAGGTTGGATTGTTGGTTCTTTGATGGGTGGGGCTGTATTAGGTGCTTTAGTCGCTGGACAAATATCAAAAATATATGGCAGAAAAAATGCAATTTTAATCTCATCAATTATTTTTCTAGTTGGGGTTTTATCTGTTGTTTTTGCTCAATCTATAAATATTTTGATTATTGGTAGAATTTTATTAGGAATTGGGGTCGGTATATCCTCTTTTGCTGCTCCTCTTTACGTATCTGAAATTGCTCCAAAAGAAACAAGAGGAAAAGCAATTTCGGTATTTGATTTTATGATCTCATTTGGAATTCTGGCCACCTTCTTTTGTAACTGGCTCTTTAGCTATTTAGAAAATTGGAGAGCTATGTTCGCGGTACTTTTTATTCCAGGGATATTATTACTTTTAGGTACACTGATGGTACCTAAAAGCCCACGTTGGTTGGCTTTACAAGGTAGAGATCAAGATGCTTTAACTGTATTAAAAAAAATTAGAGCAACTGATCAGGAAGCATTATTAGAATTAAATGATATACATGAAAATATTTTAAAGTCAGGGCGTAGTAAAGGGTTTAATTTATTCCTTAATAATAGAAATTTTAGACGTTCAGTAGGGTTGGGGATTACTTTACAGGCGATGGGGCAGTTTACAGGCATTAGTATTGTATTGGTTTTTGCTCCAAAACTATTTGAATTAGCTGGTTTCGTGGGACTTCAAAACCAATTGTTATCTACAGTTTTACTTGGAGTCGTAAAAGTAATTTCTAATATTGTTGCTTTTATGATTATTGATAAATGTGGCCGCAAACCTATGCTTTATGGCGGATTTAGCGCTATTGCTATTGGCTTGGGGCTAGTTGCTTATAGTTTATTTAACACAATCCCTATCTTTGCATTGCTTGGCCTAATTCTATTTATGATCGGATTCTCTTTTTCAGGAGGACCAGTTGTATGGACACTTAGTTCAGAGATACAACCATTACAAGGTCGTGATTTTGGTATTACGTGTTCAACTCTAACGAATTGGATATTAAATATGTTTTTAGGTACTTATTTTTTAGTAGCTGCCGCCAAGTTTGGAGCTGGTGAAACTTTTGCCTTTTTAGCGATATTAAACTTTTTATTTCTCATATTCTTTTATTACTTTGTACCAGAAACTAAGAATATCCCTTTGGAATATATTGAAAAAAATTTATTAGATGGGAAACGATTAAGAGATTTAGGGAAAAGCACCTAACAGCTCTAAATGAGTTTATATGATGATCAAGATGTATTTAGATGAGTGTAGATAAAGGAAGTTAACAATGTACCAAGAAGTTAGAGTTTTGGCTAAATTAGCTATAGAACCGGAACAAATCGAAAAAGTCGTTAATGCATTCAAATTACTTATGAATGAGACTAGAAAAGAGTCGGGTTGTTTACAATATGATTTACATCAAGAAGTACATGATCCAGCTACTTTGATAATTTTTGAAAGATGGAAAACAGAAGCAGCTTTTGAAGGGCATTTAAAAACGATACATTTTTCGTCATGTTTTAATAAGGTAGGTGAACTTATTAAATATAATGAAACCCGTATTTTGAAAAAGATTTAAGATTGTACAAAGAGTTTCATATCAATATTTAATTAGTATCTTTAAGCAAAAAGAACTAACTGTTTTTATTATTGAATACAGTTAGTTCTCAAAATAGAAATTAAATCAGTTATATTTTTGAGACTTTTGCATGTAAAAAGCAATCAAAAGAATAGCTAATCCCCCTAGACTCAAAATAGAACCAATTTGTATTGGTGCTAACCACCCTAGGTTATGTGTTAATACCCAACCACCTAAATAAGCACCTAGAGCATTAGCTAAATTAAAGGCAGAATGATTGAGTGAAGCTGCTAAGCTTTGAGCTTCACCTGCAACTTCCATTAAACGCATTTGAAGAGTACTAGCAAGACCAATTACAGTCATGCCAGTTAGAAATAAACCAATAAGAGCTGTATAAATATGATCCATCATAAAGCTTACCAGAAGAAATGTTATTGCTGAACTTATTAAAACCCCTACGATGGTTTTATTTAGATTTTTATCTGCAAAACGACCTGCTACTAGTCCTCCTATAACCATCCCAATACCCCATACAGCAAGTGCAAATGGAACAATTGAAATATCAGCGTGAGTGTACTCAGTCAGAATTGGAGAAATATAGCTATAAACTGAAAACATGCCGCCAAAGCCGACTGCACCTACAGCAAGAGTTAACCAAATATTTATGTTCTTAAGGCCCGCTAATTCATTCTTTACACTTGCTGTATCGTGAACAGGGATATTTGGAACAAAGACAATAATTGTTATTAAGGTTATAAATGCAATAATTGCAGAAAACTCGAAACCTGAACGCCAACCAAATTTCTGACCAATCCATGTAGCTAGTGGAACTCCAATAACAGTAGCTATAGTAAGACCCATCATTATTAAAGCCACCGCTGTAGAGCGACGATTAGGGTTAGCAAGTTGAGCCGCGACCAGAGCCCCTACGCCAAAATAAGCTCCATGAGGCAATCCAGCAATAAATCTTGAGAGTAATACGGTCTCAGAAGTAGTGGCTAAAGCTGTGGAAGCATTAGCGATACCATAGAACAGCATCAGTAAGAGTAAAAGTTTCTTACGGGGAACTTTGGCACATGAGATGGCTATAATTGGAGCGCCAATTACAACACCTAAAGCATATGCACTAATAAAATTACCTGCCTCAGGAATAGATACATTTAAATCTTGAGCAATTTCTTGGATTAAGCCCATTGCTACAAACTCAGTTGTACCAATACAGAATCCGCCCATGGCTAGTGCTAGGATAACACCTAAGAAAGAATAAGAGCGAGATAAACTAGGATTAGATGTCATAATTTAGAAGATTCAGTTAGTAGTATTTTCAAAGATAAAAAAAGATCTAAGAAAAAATCTTAGATCTTTAAAAAGTTCGAATTTACTTAGCTATAGAAATCGAAACCAGTCGTTAAACCAGCGTCAGCCATAAGGTCCGCACCTAATAAAGCACTAGAACCTGAGGACAATAGGAATAAGATGGTTCTAGCAACATCATCAACTTCTAAGATTTTACCGTAGGGTTGTCGGTTAGCACGTTTAGGGTGGAAACTTGGATCATTGACTGATTCAACATGACGTTTAAATAAGCCAGCCATCATTGGCCCAGGGCTTACGATATTCACTTTAATACCATCACGTGCATAATCTAGTGAAGTTGTACGTGCTAATTCACGTACCGCAGCTTTAGAGGCAGAGTAGATTGGTAAACCTTGTTCGCCAAAAGTTGCACAGATACTTCCAATGAGAACAATACTACCTTGTTTATTAGGCAACATTAATGGTAAAGCTGCTTGAAGAGCTTGGATCGTACCTAAGATATTCACATCGAAAACTTTCTTGATACGTTCAGGGGTTACGTCAAGAATACGGTCAATATCTGTAATAGCTGCACAAGGCACGAGGCCAACATGCTTGAAATTACCCTTTTTAACTTTTTCAGTTAATGCGTTCCAAGATTCAGGTTTAGTAATATCACCTTGAAAGTGTTCATAATTTTCTAAAGCATCTAAAGCTGCAGTTTTTCCTGCAATATCAAGCCCAAAAACTTTAACATTTGCTTTGGTTAATGAGGTGGCTACTGCTTCACCAAGACCCGATGATGTTCCTGTAATAATAACTGCTTCAGGTAAATCAAATGCAATTTGTTGGTATAGGCTCATTTATAAAACTCCGTTTTTGATTAGATAGAGGCCAGAAAGTTTTTTTATTCCTGTATTTTTATATTAGATAAAAAAAACTATTAATGAAGAACATAAATTAAAAACAGTTTTTCTAAAATAAAAGTAAATATAAAATTAAAAGTTTTTAATTAAATTTATGGGTTTTTATAGAATATTTAATATTAAAGTAATTTGATTATATTTATTATAAAAAACCCCAAAATATTATTTTGGGGTTAATTATATTAAGCAGTTACAGCATCAAATGCATTAATAGTAGTTTCATATGCTTTCTTTGCCATTTCATCAAGGCTTAAAATACGGTGATCTCGCGAAATGAGTTCAACTCCATAATAAGGTTGATTGAACCCCGCTTTTTTAATTTCATTCAAGAATAGGGGAATATCATACGAACCTTGACCACATAGCTTTCGATGATGTGTAGAATCATTGAATAAGTCAATTTCAATTTCCTCTGCTGCATCATTCAATTCAACTGATTTAATAAGATGAGCAGGAACAGTGCTAATCTTTTCAAAATCAATATTACCACGTGCTAAATGCCAGATATCTAAGCATAAACCACCATTTGTGTCGCCAGTATCTACGATCTTTAAACCGTCTTCGAGAGTTGCTATGCGAGAGAATGGCATAATTTCTAAAGCTACGTTCGCATTAACTTGAGCAACTTCTTTACATAATTTTGAAAATTCTTCAGACATTTTTTCTAAAGAGTTTGGTGAGTTTTCAAATGGTCGTGCTCCAATTTTAAGATTGCACATACCTAGTTCAGCACCAAGCTCAATCATTTTAGAACGTTCATAGTCAGACACCTTTCTTGCTTCACCATCCAAATACCAGTCAAGTAAAATTTCTAGTTCAAAGTATTTGATATCATTGTCTTTTAATATTTGACGAAGAGTTGCTGTACTCGTTTTTTCGAGATTTGCTTGCAGATCACTTAAAACTAATCCGATTCCTTTCCATCCTGCTTTTGATGCAGCTTCTACACGTTGTTGTAATGAAAATGGGCTAATTTCTGTAGGTGCACCTGGATATACGTTTCCAGCTAATGTCCAATATGCAGCTAATAAGTCTGGTTTATTCATGAGATTTTCCTTTAATTCATGCTTGAAAGAGTTTATTTAGTACTAACGTGTTTATAACCAGTAAGGTCTTGGGTAACTGCACACCAGCAGATTAGGGCGTAACAGATAGCAGGAACAATAAACGCTGTTGAAATACTCGTGATATCTGATAAGTAACCCATCACAAGTGGCAAAATTGCTCCACCAACAAACATCGTTACCATAAGTGATGCTGCCATTTGAGATTTTTTACCGAGACCACGAACGCCCATTGAAAAGATGGTTGGATATAAAGTTGATTTGAATAAGAAGATACAGATAAGTACGACAACAGAAATATAGTCATAACCTAGCATTACGAATAGACAACCAACCACGCAAACAGAACTGTTGAAGATTTGAAGTTTTCTTGGATCAATACGTTTCATGATAAAGATGCCCAAGAATCGACCAGTCATATAACAGAACATTGCCATTGATAAGAAATAAGCAGCTTTACTTGGAGTAATTCCGTGCCAATGCTCAATTACATAGTTAATGAAAAAAGCACCAATACCAAAATGAGCTCCGTTATAGCAAAACTGAGAAAGCATAGCTTTACGAACATTCTTAATTTTCAATAAAGGAATATTTTCGTAAACAGTATCTTCTGGGCGGGGAGCAATACTATTCTGATCTTCTTTATTCGTTTCTGGTAATTTGATCGAAATGATATATACAACGACACATAAGACTAGTATGGAGAGTACGGCATAAGTCATTGTTGCTGGTTCAACATAGAATCCACCAACCGTTCCAGCCGGAATAAAAAACACTGCACCACCTACTAGAGGTCCACACATACCACCCATACCACCAAATGCCTGAGCCATGGTTAAGCGTCGAGTTGCATCTTTAGGGTCACCTAATTTAGTAGCATATAGATTACAAACAATTTCTAAACAAGCTAAACCAGTTGCTAAAATAAAGATCGCAGTCAAAAATGCTGAGAATGTTCCAATTTTTGCTGCAGGAACAAAGCCCATACAACCGATTGCGAACAGCAATAATCCCACAATAATTGAATTTTTATATCCATATTTCTTCATAAGCAATCCCACTGGAATTGCAGAGAGGAAATAAGCACCTAAATACGCTGTTTGGACAAATGCAGATTGACCATGTGAAATATGGAAGACATCCTGAAAATGTTTATTCAGTACGTCCAGTAGAGTGTGTGAGAACGCCCACATAAAGTTAAAAGCTGTAACGATGATCATTGTTGCTTTTAATGTAAGAACTTTCTTTTTCATGGGCGTAACTGTAATTTTACTTAAACTCGCATCCATTGCTAGTTTCCTTGTAAATGATAAATAGCTTCTCGAAGAAGTACGCTAAAAAGCATACTTCCTGAGCTATTTAATTAAGTCGTTAGGAACCTTATTCTTAAATAAGAAATAATTTATGCAGCAAGCGACTTTGATGGACCTTCTGGATTTACGGTAATAGCTTTATTACTTTCTACTGATTCCATTGCACAAACTGCTAAATAGAGGGCTTGAAGTCCATCGAATAAATTAGTCGGGAATTCTTTTCCTTCCACAAGACTAGAAACAAAAACATTAAATTCGTTTCTATATGAACTCGTATAACGTTCCAAGAAGAAGTTCAATAAAGGTTTTTGTGAACTTGTAAATTCCTGAGTATATTTCTTCAGAGTTGATGGACGGTGATTTTGGGTTTTTAATAAACCGTGAGATCCTAATACTTCAATACGTTGGTCATATCCATAAACTGCTTCACGGCAATTATTAATGATACATTGTTTACCAGATTTAGTTTTCAATGTGATACTGCAAGTATCATAGTCATTGATAGTAGCTAACTCTTCATCTACTAAACGACTTGCTGTAGCAAAGATTTCAATTGGTTCTTCACCAAGAATATGACGGGCTGTATCGAAGTCATGAATAGTCATATCTTTAAAAATGCCACCAGATGTCTTCATATATTCAACTGGTTGCATTCCAGGATCGCGACTTGTGATGATAACTTGGCGAATTTCACCAATTTCATTATTCAAGATAGCTTCTTTAATCGCAATTGTATCTTCATCAAAACGACGGTTAAACGCTAACATTACTTTGCCGTTATGACTTTGGATTTCTTGTACTGCCGCAATTGAGCGTTCAAAATCTAAATCAATTGGCTTTTCACAAAGAACTGGTTTTTTACGTTTTACTGCATGCAACATTAAGTCAACATGTAAATCCGTAGCGGTTGCAATAACTACTGCATCAACGTCGTCTCTATCAATTGCTTCATAATAGTCATAACATGCTTCGCAATTAAGTTCATTAGCAAGCTTTTCTACACCTTCTTTCCATGGATCTGCAATGAGTTTAAGTTCACATTGCGAATTAAGAAAAGCGCTTTTAGAATGAATTTGAGCAATACGTCCTGCGCCTAAAATAGCAACTCTTAACATTTCTTACTTCCTTTTAGAAAATAGGTAATCATGAAAAATACCCTTGTTGATAATTAGGGTATACAAGCAGTTTTTGAAAAAGAATAGCTATTTCTAAAAACACTTTTTCATTTTTGAAATTACCAGATCGCGATCCATTAACATTTTTATAGTTAGATTAAAACCCCTTTATTTTTCCAAATAATGCAAAAGACTTTTTCCATTTTGACATTTTTTTCCAATTTTGGCGCTCCTATACTCCAAATCAATTGATAAGAACCATCCCCAATAAGTGAATATTGGAAAAAACTGATTAATGACTAAGTGCGACAGGAGCGTCGTAAATATAAAGGAGAAATGAATTAGGAGTTTTTTCAATCAACTAGACGGAATATTTAGTTGTTAAACCCAAAGTCTTAAGAGATCCGGTTGGACACTTCAGACTATCTAATTTAAAGCCATCATGCAGATTGTTGAATGGAATTCAAAATATCTGCGGATAAAAATTGTGCTTAAAAGCTAAAGGAAATTTAAAATGAAAATGTATAAAACATTAACCACTTCTGTAGCAGCTATTGCTTTAGCAACATTTGCTAATTGTACTTATGCAGCTGGCGAATTAATTGGTATTGCTTTACCAAATAAAACAGAAGCACGTTGGATCATGGATGGAAATAATATCGTCAATAACTTAAAAGCAAAGGGTTATAAGACGGATTTACAATACTCTACCTATGACGTACCTACACAGATCTCACAGATTGAAAACATGATTACCGCAGGTGCAAAAGTTCTAATTGTTAGTCCAGTTGATGGCGCAACAGTATCTAATGTACTTCGTAAAGCAAAACAAAAAGGTATCAAAGTAATTTCATACGATAAATTAATTATGAAAACTAACGATGTTGATTATTATGCGACTTTTGATAATTATCAGGTTGGTGTACTTCAAGGTACGTCAATTGTAAAAAAACTTGGGTTAGACAAGGGTAAAGGTCCATTTAATATAGAACTTTTTGCTGGTTCTTTAGATGATAATAATGCCCATAAATTTTATGCAGGGGCAATGGCGGTATTAAATCCTTATATAGCTAAAGGTAAGCTCGTTGTACGTAGTAAGCAAACTGCTATTTCTAAGATTTCAACTTTACGCTGGGAAGGTGCAACGGCCCAAGCTCGTATGGATAATTTATTAAGTGCTTTTTATGGTGGCGCTCGTGTTAATGCAGTGTTAGCACCGAATGATAATCTTGCAACAGGCATTATTTCTTCTCTAAAAGGGGTTGGTTATGGGCGTCCTAACCAACCAATGCCTGTAATTACGGGTCAAGATGCGCAGATTTCTAATATCAAAGCGATTATACGTGGGGATCAAACATCAACTGTGTTTAAGGATACTCGTTTATTAGCTAAAGCCGCAGCAGAAATGGTAGATGCAATCGTTAAAAATAAGCCCGTTCCAGTTAATGACCCTAAAACATATAACAATGGTTCCAAAGTAGTAGCAACTTATTTAGTAAAACCAATTTTAGTTGATAAGAGTAACTGGAATACTGCACTTGTAACTTCAGGTTATTACAAAGCAAATCAACTTAAATAAGCTATTAAAGCTTCACTCACTTCAGACTTTTCCCAAAGAAAATAAGGTTTTAGATATGGATTAATGCTGGTTGGTCTTCTAACCAGCAGAGGATTGCTGTATGGAAACAATACTTGAAATGCGAGGCATTAAGAAGTGCTTCGGACGTGTTCAAGCTTTAAGTCATGTAGACATGGTCGTAAAAGAAGGAGAAATTCACGCAATTTGTGGTGAAAACGGGGCAGGTAAATCAACTCTAATGAAGGTATTAAGTGGTGTGTACCCTCATGGTTCTTTTGATGGCCAGATTATCTATCAAGGTGAAGAGCAAAAATTCTCAAGTATCCATGATAGTGAGAAGAAAGGCATTATTATTATTCATCAGGAACTTGCCTTAGTACCAATGCTTTCAATTACTGAAAATATATTTTTAGGTAATGAGCAATCTACCTTGGGGGTTATTGATTGGAATACTTCTTATAAGAAAACGAAGCAAGTACTTGCCAAGGTTGGTTTAATAGATTCTCCAGATTGTTTAATTGGTGATCTTGGAGTGGGTAAACAACAGTTAGTAGAGATAGCAAAAGCTTTATCTAAAGAAGTCAAATTATTGATATTAGATGAGCCAACCGCAAGTTTAAATGATAATGATAGTGATCGTTTATTAACTCTTTTATTAGAGTTGAAAGCGCAAGGTGTCACTTCAATTATTATTTCCCACAAGCTGAACGAAATATCTAGAGTAGCTGACAGTATTACGATTATACGTGATGGCGCGTCTGTAGATTATCTAAATTGTAGAGAAGAAGAGGTTAGCGAAGATCGTATCATTAAGGCCATGGTTGGCCGTGAAATGGAAGATCGTTATCCGAAAAGAACACCAAACATTGGTGAAGTTTTATTTGAGGTTAAAGATTGGCGTGTAGACCACCCGAACCATGCATCACGTGAAGTCATTAAAGGCATCAATATAAAAGCACGTAAGGGAGAAATTGTCGGAATTGCAGGTTTAATGGGGTCAGGCCGAACTGAGCTTGCAATGAGTATCTTTGGAAGATCCTACGGTAAAAATATACGAGGCAGTGTATCAATTCGCGGTAAAGAGATTGATGCCTCTACTGTACGTAAGGCTATTAATAATGGCCTAGCATATGTGACTGAAGATCGTAAAGGTTATGGATTATTGCTTGAAGAAAGTATTAAGAAAAACACTTCCTTAGCAAATCTTCCTGGTATTTCTGAGCATTCAGTAGTTAACGATTATCAAGAAACTAATACTGCAAAAGAGTTCCGTAACAAGCTTCGAATTAGAAGTGCAGATGTAGAACAACATACAGGTAATTTATCAGGTGGAAATCAGCAAAAGGTAGTAATTAGTAAGTGGCTATTTACTGCACCAGACGTTCTAATTCTTGATGAACCTACACGGGGAGTTGATGTTGGAGCCAAGTATGAAATCTATACGATTATTGATCAGGTAGCCCAAGAGGGTAAATGTATTGTCATGATTTCTTCTGAGATGCCCGAGCTCTTAGGTATGTGTGATCGGATATATGTCATGAATGAAGGAAAGATTGTTGGTGAGTTTCTAGCTAAAGATGCAAGTCAGGAAGCCATTATGCGATCTATTATGAAAAATGGAGTTAATTAAGATGAGCAATATCAATAGCGCAGAAATCCCTAATAATACTAATGGTACTGGTAATAAAAAATTCAACACAAATTTTCTAGCACAAGGATTACGTGAATATGGTTTGCTATGTGCTCTAATCATTATTGTTACTTTTTTCCAGTTTGCTACAAATAGTGTTTTGCTACAACCATTAAACCTAACAAATCTAATCTTACAGAATAGTTATATCGTCATCATGGCATTGGGAATGCTTATGGTGATTGTATCTGGTCAAATTGATCTTTCAGTTGGTTCGGTAGTTGGATTTATTGGTGCTTTGGCTGCGACTTTAATGGTCACACGAGGTATGCCATTTATACCGGCTATGCTTATTTGTATTTTGGTTGGAGCAGCAATCGGTGCTATTCAAGGATATTGGGTAGCTTATTGGAAAGTACCTTCATTTATTGTCACTTTAGCTGGGATGCTTGTTTTTAGAGGATTAACACTGATTTCTCTTGATGGACAATCAGTTGGACCATTTGAAGATAGCTTTAATGTCATTAGTTCTGGGTTTATTCATGATTTCTTTGGTATTGAAGGTTTGCATGTCACCTCACTTTTACTAGGTATTGTAGTAAGCGTAGCTTTCTTTTACATAGAATTTCGTCAACGTCGTCAAGCCGCACAACATGGTATTGATAATAGTTCGATGACTCTATTTATAGTAAAAAATCTGATTTTAAGTATTGTAATTATTGCATTTTCTTACTTACTTGCTCTATATCAAGGTATGCCAACAGTTTTAATTATTATGGGTGTTCTAGTTGCGCTGTATACCTTTATTATGAATAGAACAACTATTGGCCGTCGTATCTATGCAGTTGGAGGCAATGCAAAAGCAGCAAAACTTTCGGGCATTAATACTGAGCGTGTAATTTTCTTTTCTTTTGTGAATATGGGTGTATTAGCTGCCTTTGCTGGTCTTATTTTTGCCGCACGTTTAAATAGTGCTACTCCATCAGGTGGATATGGCTTTGAATTAGATGTAATTGCTGCTTGTTTTATTGGGGGAGCTTCTGCTTCTGGTGGTGTTGGTAAAGTTTTTGCTGTGGTAATCGGTGCATTTATCATGGGCGTTATGAACAATGGTATGTCCATTATGGGCATTGGTGTTGATTATCAACAGGTTATTAAAGGCCTAGTTTTATTAGGTGCGGTACTGATCGACGTCTATACGAAGAATAAAGGTTAAATTAGAACCTTTGGAGTTAAGTAATCCAAAGGTTTTTTAATTATTAAAGTATGGTTTAAACAGGTATAAAGATTGCAATGAAAGATCTTTCAATGTTGATTAAACAGGAAACGACGCTTCAATTTAACACTTTTGATGAGGACATAGCTTGGCAGATTGGTTCAGCAATCTATAGTAGAGCTATTTCAGAATCATTACCGATTGTGATTGAACTCCAAAAGTTTGGAAATTCACTTTTCTTTGCTACACGACCAGGCGTTATATTAGACAACCATAGCTGGGCGAAAAGAAAATTAAACACAGTTCAACGTTTTTCATGTAGCTCTTATCGACTTGGGCATGAATTACTCATGGAGAATCTTGATATTAATCAAAGATATCATTTGTCTCCTGCAGAATATACTAGTGCAGGTGGAGGTTTTCCTATTATTGTAAAAGGTGTGGGAATTATTGGAGGTATAGCAGTTTCAGGTCTACCAGAAAGGCAAGATCATCAAATTATTGTTGATGCTCTCTGCGACTTTTTAGGCTATGAGAGAAATGAACTCACTCTCTGAAAAAAGTTTATTGAGGATCTTATATAAATAATATCCTCTTTTTCATAACATATAGACACTACATATCTCACAAACTATGTAGTGTCGAAATGCTTAATAATTAATTTAAAATATCTTTATTTAAATATTCATTTTAGAATTTGCGTTGCAAAACTATAAATTTATTGAAAATTATTTTTAAATTGCAAATAATATTATTTTAAAAAAGATTATTTTTTATTTTAATTCACTACATAAATGGTGTTATAAATAGTAATTAAAAATTAAATATCTTTAAATTGAAAATGCTTTTTGTTTTTATTTGTTTAATAGGGTTTGTGAATTATGAATTATCTTAAAATTAATTAAGTTATTGAAAATAATATATAAAATTATTTTGTTGTTTGTATTTTTAATTAGTTTCTTAACTTTGAATTAGTTTTTTAAATAATAGATATTAAAAAATAACTCTGATATTATAATTTTTAAATGGATATTTTTAATACATCAAAAGGATTAGATTATGGCAGGATTATCTATTTGGCATGTGGTTATTTTCGCAATTGTAGTTATTTTACTGTTCGGTACATCTAAATTAAAAAATATAGGTAAAGATGTAGGTGGGGCGGTAAAAGACTTCAAAAAATCAATGCGTGAAGATGATGTCGCAGCTTTAAATACTTCAAAAACTATCGAACATGAATCTTCTATAAAATCCACAGATTCGACTATTAAATAAAGATTCTTTGCTGGTATCTATTCATGTTTAATGTTGGTTTTTCTGAACTTCTTGTGTTCGGCATTATTGCTTTATTAGTGCTTGGACCAGAAAGGCTTCCTGAAGCTGCACGCTTTGCAGGAAAGTGGTATGCCCGGTTAATACGTTTTATTAATAATGCTCAACAAGATATAAATCGCGAACTTGGAATAAATGAGTTACGTGAGCAAATGCGAAAAGAGATGGAACGTATCACTGAATTAGAACAAAAGATGCAAGAAAAAATAACTGAATTAGATCAGCAAGCACAAAATATTGATTTCGATAAGTTAAAGACTAATGATCAAGAATTAAGGAAGAAAACAAATATTATCTATACCTATTTAGCAGATAGAAAAAAATTTGAGTATGTTTTTTCACCATTATTCTTAGAGAAAAGATTAACAAGCTTAATTACAAATGGACAGAAAATCCCTGCACTTAAAGATTTAAAGGTGGCTGTATGACTTTAAAAACACCTCAATCTCCGCATGTTCCAATAGTCGCTGAAGCTATAGAACCAGAATTGGCAACTATGACTATTACTGAACATTTAGTGATTTTACGTAGGCATTTATTTAAAGTCGTTGGTGTTCTTCTATTTCTATTTTTTTGTTTATTGCCATTTGCAAATAAAACTTACCAAATCCTTTCAAGTCCTTTAAGAGCACAGCTTCCAGTTAATTCCTCTATGATAGCCACAGATGTTACAGCAACATTTATGGCACCCTTTAAACTAAATTTCTTCGTTGCAATCATGTTGGCAACACCTTTTATTATTTATCAAATTTGGTCATTCATTAAGCCAGCTCTATACGAAAAAGAGAAATCTCTTGCTTTACCTCTTTTATTTGGCAGCATCATACTTTTTTATACTGGTGTTGCATTTGCATATTTTATAGCTCTTCCGTCCATACTGCATTTTTTTATAAGTGTTTCTCCAGAAACTGTTGCACCAATGACAGATATCAATAGTTATCTTACATTTTGTCTAAAACTTTTCTTAGTGTTTGGTGTTACTTTTGAAATTCCGATAATTACTCTTTTATTGATTTTGATTGGATTAGTTAGCACACAAAGTTTAGTAGAAAAACGTCGCTTTATTATTGTGGGATGTTTCTTTATTTCAATGTTTATTACTCCACCTGATGCTATTTCTATGGTTATGTTAGCTATTCCTATGTGGCTCTTATTTGAAATAGGGTTAGTTTTTGGAAAGTTAATTGAAAAAAGAAAGATGATTTAAATATACAAATCTTTAAATCTATTTATTATTGATTTTTTCTACCGTGAATAAAAATTTTGGATGCTCAACTCTATTTTTAAGATGATGAGCTCGAGATAGGCTATATAATTTTAGAATATTTGAATTGGCCCAAGAATAACTTGGGCCATAATGTATTAAAGGCAAGTATAACCAGCATCAGCTGTAATGATTGATCCTGTCAATAAACTAGAGGCTTCTGAGGCAAGAAATTGAACAACTGAAGCAATTTCATGAGGTTGTCCCATACGTTTGGTAGGGGTCATATCCAGCCATTGAGCGACTAAATCATCTTGACTCTCTAAGTTATGTAATAACGGTGTCTCAATATAAGTAGGTGCTACAGTGTTTACTCGAACGCCACGCATTGCCCATTCTACAGCTAAAGATTTTGTCAAATGATGTACACCAGCTTTTGATACATTGTAGTGACATTGTGGTTGTGGGATATTAACAATCTGACCTGACATTGATCCAATATTAATAATAGAACCTCGTCTAACCTCAAGCATTCTACGACCGAAACCACGGCATGTGCGGAATACACCTGTTAAATTAATATTAATAACTTTATCCCATTCCTCATCACTCATATCTTCTGCTGGAGTATTAGTTACAATACCCGCATTGCAAACAAGAATATCTAATGGTGGTAATGCTGCTGCTAATGCATTAATAGCAGCAGTATCAGTTACATCTAATATTTCAGCGCGGGCTTGATAACCTTTAGATGTTAATCTTTGGGCTGTTGCAACAGCCCGATCAAAATCTACATCAGTACAAATTACTTCAGCACCAGTAGAAGCTAATGCTTCCGCAATTGCAGCTCCTATACCCTGACCAGCACCGGTGACTAAAGCAAGTTTATTAGTTAGATCCTGTTTATTGCGATAATCCATAATTTTTCCCTTATATAATTGGACATCGTAAGGTTTCGCCACGCAACCCACGTAAGGCTTCTTCAGATGCTAATCGTTGTAATGTATCAACTGATGTATCCGAGAAGAAAGCCGCATGAGGTGACATAATCAAATTAGGTGCAGCATATAATGAGGATTTAGATGGTAAAGGTTCTTGCTCAAATACGTCGAGTCCTGCACCAGATATATGTTCACTTATTAAAGCTTCAGCTAATGCATCTTCATCAATAAGTCCACCACGGGAACAATTAATAAGGATTGAGCTTTTAGGCATGCGTTTTAAAGTATCAGCATTAATTAAGTGACGAGTTTCAGGAGTAAGGGGAACATGTAATGAAAGTACATTAGAATTAGAAATAACTTGATCTTGGGGCATCAACGTAATTCCTGCATCTTTAGCTTGTGACTCAGTAACATATGGATCATAGCCAATAATATTACAGCCAAAAGCAGCCATACGTGAGGCATATGCTCTGGCAATACGTCCTAAACCTATTAAACCAACTGTTGTGTTACGTAATGAACGTACTCCATCAACCATTCGATCAATCTTCCACTCTCCACTACGAATACCTTTATCGTATCTATTTAATTTGCGAGCTAACATTAATGTCATTGCAGAAGCATGATCGGCGACTTCTTCAATTCCATAATCAGGTACATTACATACACGTATTCCTAACTGTTTGGCAGCGGAAAGGTCTACATTGTCAACTCCAACACCATAACGAATAATAATTGCTCCCGAAGCCATGTTTTGCATTACGCGATGGGTCATAGGGGCAAAATTATTAATAATTACATTTGCATCTTTTACTGCAGCAGCTGTTTCTTCTTCTGTACGACATTGAAATTCTGAAAAGATTGCACCAGCTTGTTCTGCAATAGCTTGTTCATGGCGTGTATTCCCAAATGCCTGATCAGTTACCACTAATTTCATGATAAAAGTCCTCTATTTGCTAAGTTTCGCATTAGTGCACGTGTTCCATAAGTCCATGGAGCTGCTTGGTCAGAATAAACCACTGTATTGCGAAGTGTTCCTAACAGAGGAGTAGAAATTTCAACTACGTCACCTGGCTTATGGGTGAAACCAGAACCTTTACCTTCACGATCTTGTGTTGGAGCAAACATAGTTCCTAGAAATAGCATAAAACCATCAGGATATTGATGAGAATCATTGTATGTTTGTGCTGCTAAATTTGCCGGTTTACGACTGATCTCTGCCATATTTGAATGACCAGACATTGTAAATCCATCCGAACCTTTTACAGACATAGTAAGGGTTGCATTTTCAATATCACTTAACGTGAAATTATTATCAAATAAACGAATGAAAGGACCAATTGAACAAGACGCATTATTATCTTTTGCTTTACCTAATAAGAGTGCTGAACGTCCTTCTACATCTCGTAGATTCACATCATTACCCAGTGTAGCGCCACGGATATTCCCTTGACTGTCTACCGCTAATACAACCTCAGGTTCAGGATTGTTCCATTCGGAAATTCGATTAATACCTACATGTGCACCATATCCTACAGCTGACATAGGCTGCGACTTGGTAAATACCTCTGCATCAGGCCCAATACCAACTTCTAAATATTGTGACCATAATCCTTCAGCAATTAATGTTGCTTTTACTTCCGCAGCTTTCTGAGAACCAGCTTGGATATTAGATAAACTTCCTCCAATTAAGGCACCAATACGTTGACGTAATTCTTCGGCACGAGCCGGATCACCAGAAGTACGTTCATCAATAACTCGTTCAACCATACTTTTAGCAAAAGTTACACCACAAGCTTTTAATGCTTGAAAATCACATGGAGCAAGAAGACAAGGTCGATCTGAGTGGTATCCCATTTCTTCAGGATTTAAGATCAAATCTTCAACTTTCCCTATTGGTTCACCCGTTAACGTATCAAATAGGTCTGCTGGATTATTGTCTAGAAAGTCAGCCATTGAAGTAACTGATTCAGTAACGTCTATTAAAATATTGTCACGCAAAATAACGACAGATGGGCCTTTATTCGGGCGCCAAACTCTTCCAACTAGTTTCGCATTGCTTAGAGATGTAGGTAGCATGGTGGTTCCTCCTTGTTTGTAATTTTGTAGTAATACTACGTTTTAAATTTGGGATTGGTCAAGTAGGGAATCTAATCAAAATTTTATTATCTTTAAAATAAATCTTGGTTTTTAAT
>MTEX01006365.1_pt2 | contig 21039 bp, 21 predicted proteins | sample 1042691 | NCBI WGS metagenome assembly MTEX01 (sample SAMN06185810, study PRJNA358809) | soil metagenome | isolation source: soil biostimulated with molasses as carbon source | place: India | collected 2015-05-23
CTGGCACCGAACCTGATGCTCGCGCCCGGATAGTGGCTGAGTGTCTACACTGTAAGACCGAGTCGCCCTCTTCGCGGGTACGCCCGCTCCCACATAGGCCTGCGCAGAACCTTTGTGGGAGCGGGCCCGCCCGCGAAGAGGCCAGAACAGACAACGGAATAGTCCAAGGTAGTACCGCATGCCCTCCAGCCTCGCCAGCGACACCCCACGCCTGCCCTCCATCGATACCCTGCTGCGCCACCCGGCCTGCCTGCCGCTGATCGACCGCCACGGCCGCGACGCCGTGCTGGCCACCCTGCGCCAACTGCTCGACGACCTGCGTGACCCCGCCCGCAACGGCCAGCTCAGCGCCGCCGAGCTCGCCGCCGAGGTTCTGCTGGGCCGCGCCGGCGAACGCCTGGCCCACCAGCAGCGCAGCCAGGTCCGGCGCGTCTTCAACCTCACCGGCACCGTACTGCACACCAACCTTGGCCGCGCCCTGCTGCCGGAGGAAGCCATCGAGGCCATGCAGACCGCCGCCCGCTACCCGCTCAACCTCGAATTCGACCTGGCCACCGGCAAGCGCGGCGACCGCGACGACCTGATCGAAGGCCTGATCCGGGAGCTGACCGGCGCCGAAGCCGTCACCGTGGTCAACAACAATGCCGCCGCCGTGCTGCTGGCGCTCAACAGCCTGGGCACGCGCAAGGAGGGCATCATCTCCCGTGGCGAACTGATCGAGATCGGCGGTGCTTTCCGTATTCCCGACATCATGGCTCGCGCCGGCGTGAAGCTGCACGAGGTCGGCACCACCAACCGCACCCACGCCCGCGACTACGAGGCCGCCATCAATCCGCGCACCGGCTTGCTGATGCGGGTGCATTGCAGCAACTACAGCATCCAGGGTTTCACCACCCAGGTGCCCACCGCCGAGCTGGCGCGCATCGCCCACCAGCATGACTTGCCGTTGCTTGAAGACCTGGGCAGCGGCAGCCTGCTCGACCTGACCCGCTGGGGCCTGCCTGCCGAGCCGACCGTGCGCCAGGCCCTCGCCGACGGCGCCGATATCGTCACCTTCAGTGGCGACAAGCTGCTGGGCGGGCCGCAAGCCGGGATCATCGTCGGTCGCAAGGCGCTGATCGCCAGGATCAAGAAGAACCCGCTCAAGCGCGCGCTGCGTGTCGACAAGATCACCCTCGCGGCCCTCGAAGCGGTGCTGGCGCTGTATCGCAACCCCGACCGCCTGGCCGAACGCCTGCCCAGCCTGCGCCTGCTGACCCGCAACCAGGCCGAAATCCAGGCCCAGGCCGAGCGCCTGGCGCCTGAGCTGAAGGCTTGCCTCGGTGAGCAATGGCAGGTCAGCGTGGCGCCGGCACTGGGCATGATCGGCAGCGGCAGCCAACCGGTAGCGCGCCTGCCAAGCGCAGCGCTGTGCCTGCGCCCACAGGTGTCGAAGAAGCTGCGTGGGCGCAGCCTGCATGTGCTGGAGCGGGCCCTGCGTGACCTGCCGGTGCCGGTGCTCGGCCGTATCGACGACGACGCCCTGTGGCTAGACCTGCGCCAGCTGGATGACGAAGCCCAGTGGCTGGCGCAGTTGCCTGCCCTGCAACTGGGGCCGGTGCAGTGATCGTAGGAACCGCCGGCCACATCGACCATGGCAAGACCGCATTGCTGCAGGCCCTGACCGGCCAGGCCGGGGACCAGCGCCAGGAAGAGCGCGCCCGTGGCATGACCATCGATCTTGGCTACCGTTATGCGGCGCTGTCTGAAGGGGCCGCGCTGACTGGCTTCATCGACGTGCCGGGCCATGAGCGCTTCATTCACAACATGCTGGCCGGCGCCCATGGCATCGACCTGGTGCTGCTGGTAGTGGCTGCCGACGATGGGGTGATGCCGCAAACTCGCGAGCACCTGGCCATCATCGAACTGCTGGGTATTCCCCAGGCCCTGGTGGCGATCAGCAAGTGCGACCGGGTTGAGCCGGCGCGCCTGGCCGAAGTGCAGGCGCAGGTCGATGCACTGTTGGCGCCGGGGCCCTATGCCGGGGCGCGGCAATTTCCGTTGTCGAGCGTCACCGGCGAAGGCGTCGATGCCCTGCGCCAGGCCCTGCTGGCGGCGCAACAGCAAGTGCGCCAGCGCAGTACCCGCGGCGGTTTCCGCCTGGCCGTCGACCGTGCCTTCGCCGTTACCGGCGCGGGTGTGGTGGTGACCGGCACCGCGCTGGCCGGGCGAGTCAGTGCCGGCGAAACCTTGCTGCTGGGCAAGGCTGGCAAGCCGGTGCGGGTGCGCGGCCTGCATGCACAGAACCAGGCCGCACTGGTCGCCGAAGCGGGCCAGCGGGTGGCACTGAACATTGCTGCCGAACGCCTGGCGGTAGAGCAGCTGCATCGAGGTGACTGGCTGGTGCCCGAGTGGCTGCATGCGCCCAGCATGCGGGTCGATATCGAGCTGAACCTGTTGCCGGGCGAAACCCGCACCTTTGAACATTTCAGCGCCGTGCACGTGCACCTCGGTACCCAGGATGTCACCGCCCGGGTGGCATTGCTCGAAGGGGAAACCCTGCTGGCGGGCCAGCGCATGTTCGCCCAGTTGCTGCTCAACGCGCCGCTGCAAGCGGTGCACGGCGACCGCCTGGTACTGCGCGACCAGCGCGCCCAGCGTACCTTGGGCGGTGGCAGGGTACTCGACCCGTTTGCGCCAAGCCGTCAGCGCCGCAGCGAACAGCGCCTGCGCCAGTTACAAGTGCTGCGCGATGCCGAGGACCTGGAGCAGGCCCTGCCGGCTCTGCTCGCCAGCGCCCCGGGAGGCATCGACCCGCAGCGCCTGGAGCGGCAGTTCAACCGCCTGCGCGATACCTGGCAGTTGCCAGATGATGCGCGGGTGGTAGCCACCCGGCAGGGTCAATTACTGTTTGCCAGTGACCAGTGGCAGGCGCTCAAGCGCCTGGTGCTGGGGCAGTTGGCGCTGTTCCACGAGCAGGAGCCCGACCAGCTGGGCCCGGACCGTGATCGCCTGCGCCGTTTTGCCGCGTTGCCGCTGGAACGGCCCGCTTTCGTCAGCCTGGTGGAAGAGCTGCTCGATGAGGGCGCCATCGCCAGCAGCGGCCCCTGGCTGCACCTGCCGGAGCACAAGGTGCAGCTGAGCGAAGCCGACAGTGCATTGTGGGCCCGCTTGCAGCCCAGGTTGCTGGCCGGGCAATACGATCCGCCGTGGGTCAGGACACTGGCGAGCGAAGAAAATTGTGCCGAAGCCGATGTGCGCCTGTTGCTGCGCAAGCTGGCCCGGCTGGGCCTGGTGCACCAGGTGGTGCGCGACCTGTTCTACCCCGAGGCGACGCTACGGCGCATGGCAGAGCTGCTGCTGGGGCAGGCCAGGGAAACGCCAATAGTGCAGGTTGCCGCGTTTCGCGATATGTTGGGCATCGGTCGTAAACGCAGTGTGCAGATTCTGGAGTATTTCGACCGCATTGGCCTGACCCGGAGGGTGGCCGATCAGCGTCACATTCGCGCCGACAGCGCCCTGGCCCAACAGCAGGCCAGGCACTGAGTTCAAGGAAGGCAATCGCGCCCGGTGGCGCGGCCGGGCTTCAAACCCGGTTGGGGACGGCAGCCGTTCCCGGGCAGGTTCGACTCCCGCTGCCTTCCGCCATTTTCCGTTGCCTGTCAGGGCCCTTTAACGGCTAAAACCGCTCCCACAAAGGCTACATAGCCCTGAGACCGGTACCGTCCTGCGGGTTGGGGTTACCCACACCCACAAGGGGCTTCACGGCCATTGAGGCTTGTCCAGCCCCCGTAGGAGCGGATTTATCCGCGAAGCGGCAGCGAAGGAAGAACCTAAGCCCGCTCCCCACACAGATCCAGCGCGAACCACTGTTCGGCTGCATCCACGTCCAACCCCGCGCCCAGCAGCGCCAGCATCTTGCCCAGGGCTGCCTCGCGGGTCATGCCGCCACCGCTGACCAGCCCGGCCCCGCGCAAGCGGTTACCGGCCGCATAGGTATCGAACACCACCGAGCCCTCTGGGCACTGGCTGATCGCCGCCAGCAACACGCCGCGCTGGCGCGCCGCGCTCAGCACATCCAGCAGTGCCTGGTCGTCCGACGGCCCGGTACCACTGCCATAGCACTCCAGCAGCAAGCCTTGCACGCCACTGTCGAGCACGGCTTGCAGATGGCAGGCCTGCAGGCCTGGGAACACCGGCATTACGGCCAGGTTGACTGCCTGGCGCGGGTGGCGGTAACCCAGCTCGGCGGGAATCGCCGCCGCCCGCTCGCCGTCGCGATGACGCGGCAGCGCGGCAAAGGCATCGAAGGCCTCGCTGCGCAGCTTCGATGCGCGGCAGCCATGCAACAACTGGCCGTGGAAGTACAACTGCACGCCATCCTGCAGGCCGTGTTCGAACTGGCGCAGCGCGCCACACAGGTTATCCCAGGCATCGCTGCCAGCCGCACCTGCCGGCAGCATCGAGCCGGTCAGCAGCACCGGCACCGGCAGGCCCAGCAACAGGAACGACAAGGCAGCAGCACTGTAGGCCAGGCTGTCGGTGCCGTGCAGTACCAGCACACCGTCGTGGCCAGCGTCCACGGCTGCGACGATGGCATCGCGCATCGCCAGCCAGTTGTGCTGTTGCATGTTGGCGCTGTCGAGCAGCGGGTTCATTTCCTGCAGGGCCCAATTTACCTTCGGCGCATCGGCCATCAAGGCGAAATGCTCGCGCATCCGCGCTTCGAAACCACCTGCCGGCGCCAGGCCTTCGGGGGTTTCGAGCATGCCGATGGTGCCCCCGGTATAAAGTACGAGGAGATTCTTTACTGCACGCATGGAAAGCATCCGTAGCGGTGAGCGGAAAAAGAAAAGCCGCCCGCGGATGGGGCGGCTTGGCAGGCCAGGATATCAGCGCTGGGTTTGCGCTTGGCCAACTGCTTTGTCAGTGGCGCTTTCCACCTGCGGATTGGCAGGCCAGGCGTTGCGGTCCAGGTCGAGGTCGGCGAATTTGGCCGAATCGAACACCGGCTGGTCGACACCCGCCTTGCGCTGGTCGTCGTAGTCGCGCATGACTCGCAGGCCGACCTTGAACAGCAGGGCCAGGGCCACCAGGTTGACGAACGCCAGGCAGGTCATGGTGATGTCGGCGAAAGCGAACACGGTCGACAGGTCTTGCAGCGAACCCCATACCACCAGCGCCAGCACCAGGCCGCGGAACACCATCAGCACCACGCGGTTGCGGCTGAGGAACTGCAGGCTGTTCTCGCCCAGGTAGTAGTTGTAGAGGATGCAGGTGAAGACGAACAGCGACAGTGCAACGCTGACGAACACGCGGCCCCAGTCACCGACCACGGCGGCCAGCGAGTTCTGGGTCAGGACGATGCCGTCACCTTCGAAGCCTGGGGTGTAGAAGCCCGACAGCAGGATTAGCAGGGCGGTGCAGGTGCAGATCAGGAAGGTGTCGAGGAACACGCTGAAGGCCTGGACCACGCCCTGGGCACCCGGGTGTTTAACCGCAGCCACGGCGGCGACGTTCGGCGCACTGCCCAGGCCCGCTTCGTTGGCGAACACGCCACGCTTCACGCCCATGACGATGGCGCTGCCGAGCAGGCCGCCAAACGCCGGGTCGAGGCCGAAGGCGCTCTTGAAGATGGTTTCCAGCATGGCTGGCACGTGCTCGATCTGGGTACCGATCACGTACAGGGTCACGCCGATGTAGGCCAGGGTCTTGACCGGTACCAGCAGGTCCGACACCGCGGCAATGCGCTTGATGCCGCCGATGAAGGTGATGGCCAGCAGCACGGCGAGGACGATGCCGGTGTGCTTGGGGTCGAAGGCGAAGGCGTTCTGCAGCGAGTGGGTCACGGTGTACGACTGCAGGCCGATGAAGGCGAAGCCGTAGGTGACCAGCAGCAGGATCGAGAACACGATGGCCATGCTTTTCAGCTTCAGGCCGTGCTCGATGTAGTAAGCCGGGCCGCCACGGTACAGGCCGTCGCCGTCGGCGCGCTTGTAGACCTGGGCCAGGGTGCATTCGAAGAAGCTGCTGGACATGCCTACCAGTGCGGTAACCCACATCCAGAACACCGCGCCTGGGCCACCCAGGGTCACGGCAATACCGACACCGGCGATGTTACCGGCGCCAACACGGCCGGCCAGGCTCAGCATCAGGGCCTGGAACGAGCTCAGCTGGCCTGCCTGGCCACGCAGCGATTCTTTGAACACACTGAACATGTGAGCGAAGTGACGGAACTGGACGAACCGGGAACGGATGGTGAAGTAACTACCCAGCCCCACGATCAGCACGATGAGCAGTTTCCCCGAGAGGAAATCGTTGAGTACTTCGAGCATTGGAAAATGACCTCGATTCTTATTGTTCGTGTGGAATGACCAGCGGATGGCAGGCACACCGCTATTCGTTGGCGCGCATGGTTGGCTATGACAAGAGCGGTTACAATTTCGCGGGTTGCTCCAATTTGGTGCGAATTGCTGCTACACTGGCGTCATTCGCGTCACCTGGGTTCCGTGTCATGAGCGATAATTTCGCTACCAACCTCAAATTTGCCTGCAGTCATTACCGCTCTATCTCCGAAGTTTGCCGCCAGCTCTCGATCAATCGCGCCCAGTTCAACAAGTACCTGAGCGGGCAGAGCCGTCCGACGGCTTTCAACCTCAAGCGCATCAGCGATTTCTTCGGCGTCGAAGAATACGAGCTGAATTTGCCGCCCGAGCAGTTCAGCCAGCTGATCGGAGCCCGCGCACCTGCGTTGGTGGAACAACCTGGCGACCCGATCAGCGAGCTGTTCCGCCCGTTGCACGATCACGGCGGCAACCTGTCGCGCTATTGCGGCTATTACCTGGAGTATTCCAACTGCCTGTCGGTGCCGGGCACCGTCCTGGTGTCGCTGGTGCACTTGTGGGAGGAGCGTGGGCGTTTCCTGTTCGAGCGTGAGGAGCGCCAGGAGCGCTCCAGCACCATCGACCACCATGCCGAGGTGCGTTGCCGTTACCTGGGCGCGGCGTTCCAGCTGCAGGACCGGATGTTCCTGGTCGACTACGAGTCGCTGACCTTCAATGAGATGAGCCACACCATCCTCATCCCCAGTTTCAAAAGCCGCATCACTCGCCTTAACGGCTTGAAGGCGGGCGTATCCAGTGGTGACCGGCGCAACCCGGCGTGCACCCGGGTGGTGTGGGAGTACCTGGGCGAGCAGATCAATCGCGCCAGCATCTTCCGCCAGGTGAAACTGTACCAGCCGGATGATCCGCGTATAGATGACGATATACGTGAGCGGTTGAGTGAGCGGCCGTTGCGTAACAGCCTGTTCGAGATCGAGTAACGCTCAACGCCTCAAGCAGTGTCGAGGATGAACGTGGCTACCGCATCGGCCACCTGGTCTGCGATGGCTGGTGTACTGCGCAGATGCGCCGCGATGCCATGGTCGCAGTCTGTCAGAAACAGGCATTGCAAACGCGACGGTGAAACGGCCCTGATCAAGGCGAGGGTAACTTCTTCCGGGATCGGGCTGTAGCGTTCAGTGCCGGCAAGCCACAGGTTGCCAGCGCTGGTTCCGGGTGTTTTGCCGAATTTCTGTGAATTGAGGCCGTCGTACTCGCCGATCACCAACATTACCTTCCCTTGAAACTGGTTGAGGAAGGCATAGCTGTCGCTCAGCAGAAAACCAAAAGGCTGGCTGATGGCTGCTGTAAATGCCGGGCCGAACGGCGCATGGTGGGCTTGGTCTGGATAGACTGCCGGGCAGATCAGTACGATTTTGTCCACTTGAGGCATCTTCGCTGCAAGCTTGAGCGTGATTGCCGCGCCAAGACTATGGCCTATGAGCGTTCGACATCGCGGTGCAATATGCGCGTGGAAGCGCAGTGCTTCATCAAGGTTGGTCGCCAATGATGGCCATACTGCGCCTGGCTCGGCGGCGAGGCTATGGCCTGACAGATTACCGGTAAGTGAACCAACGCCTGCGGCTTGCAGGCGGTAGAGCAGGGGGTTGAGCCGGGTAAAGTCGGAGCGCGCGCCTCCCAGGACGAATGCTGGGGCTGCGCGCTCGACATCAGGTACCAGCAACCGCGCCTGTTGCTGGTAGTTTCCAAAAACTTCATCGATGAATAATTCTGTACCCGGTGCGGGCTCGTCGAACTGCCATTGCAGCCGTTGAGAAGAACTCTTTTGGAAGTGCATGGTAGTTTTCTGGAAGAGCCAATGATCGGTGCCACGGTCACGCAGAACAGGCTAGTCGATATCGTTACCTCGCGCGATTGTCCTTTGCTTTTGGATTGAAGGCAAAGTGTGAAACGCCTGGCTGGCAAGTGGCGAGCCAGTTATTCAATGCAGTTTTGCTGTGGCGTGGAAGTCAGCTCATTCCTGCTCCGTTGCAGGGGATTGCTGCCTGTGGCGGTTTTTGACTGGAATTACCCACGCTGTGGCAGTGAACAGGCCCGGTGTTGGACTTCCCGGGCGGGAAACCGCAAAATGACCCCTTTCCCTTGATCAACCTCTCCGGATCTGCTGACTCTATGCGTATGCGCCTAATGCTGTTGGGTGGTGGCAATGCCCTCGGGCAAGCGCTGATTCGTCTTGGGGCCGAGGAGGACATCGCTTTCCTGGCGCCGCGCCCGCCCGAAAATGGCTGGACCCCGGCCAGCCTTACCCAGTTGCTCGATGACCATCGGCCCGATGCGCTGGTCAACCTGGCCTACTACTTCGACTGGTTCCAGGCCGAGACGGTCAGCGAGCAACGCCTGGCCCTGCAGGAGCGGGCGGTGGAGCGCCTGGCAGAACTGTGCCAGCACCACCAGATCACCCTGGTGCAGCCTTCCAGCTACCGGGTATTCGATGGTTCGCGGGCCACGGCCTATAGCGAAAAGGACGAACCGGTGCCGCTGGGCCTGCGCGGCCAGGCACTGTGGCGCATCGAACAGAGCGTGCGTGCGGCTTGCCCGCAACATGTGCTGCTGCGCTTTGGCTGGTTGCTCGATGAAAGCATCGACGGCGCCCTGGGCCGCTTCCTGACCCGCGCCGAGCAACCGCAGGAATTGCTGCTGGCCGATGACCGGCGCGGCAACCCGACACCGGTCGACGATGCCGCCCGGGTCATCCTGTCGGTGCTCAAGCAGCTGGATTGCAATGCGCCGCTGTGGGGCACCTACCATTACGCCGGCAACGAGGCGACCACGCCGCTGGCGCTGGGCCAGGCGATCCTCGCCGAGGCCGGCCATTATCGCCAGCTGGCGGTACAGGCGCCGACGCCTCAGGCACATGCCGCGCGGCCGGATGCCAGCGAAGAGCCGCAGCACGCCGTGCTGGCCTGCAAGAAAATCCTTCACACCTTCGGCATCAAGCCGCGTGCCTGGCGCGCTGGCTTGCCGCCCCTACTGGACCGGTTCTACCGCCATGGCTGACGCCCCCATCCTGATCACCGGCGGTGCCGGCTTCATTGGCTCCCACCTGTGCGATGCGTTGTTGGACAAAGGCTACGCCGTACGCATTCTCGACGACTTCTCCACCGGCCGGCGCGACAACCTGCAGGTCGATCACCCACGGCTGCAACTGATCGAAGGCGATGTTGCCGATGCCGCGCTGGTGACCCAGGCGGCGGCCGGCTGCGGTGCCGTGGTACACCTGGCAGCGGTGGCCTCGGTACAGGCCTCGGTCGAGGACCCGGTGCGGACCCACCAGAGCAATTTCATCGGCACCCTCAACGTCTGCGAAGCCATGCGCGTGCACGGCCTGCGCCGGGTGTTGTTCGCCTCCAGCGCAGCGGTATATGGCAACAATGGCGAAGGCGAATCGATTGCCGAAGACACCCCCAAGGCGCCGCTGACGCCCTATGCCGTGGACAAGCTGGCCAGTGAGCAGTACCTGGACTTCTACCGTCGCCAGCATGGCCTGGAGCCGGTGGTGTTCCGCTTCTTCAATATCTTCGGGCCGCGTCAGGACCCGTCCTCGCCTTACTCCGGAGTGATCAGCATCTTTTCCGAGCGCGCGGTGCAGGGCTTGCCGATCACGGTGTTCGGCGACGGCGAGCAGACGCGGGACTTCCTCTACGTGGGTGACCTGGTACAGGTGATGGTGCAGGCGCTGGAGCAGGCCCAGGTCGAGGAGGGCGCGGTGAACATCGGCCTCAACCAGGCCACCTCGCTGAACCAGTTGCTGGCGGCGCTGAAGACGGTGGTCGGAAGCTTGCCGCCGATCAGCTACGCGGCGGCGCGTTCGGGTGACATTCGCCATTCGCGGGCGGATAACCAGCGCTTGCTGGCGCGCTTCGACTTCCCGCAGGCGACGCCGATCGTCGAGGGCTTGGCGCGGCTTCTGGGTAAGGGCTGAACATCTCCGGGGGCGCTATGCGCCCCTATCGCGACGCAAGGCCGCTCCTACCGCGACCGCGAAACCTCGGCTTGCGTGCCCCTCGGCCCCGCACGCCCCTGTAGAAGCGGCCTTGCGTCGCGATGGGCTGCGCAGCAGCCCCCGATAATCACGGATGCTGCACCACTTTGCGCTGGCAATCCTCGGCCGCCAGCACTCGCCCATCGCGGCTTCGAACCTGCAATATCTCCAGCGCCTGCCCGGTAACACCCTCCACCAACGCCGAACGCGCCTCACCGGGTTCGAACAGAAACCGCTCGCCCCATTGCCTCAAGCCGACCACCACCGGAAACACTGATCGGCCTTTTTCGGTCAGCACGTACTCCTTGTAGGCACTGCCATCCGATGCCGGTTGCAGTGTCAGCAGCCCGCTCTCCACCAGCAGCTTCAGGCGTGACGCAAGGATGTTCTTCGCCAATCCCAGGTTTTTCTGGAATTCACTGAAGCGCCGCAGGCCATCGAAGGCATCGCGCAGAATCATCAGCGCCCAGCGATCACCCAGCACCTCCAGGGCCCGTGCCACCGGGCAGCGTGCGTTATTTTCATCGAGCATTGTGGCCAACCTGTCCTGATCGTCTGGTTGCAGATTAAAACCACATTTGCTAGAAAGCCAGCAGTTGGTTTCAATTCGAAACCAGATTGGCGAGACCCATCCTATGCCCCCTGTGCTGACACGCTGGACAACACTGCTGCTCGCCATTACCAGCGCCATGGCCGTGGCGACCGTGTATTTCGCCCAGCCGTTGCTCGAATCGATGGCCAACGACCTGGGCGTGGCGCAGCAGCGAATCGGTTGGGTCGTTGGCGCAACGCAGGCGGGCTACGCGCTGGGGCTGATGATGATCGTGCCATTGGCCGACCTGATCGACCGCAAGCGCTTGTTGCTTGGGCAGCTACTGTTCTCGGCCCTGGCATTGGTCGGTGTAAGCCTGGCTCCCAACTGGCCGCTGCTGTTGCTGGCGCTGGCCATTACCGGGCTGATGGCGGTCATGGTGCAGGTCATGGTGGCGCATGCGGCGAGCCTTGCCGCAGCCGGCCAGCAAGGGCAAGCCGTGGGCATGGTCACCAGTGGGGTGGTGCTGGGGATATTGCTGGCGCGGTTGGCCTCGGGCGGGCTTGCCGACCTGGCCGGGTGGCGCAGTGTGTACCTGATAGCCGCAGGGCTGCTGCTGGTGCTGGCCCTGGTGCTGTGGCGCAGCTTGCCTTCGGCGCCGCCGGTGGCGCTGCGGTCTGGCTACCGAGCGCTGATCGTGGCCCAGTTCAGCTTGTATCGGCATGACCGGCTGCTACGCCAGCGCGGAATGTTCGGTGTGTTGATCTTCGCCGCGTTCAGCGTGCTGTGGAGCGCCATGGTCATGCCCCTGAGTGCCGCGCCATTGGCATTGAGCCACACCGAGATCGGCCTGTTCGGCATCGCCGGTGTGGCCGGCACGCTGGCGGCAGCGCGCGCTGGCCGCCTGGCCGACCAGGGGCTGGGGGAGCGCACCACCGGGGTGGCGCTGGCCCTGCTGACACTGTCGTGGCTGCCAACGGCCTTGGTCGGGCAGTCGCTGACGCTGTTCGTGTTGGGTGTGCTGATGCTGGATGTTGCCGTGCAGGCGGTGCATGTCTCCAACCAGAGCCTGTTGCTGGCCGGGCGCAGCGCTATGGCCAGCCGCTTGATCGGCGCCTACATGGGTTGCTATTCGCTGGGCAGTGGGCTGGGGGCGGTGCTGGCGAGCTGGGTGTTTGCCCATTGGGGGTGGGCTGCGGTGTGCGGCCTGGGCATGGCCATCAGCACGCTCGCGCTGGGGTATTGGCTGTGGCTACGACGGGCGAGGGCGGCCGAAGCCGCCCTGCAGTGTTCAGGTCAGAACTTGTAGCCAAGGCCGACCATGTACACCCATGGGTCGACTTCGACGTCGACCTTGGTCTTGCTGAAGCCCAGGGCGGATGGGCCGTCGACGGTGGCTTTGGTGTCGATGTCGACGTACCAGACCGCGGCGTTGACCAGCAGGTTGTCGGTGAGCATGTAGTCCATGCCCAGCTGCCCGGCGATACCGACCGAGTCCTGCAGTTTCAGGTTGCTGAAGCCCTGCTGCTTGCGAGCGCTGCTGAGGTCTTCATCGAAGAACAGGGTGTAGTTGATGCCCACGCCAGCATACGGCTGGAATTTGGAGCTGGGCTCCATCGGGTAGTACTGCAGCGACAGGGTCGGTGGCAGTTGCTTGATGTCTGCCAGCTTGCCATCCAGGCCGCCGCCCAGGCCCTTGACGCCGACGGTGTGCTTGAACGGGGTGGCAGCCAGCAGCTCCAGGCCGACGTGGTCGGTGAGCATGTAGGCGAAGGTCAGGCCCAGCTGGGTGTCGCTGTCCAGGGTAGCCTTGGTACCCGAAACCTTGTTGCCATCGAACTTGAGGTCGCCACTGCTTTCGTTGGGAGCGGTGGTGATGGCGCCGGCGCGCAGGATCATATCGCCTGCCTGATAGGCGTGGGCGGCGGGTGCGGCGAGCGCAAGGGCCACGAGTGAGGCGCCGAGCAAGGTCTTGTTCATGGAAGCTCCCAGAGGACGTGAGTAATCGAGTGGCCCAATGGTACGGATGCGTTTGAACAGAAAGTTTGACCCAGCTCAAAGAAGCGTCGTCACGAATTCGAAACAGTTCTCACTTCAGCTCATAAGCGTATATTTTCTCGGCTTCCATCTGGTAGCCGGCATCCGCCAGTTCGCTGCTGGAGGCTCTAACCTGCAGCTTTCCCTCGATCCAGTAAGGCTGGTAGAGGTCTTCGATGCGCACGCCCATTTCGCTGAAGATGTGCACGATCTGGTTCGACGGCGGCGGCGGCACATGAATGCACGCGCCGTAGTAGGGGACCAGCAGGAACTCGGTGGTGCGGCCTTCTTCGCTCACCTCCAGCGGCACGATGTAGCCGGGCAGCTTGATCTGCTGGCCGTCGAGGCTTTTTACCACCGGTGCATCGGGGGCCTGCTGGCGCGCCGCAGGTGCCGATTCGGCGGACAGCGCGTTGCCGAGCTGCGACATGTCGTGCAGCGGCGCGAGTTGCGGCGGGATGACCGGAGCGCCTTCGGGGATCAGCGAAGGCCAGTCCAGCTCGCGCGGTTCGGCGGCCCACAGCGGCATTGCGACTGTCAGCAGCAGCATCAGCAGTGTGTGCAGTGCCGGCTTCTTCGCGGGCGCGCCCGCGAACAAGGCCGTGAGGTTTCGGATCATTACGGCTCTCACAAATGTATCGACAGGCCATCGGCCAGCGACTGCCGATAGGCCCGCCACGCCGGCACGCTGCCCATCAGCAGCGCAGCCCCCAGGATGATAGCCAGCAATGTCCACTCATGGGCACTGGGCAGGGCCAGCGGCAGGTATAAACCATAGTTGGCCTGCACATAGCCCTGCGCCAGGGCGATACCGGCATACAGCAAGCCAAGCCCGGCGACGATACCGACCGCGGCCAGCGACAGGGCCTCCAGCACCAGCAGCCCGGCGATATGCCACGGCCTGGCACCAACCGAGCGCAAGATCGCCATTTCCCGCCGACGCTCGTTCAGGCTGGTGAGGATCGCCGTGAGCATGCCGATCAAACCGGTCAGCACGACGAACAGCGACACCACGAACAACGCCTGCTCGGCAGTCCCCATCAGGCTCCACAATTCCTGCAGGGCCACCCCGGGCAGGATCGCCAGCAATGGCTCGTTGCGGTATTCGTTGATCTCCCGCTGCAGGCTGAAGGTGGCGATCTTGTTGTTCAGGCCAAGCATGAATGCAGTGATGGCGGCAGGTTGCAGGTCCATCGTGCGCGCTTGCTCGGCGCTGATGCGCCCGGCACCACGGGCTGGTACGCCGTTGTGCCAGTCGATGTGGATGGCTTCCATGCCGCCCAGGCTGATATGCAGGGTACGGTCGACCGGCGTGCCGGTGCGCTTGAGCACGCCGACCACGGTGAACGGTTTGTCGTCGTGCTTGACCAGGCTGACCGCGGCCACGCCATGGGCCAGTACCAGCTTGTCGCCAAGCTTGTAGTGCAACGCATCAGCCACTTCGGCACCCAGTACCACCTCGAACGGGTCATCGGCAAATGCGCGGCCCTGGTTGAGCTCCAGGTGCTGGCGACGGCCGTACTGGTAATGGCTGAAGTAGTCAGCGGTGGTACCCATTACCCGATAGCCCCGATGCGAGTCGCCCAGCGAGATGGGGATGGCCCATTTCACCCGCGGGTCCTTGGCGTAGTGCTGGTAGCTGTCCCAGCGGATGTTGTTGGTGGCGTTGCCGATGCGAAACACCGAGTACAGCAGCAGGTTCACCGAGCCGGAGCGGGCACCGACGATCAGGTCGGTGCCGCTGATGGTGCTGGCGAAGCTGGCGCGGGCCTCGGTACGCACCCGCTCCACGGCCAGCAACAAGCATACCGAGAGGGCGATGGCAAAGGCGGTGAGCAACGCGGTGAAGCGGCGGTTGGCCAGGCTGGCCAAGGCAAGGCGAAGCAGGTACATCAGGCCTCCCGGGGCTTGGCGGCACGGTTGAGTTCGGCCAGCGACAGGTGGCGGTCGAACAGCGGCGCCAGGCTCTGGTCATGGCTGACGAACAGCAGGCTGGCACCGGCGGCGCGGCATTCATCGAACAGCAGGCGGATGAAGGCTTCGCGGGTGTCGGCGTCCAGCGCCGAGGTCGGTTCGTCGGCGATCACCAGCTCGGGCTGGCCGATCAGCGCGCGGGCGGCGGCCACCCGTTGCTGCTGGCCGATCGACAGGCTGTCGGCGCGGCGGGCGAGCAGCATCGGGTCGCCCAGGCCAAGATGGGCCAGCAACGTGCTGGCCGCCTGGTCGACACTGCCATGGCGCTGCTCGGCACGGGCCTTGCGGCTGCGCGAGAAGCGGCAGGGCAGCTCGACGTTCTCACGTACCGAGAGGAATGGCAGCAGGTTGAACTGCTGGAAGATATAGCCGGTGTGGTCAACCCGGAAGCGGTCACGGGCGCCTTGGCCCAGGCTGCCGAGGTCCTGGCCGAGCAACTGGATGCGGCCCTCGGCTGGCACATTCACCCCACCCAGCAAACCGAGCAAGGTGGTTTTGCCGCTGCCGCTGGGGCCCTTGAGGAACAGGGCCTCGCCAGCTTCCAGGTGGAACGCCGGTATGTCCAGCAGCGCTGGCTGGCCTGGCCAGGCGAACACCAGGTCATGCAGTTCGATCAACGGCTGGCGCATTCAGAACGCGACCGCTGCCTTGGCCGGCGTGGCTTCCACGCCCTTCTGGCCGTTGCGGCCGATCAGCTGCACGTTGATTTTCTGCGTGGCCGGGAAGGCCTTGAACAGCGGCGCGAGGTCCAGTTGCGCCAGTTTGTCCGGGCTGGCGCAGGTCAGCTGGTAATGGGCGCCGATGTCGCTGTGCGAGTGCTCGTGGTCATGTTCATCGCCTTCGTCGTCGGCTTTCGGGGCGTCACCGAACAGCGGGCTTTCCAGCTCTTGCTGGTCTTCCTTGCAACCGGCGGCAGCCGCCAGGCCGAACAGTTTCAGCGGCTGTTCGAGTTGCTGACGCACTGCCGCGACCTTGGCTTTGTCGGCATCGCTGCTGGCGGCGTGTTCGAAGCCGACCAGGTTCATGGCTGGGCTGTCCAGCTCCAGTTCAAGGGTGTTGCCATCGAGCACGGCATTGAGCCTGGCCACGCCATGCTCGTGGGCCCCAAGGGTGCCGTGGGCGTGGTCATGATCGTGGTCATCGTCGTGGGCTTGGGCCACGGCCAGTGGCAACAAGGCGAAGGGCAGGGCGAGCAGCAGGCGGCGCATGGACGACTCCGGGACGGCTGGAAGATGTGGTTATGTTATAACAACTTTTCTGCGCGCTGCCAGCCTGCGTGGCGCAGGTTTCATGTTCGGGTAGCATGGTTGCATTGACCTGGGTTCAAGGAATGCATCATGAGAATTCGTGGACAGATCGGTGACTGGCCGGTGGACCTGACCATCGAGCTGGCGCCAGAAGAGTGGGCGCAACTGCGGCGCCAAGAGGAGCCGGCGCTGGCGCAGACGGCTGCGGCGGCAACGGTGGCACCGCCGCGCCAGGATGACGGGCAATGGACGGCGGCGCGCGACGTGTTGCGCCTGGCGGGGCAGATGAGCGGGCCGGAGTTGCTCGACCGCCTGGAAGGGTTGGCCGGCAGTACGGCAGCAGGTAAACGGCTGCTGGTGCGCTTGCGGCACAGCAGCGAGGTGAAGGTGGAAAGTGGCGTGGATGCGCCGGTTTATCACTGGGTGGGGTGAGGTTTTTCGGGAATTCGGGGCTGCTTTGCAGCCCATCGCGACCACGCCCCTGCAAGTGTGCGGCGAATCATCTGCGTAGGCCGTCCCTGTAGGAGCGGCCTTGTGTCGCGATGGGCCGCAAAGCGGCCCCAACATGCTCAGAACATTGCCGCCGAAAGCTTGCGACGGTACACGCTGACCAGCGGGTGGTCGCCACCAAGCAACTCGAACACCTGCAGCATCGCCTTCTGTGGCAAGCCGTTTTCATAACCACGGTTGCGCTGGAACAGCTTCAGCAACCCCTCCAGCGCCGCCTCATACTGCTGGCGCGCCAGCTGCTGCACGCTCAGCTGGTAGGCGGCCTCGTCATCCTGCGGGTTCTGCGCCAGGCGGCTCTTCAGGTCAGCCACTTCCGGCAGGCTGGCGGCCTGGCGCAGGAAAGTCAGCTGGGCCTTGGCACCGGCCAATGCAGCCTTGTGCTCGTCGGTCTTGACCGCGTCCAGCACCACCTGGGCTTCACCCAGCTCACCGCGTTCGGCCAGGCAGCGGGCGTACAGGATCAACGCCTCGGCATTGCTGTTGTCCTCTCCGAGCAATGCCTGCAGCAGCGCCTCGGCCTCGGCAAAGCGGCTTTCGGCGAACAGCGCCTTGGCCTGCTCCAGCGGCGAGGCGGTAGGTGCGGCAGGCAGCTGCACATGCGGCTCGAGCATGGCGCGGATCGCCGACTCCGGCTGGGCACCGGCAAAACCGTCCACCGGCTGGCCATCCTTGAACAGCACCACGGTCGGCAGGCTACGGATGCCGAACTGGGCAACCACCTGTTGCTCCACGTCGCAGTTGATCTTGGCCAGCAGCAGCTCGCCCTGGTAGCCCTCGGCGATCTTCGCCAGCAGCGGCATCAGCGCCTTGCAGGGCGCGCACCACTCGGCCCAGAAGTCGACCAGTACCGGCTTGTGGAAGGAGTTCTCGATCACCAGCTGCTGGAAGGTGGCATCGGTGGCGTCGAAAATGTACGGCGTGTCTTGGCTCATCGCGACTCTCGCAAACTCATCAATGGCACCACTATAAGGTGTCGCGGCTGGCGTGGTACAGGCTGACCCTGCGGAATTCGTGTGGCTCGGCCAGGTCCGGCAGGGTCAGGGCTTCGAGCACCCCCAGTTGCTGGTAGAGCGGGTGGCTGAAGTCGCGCACCCGCGAGTCGGCCACCAGCGCCTGGCGGCCGCGGTCGAGGAAGGCGTCCAGCAGCGGCAGGTTGGCGCGGTCATACAGTACATCGGCGACCAGAATCAGGTCGAAGCGGTCGTCTTCGGCGAAGAAATCGCTGCTGTAACCCAGCTCCACCCCGTTCAGCGCGGCATTCGCCCGGCAGGCATCGAGGGCCAGCGGATCGAGGTCGCAGGCCACCACCTCCAGCGCACCGGCGCGGGCGGCGGCAATGCCGGCGATACCGGAGCCGGCGCCAAAGTCCAGCACGCGCTTGCCAGCTACCCACTGCGGGCGCTCGGCCAGGTAACGGGCCATGGCCAGGCCGCTGGCCCAGCAGAAGCTCCAGTAGGGCGGGTCTTCGAGAATACGCCGGGTCTCTTCGCTGCTGAAGGCGCGGTCCATGTTCTGATCATCGACCAGCCACAGCTTCAGCTCGCAGCCGGGCAGCTCGCTGACGACCAGGCGCGCCTCGCCGATCAGGCTGCTGAGCGCCTGTTGCAGGGCAAGCGGCGCCACTTATGGCGCCTTCTCGAAACGCAGCGGGCCGGTGGCCTGGGTCTGGGCCTGGGTAATACGCACGGGCGGCAGGTGCAGGATCAGTTGCCCGGAGCGGCTGGCGCGGCCGCGCAGCTCGACCCGGGCACCGGCGGGGAAGGCCTCGGGGTTGAAGCGCAGCTGGTAGGGCAGGGCCTGGCCGGTGCCGGTCAGGTTGCTGCTGGCCAGCAGGCGCTGCGGGCGGTCGCGCTCGTCGATGACCAGCAAGGCCAGTTCGACCTCGGCCCCGGCCGGGATTTCCAGCAAGGTGCCGCTCAGCTCGCGCTGATAGGCTGGCAGCGGGCCCGGTACGTTGGCCGGTTTGGCCACCCGGGCCGGCGTGGGCGCCGCAAGGGTATCGGGCTTCGGCCTGTCGCTGCCACAGGCGGCGAGCAAGGCGGCGGCGCACAGCACGACGAGCGCTCGGTAGTGCATGGGGTTGTCCTTCACGGGCAGATTTCCCATGGATGTTAACCCCTTTGGCTTGTCTTGCCAGTGGGATGCGCTACCATGGCCCTCCCTTTTTTTGTTGCCTGCCACCATGCACTGTCCCTTTTGCGGTGCCAACGACACCAAGGTCATCGACTCTCGCCTCGTTGCCGAGGGCGAGCAGGTGCGCCGCCGCCGCGAATGCGTGGCCTGTGGCGAGCGCTTCACCACCTTCGAAACGGCCGAACTGGTGCTGCCCCGGCTGATCAAGCAGGACGGCACGCGCCAGCCTTTCGACGAAGAAAAACTGCGCGCCGGCATGCAACGGGCACTGGAAAAACGCCCGGTCAGCGTCGAGCGCCTGGAAGCCGCGCTGGCCCACATCAAGAGCCGCCTGCGCGCCACCGGCGAGCGTGAAGTCAAGTCGCTGGTGGTGGGTGAAATGGTCATGGCCGAGCTGCGCAAGCTCGACGAAGTGGCCTACATCCGTTTTGCCTCGGTTTATCGGCGCTTCCAGGACCTCGACGAGTTCCGCGAAGAAATCGACCGTCTGGCGCGTGAGCCGGCCAAAGAGTGACCATGCCCAACCAGACTGCCATCCTTGATGCCCACTACATGGCCCGCGCGCTGCAGCTGGCGCGCAAGGGCCTGTACAGCACTCATCCGAACCCGCGTGTCGGCTGCGTGATCGTGCGCGATGGCGAAGTGGTCGGCGAGGGCTGGCACGTGCGTGCCGGCGAGCCGCACGCCGAAGTGCATGCCCTGCGCCAGGCTGGTGAACGTGCCCGGGGTGCCTGTGCCTACGTCACCCTGGAGCCGTGCAGCCACCATGGGCGCACGCCGCCGTGCGCCGAAGCGTTGGTCAAGGCCGGCGTGGCGCGGGTGGTCGCCGCCATGCAGGACCCTAACCCGCAAGTGGCAGGGCAAGGCCTGCGACGCCTGGCCGAGGCCGGCATCGAAGTGGCCAGCGGGGTGCTCGAGGGCGAGGCCCGCGCGCTCAACCCGGGCTTTCTCAAGCGCATGGAGCACGGCCTGCCGTTCGTTCGCGCCAAACTGGCGATGAGCCTGGACGGGCGCACGGCCATGGCCAGCGGTGAAAGCCAGTGGATCACCGGCCCGGCCGCCCGTTCTGCCGTGCAGCGCCTGCGCGCCCGCTCCAGCGTGGTACTGACCAGCGCCGCCAGCGTACTGGCCGACCATGCGCGCATGACCGTACGCGGTGCCGAGCTGGGCCTGGATGCCGAAGCCACCGCCCTGGCGCTCAGCCGTGCACCGCTGCGCGTGCTGGTCGATGGCCGCCTGCGCCTGCCGCTGGATGCACCGTTCTTCCAGGCCGGCCCGGCGCTGGTGGTGTGCGCTGTCGCGGATGACCCGCGCTATGCCGCTGCCGGCCACGAACTGCTCAGCCTGCCGGGCAATAATGGCCAGGTCGACCTGCCCGCGCTGCTGCAGGTCCTGGCCGCCCGTGGCGTCAACGAAATCCTGCTGGAAGCCGGGGCCGGCCTGGTCGGTGCCTTTGCCCGGCAGGGCCTGATCGACGAGTACCAGTTGTTCGTCGCCGGCACCTTCCTCGGCTGCCATGCCCGCCCGCTGCTGGACTGGCCAATGGACAAGATGAGCGAAGCGCCGCGGCTGAAAATTACCGGAATGCGCGCAGTGGGCGATGACTGGCGGGTCACGGCCGTACCCCTGCCGGCGCCCGGCGTATAATGCCCGGCTTGCCCTGCGCAAACCGTTTTTGAGGAAGACCCAATGTTCACCGGCATCATCGAATCCATCGGCACCATCCGCAGCCTGACCCCCAAGGGGGGGGACGTGCGCGTCTACGTCGAAACCGGCAAGCTCGACCTGGCTGACGTCAAGCTCGGCGACAGCATCGCCGTCAATGGCGTGTGCCTGACGGCCGTCGAATTGCCGGGCGACGGCTTCTGGGCCGACGTCAGCGTCGAGACCCTCAAGCGCACCGCTTTCATCGACCTCAAGAGCGGCAGCAAGGTCAACCTGGAAAAGGCCCTGACCCCCACCACCCGCCTGGGCGGGCACTTGGTCAGCGGCCACGTCGACGGGGTTGGCGAAATCATCTCGCGCAGCGATAACGCCCGCGCCATCCAGTTCCGTGTGCGTGCACCGAAGGAACTGGCCAAGTACATCGCCCACAAGGGTTCGATCACCGTCGACGGCACCAGCCTGACGGTCAACGAGGTCAATGGCGCCGAGTTCGAGCTGACCATTGTCCCGCACACCCTGTCCGAAACCATCATGGCCGACTACCGTGCAGGGCGTCGGGTAAACCTTGAGGTCGAC
>MTEX01013318.1_pt1 | contig 20997 bp, 23 predicted proteins | sample 1042691 | NCBI WGS metagenome assembly MTEX01 (sample SAMN06185810, study PRJNA358809) | soil metagenome | isolation source: soil biostimulated with molasses as carbon source | place: India | collected 2015-05-23
GCCCGCTCCCACTTGGACAACACAGCCTTCGATATCTGTGATTATCCTGTGGGAGCGGGCGTGCCCGCGAAGAAACCAACAGCGATACTGAAGGTTACTCAGCCGCAGGCTTGCGCTTCTTCAGCGGCGCCAGGCCGTCAGCGCTGGCCAGCGGTGCATTGGCCTTCGGCTTGGCGGTTGGCTTGCGCTTGGCGGCCGCCTTCTTGTCGCCGGTCTTCTTCTCGACCTTTTTCTTCTTGCTGCCAGCGGCTTTGCCCGAGGCCTTGACCTTCTTAGGCCCGCTGTAGGTGCCCTTCACTTCCTTGATCACTCGGCGCTCGAACTGCTGCTTGAGGTAGCGCTCGATGCTCGACATCAGGTTCCAGTCGTTGTGAGTGATCAGCGAGATCGCCAGGCCTTCGCCACCGGCACGGCCGGTACGGCCCACGCGGTGCACGTACTCGTCACCGCTGCGCGGCATGTCGAAGTTGATCACCAGGTCCAGGCCGTCGATGTCCAGGCCACGGGCCGCAACGTCGGTAGCTACCAGCACCTTGGAGCTGCCTTGCTTGAAGCGGTCCAGGGCCAGCTTGCGGTCCTTCTGGTCCTTCTCGCCGTGCAGCACGAAGGCCTTCACGTCCTTGGCCACCAGGTGGCCGTAGATGCGGTCGGCCAGGGCGCGGGTGTTGGTGAAGATGATCGCCTTGTCGAAGGTTTCGTTGGCCAACAGCCACTGCACGATCTGCTCTTTGTGCTGGTCGTGGTCGGCGGTGATGATCTGCTGGCGGGTGCCTTCGGCCAGCTGCGAGACGCTGTTGAGCATCAGGTGTTCCGGGTCTTTCAGCACCTTACCGATGATATCGCGCAGCGCCGCACCGCCGGTGGTGGCCGAGAACAGCAGGGTTTGCTGGCGGTTCTCGCACTCCTTGCACAGGCGCTCCATGTCTTCGGCGAAGCCCATGTCGAGCATGCGGTCGGCTTCGTCGAGGATCAGCACCTGCACATGGGACAGGTCGAGGTTGCCGGCATTCAGTTGCTCCAGCAGGCGGCCCGGGGTGCCGATCAGCACGTCCGGCACCTTGCGCAGCATGGCGGCTTGTTCCTTGAAGTCCTCGCCACCGGTGACCAGGCCTGCCTTGATGTAGGTGAACTGCGCGAACAGCTGCACCTGCTTGAGGGTTTGCTGGGCCAGTTCACGGGTCGGCAGCAGGATCAGCGCGCGGATCTCCACACGGCGCTCGCGCAGGTCGACCAGGCGGTTGAGCAGTGGCAGCACGAAGGCTGCGGTCTTGCCGCTGCCGGTTTGTGCAGTCACGCGCAGGTCACGCCCTTGCAGGGCCAGGGGGATGGCCGCGGCCTGCACCGGGGTTGGCTCGACAAAGTTAAGCTCGGCCACGGCTTTAAGCAGGCGTTCGTGCAGGGCGAATTGGGAGAACACGGAGGTAACCTCAGGCAAGTGCGGGAAATTCAGTTGCATAGGGTAACGTTTTCTGCCGCCTTAGCCGAATTTCTTTTGGCAACTTTATTGCCATCCGCGCTCTAATGGCGCTTCGTTTGGCAACAAGACTGTACGCAAGCCCATGGATATCCAACGAATCTGGCGTGACTCCCTCGACCTGTGGGGCACCCTCGACCGCCATCCAATGCTGCACGCGGCCATTGGCCTGGCGGTACTGCTGCTGATCTCCCTGGTCATCGGCCGCCTGGCGCGCTTTTTGGTGCTGCATGGCGCTCGCCTGCTGGCCCGCCAGCCGGCGCTGAGGTGGCTGGACGACTTGCGCAACAACAAGGTTTTCCACCGCCTGGCCCAGACCACGCCGTCGCTGGTGCTGCAGTTCGGCCTGAAACTGGTGCCGGAGCTGTCCGATACCGCCCAGCACTTCCTCGGCAATGTCGCCCTGGCCTTCACCTTGCTGTTCATGACCCTGGCGCTGTCGTGCCTGCTGGATGCCCTGCTCGACATCTATGCACGCACCGAACACGCCCGCACCCGCTCGATCAAGGGTTACGTGCAACTGGCCAAGATGATGCTGTGGATCTTCGCCGCCATCGTCATCGTCGCCACCCTGATCGACCGCTCGCCGCTGTTGCTGCTGTCGGGCCTGGGTGCGATGTCGGCGGTGCTGCTGTTGGTGTACAAGGACACCCTGCTGTCGTTCGTCGCCAGCGTGCAGCTGACCAGCAACGACATGCTGCACGTGGGAGACTGGATCGAAATGCCGCAGGTCGGTGCCGATGGCGACGTGGTCGACATCACCCTGCACACGGTGAAGGTGCAGAACTACGCGTGAACTCCGCTCGATTGGACAGCTACCGTGAACTGGACTTAACTGGACACGTACCCAAACGAGGGGTCGTGCAATGTCAGATTCAGGCAGATATGAGAAGGTCCTACTCACCAATCTGAAGGTGTGGCAGCCCTGCCCGGATGACGATCCCAGCGGCGTTTCTCTTCGGGACACCTTCGCCGATCCCAATGTCCCAGATCTACGCATACGCCCTATAAAGCACACCCCATCGTTCTCCCTCGTCACTACGTGATCATCCAACCTGATGGCAGCATCTGGAGAGACGGCTCTCTCTATCTATACGAGAAAGCGGTGCGAGGCTCGAAATCCACGACCCTCTCGAACATAAGTGGAGACCTCACCTACTTCATTAATGAAATGAACAATGCCGGCGTTGATTACCTCGTTTTTGATGGCCCTCAATTCAAAAGACCGACCTACCATTTTAGAAATATTCTTAAGAGAAAAATCGGCAACGGCGAACTAACCAGAAAAACGGCTAATCGAATGATATCGACAGTCGTAGGATTCTACCGCTACAAATGCACAAAGGGATTTCAGCCAAGCCAGGACATGTGGATATCAACCACCAAACTGGTAACACGACTTGACCGAAATGGTTTTCCACAAGTTTTTGAAATCATCTGCACCGACCTAACATTCCCAGTATCATCAAACAATAACGACATCAGTTGCATCCAAGACGGCGGAAAGCTCTTCCCAATAGATCGTGAAAACCAACAGCACCTGATAGTTGCACTATCAAACCTAAACAACCCAGAAATGTGGCTAATTCACATAATTGCCTTAACGACAGGAATGAGAATTCAAACAATCCTTACCTTACGTAAGCACTCAGTTCATAACATTGACAAAGTCGAAACAACCGACAATGACGACGCCACCTTGATCCCAATTCCTATTGGCCCCGGTACATTAGTAGACTCTAAACAAGGGAAGCCTGGAGATATATTGATGCCAGGGTGGGTACACAGGATGCTCAGGACTTACTACAGATCTGAAAGAGCAGTATACAGAAGGAGCAAATCAAACATGAAAGACAATGATGACCAATATGTATTTTTGTCACGCGGCGGCAAGCCTTACTACGTTGCGGAAGAGGACCAACGGCCTCTTGCCTCAGGCGAAACTGGCTCAGCTATACGGCACTTCCAAAAAAGGATAAAGGAAGAACTCGTAAAAATCGGAAAACAATTTGAATATCGGTTCCATGGCTTGCGTGCGACTTTCGGAATGAATCTCCTTGAGGACCATATCGTGAAAAATCAAAAGCTCGCTAGAGAGCTAGGCATCGACTCTTACGTACAATTACACGAACTGGAGCTTATCGACTTGGTTAGATCAAGACTAAACCAAAGCGATATAACCGTAGCTATGAGCTACTTGCGTTATAGACGAAACCATCATCTCGTGGGGCGCGCTCAGACTGAATTCGAAGCGCACCTTTGCGAATTAGCGCAAAAGCACTGGAGCAAACATGGCAGCACGTACTCGTACACTGGTGACTCTTAACCCTAAAGAGACTAGCCCTGAGGAGCTATATCAGAAAACTATAGAAACACCTACTGAGCAAATCGTAGTTTGTTTCCCTCTACTTACCTCAATTGACTTTGGCGCGTTGTGTTACACCTGTGACTACAACACCAAACGATCCAGTATCAAAAACGTCTCTGATGATGACCACAGACCTGAGCGCGCTGAACCGCTTAAGAACTTCCTACTAGCCAAGTCCGCGAAGTTCCAAAAAAATCAAAGAAGTCGGACATTCCATGGTGAGTTAACGCAGCTCCGTCATTTTATAGAATGGGCTAACAGCAATGGCTTTCACAACGTCCTCTCTTCTGCCGAAGACTACAAATCAGTGCTACAACATTACAGCCTGGCGGTGCAGCCTGATATAGATAACGGACGACTTAACCGCAAAACCGGACGCACCCGCCAGAGAGAATTTCAAAAAGCCGGACCATTGCTTTTCCCAGACACTGATGTAAATTTTGAAACAGACATTCCAGTGTTATGGTCTGAGGTTAAACAAGAAGGTACGACCTACACGCCCCATGAAGATGAAATGGGTGCCACGATTGCTCTATGCGAAGCGATCTTTGACCAGTTCACTGACTTCTTAATTAATCACAAACAGTTTCCTTTCAAAGTGATATTCCCCAAGTGCGAAGGCACATTGATTGCAGCAGAGTATGTACTGGTCACGCCGACGCTATTGCAATCGAACGCGCGGAAAATCGCAAACTCTATTACGTGGAATTTTGAAACTTGCAAGATTCGTCATTACGACGAAATTGCCAACTTATGCAAACGAGGAACACAAAATGTTTCACAAATTCTCAACAAAGCGTTAAAACGAGCCACACTAGCGAACCAGGATATGTTCCACACCACACGCAGATGGCTCTTGAAGCAGGCACATGACGCATTTCTAACACTGTTCATTGCGAACAGCGGTATCAATGAACAACCCGCGAGAGACTTACCATGGAATTCTAGCTATACGATCGAAGATCACGAAAACCATGGATTTGCCGCGATCAAATATCGCGCCAACGCCAAGCCAATCGAGCTAACGATAAAGAAAAGCTTTATCGGAAAATTTAAAAAATACCTAAAACTTCGTGAATTCGTTGATTCTCACTGCGACTTACCCAATTTATTTTTTTACGTTAATGGAAACAACGGGGAACTGACCGGATTATTAAGTCTAACAGCACTCAGTGGATTTGCGGTCACGGTCAAAACTTTTATAGACCCAGATTATCCCTGCCTAAGCGCTATGGAGCTTAGGAAATACAAGAGCGTACAAATGCTTTCTCAGGGTTTACCGCTGTCAGTGGTCGCAGCAGTATTACAAAACTCCGAAGCAACAGCAAAGAAACATTACTCCGATCCTAATGAGCGCGTATCGATTGACGAAGTCAGCTCGATGCTGTCCTTACTTATGGAAAATCTGGATATCAAGCGTAGCGACGAACGCCCTACCCCTACAGGATCTTGCGGCGGCGATGACAAGGCACTTCCGTTAAGCAACATCCCAGAAGGGTATGAACCAAATTGCAAGAATTTTGCAGGCTGCATTTTCTGTAAATATTTCGGTTTACGTGCAGACGAGAATGGAGTTCGCAAAATCCTGAGCATGCGCTATTTTGTAAAAGAGCAAATCTATCTTTGCGAAGATCAAGAGCACTTCGAACGCATACACGGCGCTGTAATAAATCGCCTCGATCTGATCATGACGTCGCTTATCCAAGAACGTCCTGAGATGAAAGCCGTTATAGACAAGGTCAACGATGAGATCTCAAGACAGTTCAAGCTAACCGGGTACTGGAACAGACAGCTCTATCGAATCCAAAAATATCGAGGTGCAGTATGAAGGCGGAAACCACCAATCACGCCCAGCAGGAAGCCTCCAACAGGCTAGCCAATGACGCTTATCTGGGTATGTCATTTGAGCGGATCAACCCTCAGATGGTAGTTTCACGTGACAGCTCGGGGAAAATTGTCTCCTTGTTCTGCGATGATATTTGGTGGTTTCCGCTCTTGGCTTTTGCGGTTACAGACAGCGCTAAGTTCTCGTTTGAGACTTGGAGAAACAGCTCCCGCTTCAACGCAGATAATATTGGCTTCTGCAAGAAGGTCATGCTCATTCTCATGTTTTTCCCCTATAACAAGAAAAAGAAGGTCACCCGATTGACCACCATGAAAGACTACATGAATACCTTGAGAACGATTTGCGCGCATGCAGACAAAATTAACACTTCTGTCCTTGACCTTCTTGGTGACGTAGATTTTTTGTCTAACTTACTTGAGACCTGCCCAACGAAAATAAAAAGGATTTTGAACACACTCATAAAAAACCTCAATCGCCTAACTGAGGCTGAGAAAGGATTTACACTCAGCGGCCAAACAGTTGAACTCGTAAAGACTATAGCAAAGCAAACACGGCCAAAATCAAACCAACACCCCGTCATTCCGAGCCGCATATTGTGGGAGCTGCATCAACAACAAACAGCCGTGCTTGAGGACTTCGCCAAAAACAAAGACAAAATTTTTTCATTCTTAGATATGGCGTGCAAAAACCCATTTTACGGACGATGCAACTCGAGACGCAGGGAGTCGAAATGGCATGCGCGCATGTCGGAAAGCTTGCGAGAAAAGCACATGGCCACAGCTGCTACTTACAAAGAGGCCATAGCGAAACATGACCTCGAAGACTTAGCGCAACGGTTTGAATGGAAGCATATCTCCAACGTGTGCAGCTTTCTTTCCCTAGTACAATACTGTGCGCGCTGCCAAATACACATGTTTACTCTTATGCGTGATGGCGAGGCGCTTAGCCTCAAGAAAAACTGCTTAAGCCCGGCAGTAGGCTGGAATCATGAGGCACTCTATATAGTTGGCACGAGCACAAAGCTTCACGGTGAAGCTATAGCGCAAAAATGGATTACTATTGCAAACATTGAAGGCCCGATCAAGGTTCTCCATGATATCAATGAGTTAATATCCCCATACATTGACGATATCCAATTCAGAGACTATCTATTCCTAAGTGTTGCTTACCTACCTATTTCTAATTCACAGCCAAGCCCTGAAGGTAAAATCCGTCGTATTTGGTTACCTAATAAACTGCCTGCGGTGAGAATCACTGAGGAGGATATTGAAGAGCTTGAGATGATAGAGCCTTGGAGAAACTGGAGAGCTGACCGAAAGTTCAAGATTGGATCTCCTTGGACCCTAACCTCGCACCAGTATCGCCGTTCTATAGCGGTGTTCGCCGGCCAGAGCGGTTTGATCAGCATCTCCTCATTGAAGCGACTCCTTCATCACCTGACGAAAGCTATGAGCCTCTATTACTCTAGAGGATGTTCAGTCAATAACTACCTCATGAAATCGCTCAACCCTGAGCTTGCCAGAGAAATTTCTGACGCTAAAAAGCACGCCGACGCCGCCCTTTACATTCGAGACATCGTTAAATCACAAGAGCCACTTCTAGGAGTACGCGGAAGGCGCCTTATGGAACAAAAAAATTCAGTATGGATACATCAAACTGCGGAAGAAACTGCTCGTGATGTTATGAACGGAACGAGATCTTACACACCTTCTCCAATGGGGGCTTGCATGCTTAATGGACCGTGTGACAGGAGAGCCCATGGGAATTTTCTCTGGTGTGGTTATTGCCCGAATGGTGTCGCTAAGCTTTCTACAATCGACGAGACCATTCTGGAAATAAAATTCGATATTGAAGAGCTGCAACCTGGCACCATTGAACATCGAGCTGAGTTGGCGAACCTCCAAGATTGGGAAGAGATGCGAGCCATTATCGTCGCGAAGGGCTGAGGCGCATACCACAACCTCCACGTGAATACTAGAATAAGGATTCTAAATAATGCGCAGTACCGAACAGTACACCCCTACACTCAGGCCTTTGTTCGAAGCGCTTGACCGGCTTGTAGCCGGAAAGCCCCAGCGGGTGCCCACTGGCTCCAGAATTACCTTGGCGAATGTGGCATTGGAGGCCGGCAGAACTCCGGGAAGCATCAAGGCATCAAGAGCTGTTTACGCTCCGCTCAGAGATGAGATCCTAAAGCAGGCCGGATTACATCGAGAGAATGCAAAGCCTGGGACGCTTGAGGTGTCTAAAGCAAGGATCAAAACGGCCCAAGCCAAAGCGTCCTCTGAGGAATTTGAGATTAAATATAAAGAGTCATTGGGGCGGGAGCTTATGATGCTTCTCCGTATTGAAGAACTTGAAGAAAATCTTCGAAAACTTGGTAATGTAATACCCATAAAAGGCCGCTAGCCCCATAAGACGACTACACACCGAATAAATTAAGGTTTTATATTTCATACGGAAAAACTTTAATAACATACTATCGGGGCTATCTTTACTTGAGCTAAACATGACTGAGCAGAGCTATACCCTCGGTTTTTCACAAAGAGCAACCAGCTCAAGCCCAGCAATCTTTAGCATGCGGCGACGCAGGGAAGCTACGCGACACCAACGGTGTGGTTGCAGACTAAGTGAGTAAGCTTCAGCGTCCAAGCTTTCCGCGGCTAACGTCCCCGCCCGCAACGATCTGTGTGCAAATCATTATGCGACGTGCTCACACATTCGTATGCTGCGAAAAATACGCCATCTAGCTCGTTCAGGATTGCCCGTCACCAGGGAGGCATCAAGCTGCTCGAAGCACTGACTACAGCTGAGGGCTGCTATCGCCGCAGATTTGCCAGCGAAGGCGCTACCGTGGTGGTCACCGATGTCAACCTCGAAGCAGCGGAGGTTGTAGCTGACGGCATCAAAGCTGAAGGTGGCAAAGCATTGGCTATCGTCGCCGACATCGCCCAGGGTGAGCCGCTCAAATCTTGATGCGCCTCAGCCATGAGCTACGCAACTGATGTCGAACACGTGATTGCGGTGATCCGACAGGTGTAGGTAAATGCTACCCGCTTTTTGCAGCTCGGGAACAGCGGCTGGGCAAACACGCGCCTGGCTTGAAGCTGAACATAGACACGCTGTGAATGAAACAGTAATGTGCATAGCCGTTGTCGTTCATCTCCTAGTTTGATGCTGGGTTAGTGGCGCCCCCGCCCCCCCCCAGTTAGCATCGATGGTTAGGGAAAAATCCGGGTTAGGAACGCTCGGCGAGAAAAAATGTGTCCTAATGTGTCTCGTACTAACAGTTTTCCCCAAGAACCACGCATGGAGGCTCTGTGGAATACATTGCAAAATCCCCGCGACTACGACTGTCGGTGACCCTACTATTGACTGTTGCAATTGGTGTTTTATCAAGCATCATGGCAAGTCAAATAATGCCGCATGGTGTGCTAACCTGGTCACTGCTACCTCAAGTTTCTTCTTTCTGGCTGTTAACGTTTTTTACCGGCAGTTGGATTTTTATCCATGTGAAATTTCTAAACTACGATGAAAACATTATGAGATATGCTGACGATCAGCATTGTATTGCTCTCATCCGGAAAGCAAAACTTGAAGGCCTTGCAACACTCATACAAAAGAATCCAGAACAAGCTTCTTTGGTTGACGCCAAGACATTCCTAAAAAATCTGGGGGTAAAATGAGCATACTCCTGTCTAAGCCAGCACAAGAAAAACTTCAGCGCAGCGAAGTCCGCGATCAGATCTCGATACATCAATTAGTATCTAAACTGGAGTCTCTAAACGTATCGAAGCTGGAAAGTGACCCATCAGTTCGACGTGTGACTGGTACAGCCGAAGAGATTTATGTCATGCGCATCGGTGACGGTCTTCATGTTTTTCTCACAAAGAAAGGAAATGATGTTGTTCTGCTCAGTATCGAGAAAGGCTAGCTATGCGCTCAACCGCTGATACAAAGACAGTGTAAAATCCACACTTCTGACCTCAATGGTTTAATCGTTAGGTTCACTATGCATTTACCATCTAGCCATGTATTCGATGCTCTTGTGGCCAAGGGTGTTGACCAGCTACATCACGCAAACAGCGTGGCAACTACATGCCAATTTTTAAGATCTCGCGCACTCTTATCTAGGGGAACGATTGAGCGTCTTGGCATTACCCAGACGCCGCAGGATTCTGATGATATTGATCGTCGGTACAGCATCTGGTTTGATGTATTCATGGATTCTGTCGACATCCATCATCGCGCACGCCGCGCCAATGTATACGGACCGGTGCTTTTAGTTTTCAGTATTGATTTGATAGATAAAACAGGGACTGGACGGCTATGGGTAACTAAACTAAACCCAACCAAATGGGCTGGAAAATCGGAAAAACAGCGCTGGTTTCAGGACAAAAATGATCTAGAAGAAAATTTCAAGCTAGGGCAATTTGATCAAATGGTTCTCGCCCGGCACAGCGGAGGAGAACTTCCGTTCAAAGGGCATTTAATAAAAATAATAATTGATGACCCTCAGCACGAGGACGACGATGGGGTGGACACTTACAGCATGGCTGTTGGCGCTCTACGGCTGGCAATGCAAGACGCAGGCTTAGACATCCCCATCGAGCGACGTACTTGCAGGCAAGGCTGCACATGTAGGCGATATTGGAAGGAAGACGATAATCGAATTCTGAAGATGTTCAGCCCTAAAATTTAATTCGTAATTCAAGCTGTTTTTGCTCCTACTAAAACATCCAGAAGCTATTCATCGCTTGACGCTAAGCAGTACAGCAAGCGAATTACCGCCTCTGGATGTTCGCCACCCTCATTGAAGGATAGCCCCCAGCCAGAGGCGACCCTACAGATTGTCACCATTGAGCACCTGCTTAGTTACCAGCAAAAACTTACGAATTAAGATTAGCAATTGATACTCATGACTCATGTAATTGAGTTCCGACATAATAAAAGTTCGAGTTTCTCCGTCATCAGCGGTGCAAGCCAGCCCGCTCCTAACATGCACAACCAACTGAAGCTCATCTAGCGAAACTCTTGCTGCTCGAACAGGTGAATTCTCCCTACGATTGTATCGCTGCAAGACCCTATATAATTCATAGAAATCAAAGTCCATTTGAACTGAATTATTTGGCAGTTGACGAGACACATACATACTAGGACAAAAATCAAGGGTAAATGATTTTTCATCGAAGGCAATGAACGCTGGTAAATCATGATGGAATCGTCGCTCACCATTCTTGTCAAGCGCTACTGAAAACTTCCAAAGCTTGTTGAAATGAAGGGTCAAGTCTTTAAAATCGCGCTCTGCTTCACCAATTTTTCTGCGCTCCGCTCGGAATTGACTGTTGAAAACTGCCCGATCATAGTAAGCATAGCGAAGCTCCCAAGAGGCCCATTTGCACCCCTTACATACAACCGCAAGAGCCTGTATACGAAACCCTCCTTCCCAGACAATTTCAGCATGACACTTTAAGCACGCGGGAACACTGTGTGCAGCTTTCTCATCAGTTATCACATCGAAAAATATGACAAGACGCTCCAGTGTCACCGAAAAGGATCGAGCCCACGCATCGACTGCAAGGTCTACCGAAACGCTGCGAACCCTATCATATTTAAAGAACCGAAGCAGATTCATCGGAATCAAATAGGTATTGTAATAACGACCCGTCTCTTTATGGAAGCGATGCATCACCAAATAGTCCGCCCCTTTATACTGCGGATTACTCATTGTAACTTTACGCACAACGGTACTTTTAACTTCTATGTAATTTCCTTTATATATAGCGTCATAGCCAGTGCTATTTACTTGCCCTTCCTCCCCAGGCAACAGCAACTCAGTAAGCGCTTCACCTGCTGCACCCATAATACCTTTTATGTCAAACCCTTGACCTATAAGCTCCGGCTCTCGACCTAAGGCGTAGATTGATTTTGCGACCTCTTTCCACGCTAACGGAGTCTTCATGCTACTTAATCGCTCATTGCCCTTGATAATTTTATCGAACCGGACCTCGCTTTCTACGCAATGCTTTACGTATTCATCCCAAGGCTCAATTTTTTTATTTTGAGCAATAATGTCGAACGGCAAACCCGAGTTGTTTTTCACAATAACATCCGTTTATCTCACTAGCGCTCAATCAGCACTAGCATGCTATTCAATTCAGTGCTAGCAAACAGCTCACAACTAGAGGTCTCAATATAACGACTAACCCATCATCCAGATCTAAGGTCTCCGACGAAAGCGTGGCCTTTGTTTTTGGTAGCCAATCTACCTCAAGCGCACATAAACATCCTATTGGTAGATAGAATATCATGCAAAAAACTGCCTTAGCCAGGAGATGTCAATGTTGACCGGCTGCCTTCGAGCTGTATGCAGCCCCTCTCTAGGGCCTGCATAGGGCCAGAAATAATTTTTTCAGCTTCACTTTTATGCAAAGTAGCATCCTCGACCAACGCCACTGGTTTGCCTAGGCTTCTGTTTTAAGCTGCTCCAAGATAAACTTTAGCCTCCGTAAAAGTTCATCATAGGTCACGATATCTGCAATGTGCTTGTAATGGCGGCGAGTTACTTCTAGATCTCGCAGTTGTGCGCTTGTAAGACCCTTTTCTCTCCCCATGATGATCACACCACAAGGATTCGTGATTTTGATCTTAAATTCCGGCGGCAACTTATCACCAATTTGCCTTCGCAATGCAGCCTCCCCTCTCGATCCCCATCGATTAAGATGGCGAAGATATTTCTCAATCTGCATCACCGTGCCAGAGAGGTCTCGGGAAGCGATGTGATTATCGCGGTAGGTCGTTGAGGTTACTAGCCCTTTGGCAAACGGCCGCTTGATCTCGATTACATCAACGTTTCCAGAGGCATCGACCAGAAGAAAATCGAGGAACCTTTTAGTCTCACTATCAGTATCTGGAATCTCAACCTCTGGAAAGGCTGCAATGTATTTGGGATTCAATAAGCATATTATCTGAAGGATTTCCTTTTGCCATGCTGCTTCAGAATATCCATCTTCGCTATCGAGCATTTTTTGTAGCTGCTTTAGCAGAAACTCATATTTTGCAATCTCAGCTTGGCGCACGGGTTTAAGCAGATCCTTACCCTTGGTAAGTACACGCTTGTTTACGTAAGCATTGAGCTTGGCTTCAGCGTCGACCTTAGCATCTGAGTACTGCCTAACTACCGTACTAACCCTTGCCTGGACGTACCGTCTAACTTCATATGGTGTGGGAAATTGGTTTATGAGCTTCTCGTACTCAGAGACAGGGATAGCGTCTGGCTCGCGACCACCAATGACAATGCGACTGGGCTTCAGCTCAGCAATCACCGCCAAAATAGAAACCGGACGATCAGTGCTGAACCAGCGCCATGTTAACGGAGCATTTTTAGAGAGGAGAACCGGTATATCAATATTCAAAACCGAGGGATCAAGAAGGAAATAGTCACCATCACTACTACCGATCTTAAATGCCATCCATGGATCGTCAAAATACTCCGGATTACCCAAGCCTGCATCGAGGAAAGCACCTTGTTCGAACGGGCGCTGATCATACGCGACGAGGTTTCCCTCAGAGAGATGGAAGGTACCCTTGATTATGATCTTGCCCTTTTCCTCAAACTTCCTCAGCACCCAATCTGTTCCATCGCGGGGGCGGTACACTAGGATGAGCTGATCTCCATCATCTTCAAATTCTACTGCCATTGTAGTCATAGCTGAAACGCCCTCCCTAGGACTTTGGACAATATCCAAGATTTATGCGTATAGTCCGTCAGAACCACTTGTTTATCCAGCAATAGTCTTATACCCATTCTCGGCGCGATTAGGCACGCGAATGAGGCCCTCTAACCGTTATCCCCCTCAACGCTGCGCGGCTATGATAATACGTCCCGCTCGAGTACTCCTAGGGTGATTGCCATACCATATGCAAGGGCGTGGTCGGCTTAAATGCAGTTGGCTGCCGTGCACTGTCAGACCAAGGACATGAGAAGCCAACGAAGATATTAGCCAATACGGGCTTGGAGTTTTTTTAGAACACAACCAGCTATTGAGCTTAATTTAACCAGCGTTAAACCCTATCAACCTTAACAACTTCGATATACCGATATTTTTTTTGGAAATTACGCTTTGCATCCATTTCCGCAACAAGACGACTCATGCTTGGGCTATCAAATGTGACAACCTGGACCTCGCCTTCATAAACATTTGTGACATGAAGGGTGACTCGTAATTTGCTGACAAAGGACGCCGTTCGCTTCTTCGGAGCGTCGGTCGATGTAGTTGTTGCCTTATCGATCTTGGAGGGAGCTGGGGCTTCCCCCCCAAACAAGGCCCGCCGCATCTCTTCTTCGGTAAAGTAGTTACTCATAAGCATCTCCTTCAATTGAAAACATCACCAGGAGCAAAACTAGAGATATCAAGGCAAAACGATCGCCTACTGCCATTTATCAAGACTCTACTGCCGGCATAACGTTCGTAAAATGCAGTATCTTGCTGCGTACATAAGCAGAAGCCATCATCTTAATCGCTGCATGTGGTGTGCAGTAGAGGCCAACCAACGTAGATCAGTACTCCCCGCCATCGAAAGCAAGCACGGTGCTCAGTAGGGAAAGGACACGGGGCTTTCAGCTAACCCAAGACTCGACATGCTCCGCACCGTATTTTTGCTTCCATTCCTTCAGAAGGCGATGGTTTCCACCTTTAGTTTGAATGATTTCCCCGCTATTTGGATTCTTGTAGGTCTTCACTACCCTAGCCTTTCGAGCAGCTTTCTCTGGAGTACTTGTACTCCGCCCAGCTTGAGGATCCAAAATATTGACTACCTCTTTCAATCCAACGCCGTATTTCTCAAGCAGGGCTCGAAGCTTCTGCTCGAATTCTATTTCGCGTTTCAAGCCATCGTCGTTCTTCAACTGCTCAAGCTGAGCAAGCTGAGCAGCAAGGGTTTACTCTAGCTTTCTGTACTCTGCCAAACGGGACATACGTAGGTTTCCTTTGTTTAGAAATGCGCATCCTTAAGAAAAGATGCGCGTAGGGCTGATGTGCATCGTCTTCCTTCAGTTGTGACAACGTCCACCACTCAATTACAGCAAAGATGCCAAAATTTTTCATCCTAGCCACACACGTAGGAGTGACGGAAATTTTCCAATGGCCACTAGCCATTAGCGTGCAAAACGTGCCAAGATCGAGTCAATCGTCGTGTGTTCGATGGCCCCCGATGCCTGTCTCAAGGGCTCAGCTTCTTCACTTCGAGATCGCCAATCGTGACATGGATTAGCACTGGCCTGACTCATGGAAATTCTCTCAGGATTCGATACCTACAATCGTAGAGCGCGAGTTATCCCAGCGCTTATCGCGGGCTTACCCATTCTCACCCTGATCTTCGTTTTGGTCCCCTGGGATCACCTTGCGTTATCGCAAGTGATTGCTGGTGGCATGGGATTGGTGCTTCTCACAGCCTTTGCGGACCTAGCCCGTCACGAAGGTAAGAAATTGCAGGAACGCCTAGGCACGGGAGAGATGTCGGTCCAGTGGTTTCGAGGTGATCCTGACGTCCCGGAGCATTCAAAGGACCGTTATCGAGACTTTGTGGCCACCCAAGTCAACCTCACCCCTCCCAGCGCTGATGACGAAGTGCTTCGCCCCCAGCGAGCTAAAGACTTCTACATGTCCGTCAATGCGTGGCTTCGCGAAGCCACGCGTGACCATGATGCGTATCCCATTCTGTTTGAAGAAAATATTACTTACGGCTTCCGGCGCAATCTGCTCGGCTTGAAATTTTTAGCTCTCATCTGTAACGCCCTAGTGTTTACGTTGAGCGTTGGAATTCTGTCCCTTGAACCGGCATATTTCTTCAAGCTTCCTAACATAGACGAAAAAATCTATTTGGTCCTGGCGGCTGTTATTCTTCACTCGGCCTACCTCATCGTCGCCGTGCGCTTGCCTGCTGTGCGAGAAGCCTCACGGGCCTATGGCCGCCAACTAATCCTCAGCTGTGAAACATTGATACGCAACGCAAAGTCTAACCCAGCAGATCAGTGAAGGCATAACTATGGCGATGATACGGTCATTCACCGTTGGTAACGGTGATATGTTCTACATTAAGCACGATAGCGATAATTTTACCATAATCGACTGCCAGCTCTTTGGAGATCACAAAGAATGGTTAGTCGAAGAACTGATTAAAGAATCCAAAGACAAGGGCATCGTCCGCTTCATTTCGACCCACCCTGATGAGGACCACCTTCAGGGCATTGAATATCTCGACGAAAAGATGCCTATTCAAAACTTTTACGTCGTAAAAAATGACGCCAACAAGTCCAACGAAACTGATTCATTCAAGCATTATAAAAAGCTGCGCGATGGTGACAAGGCCTTTTACGTCTACAAGGGCTGCACTAGGCGCTGGATGAACCAAAGTGATGACGACCGCAAATCTGCCGGCATCAATATCCACTGGCCTGACATCGAGAATGAAGATTTCAAAGAAGCGCTGCGGGCCTCTACCGATGGACTTGAGTTCAACAACACGTCATTGGTTGCACGATATGCGATTAATGGTGGTGTGAGCTTCCTTTGGCTGGGAGATCTGGAGACGCCCTTTATGGAGAAAATCTTTGACCATATTGAGCTTCCAGAGACGACCATCGTTTTTGCGCCTCACCACGGCAGAGACTCAGGCAAGCTACCTGACAAATGGCTGGAAAAGCTGAAGCCGAAGATCATCGTAATCGGCGAGGCACCTAGCCGGCACCTCAATTATTACACTGGCTATAACAAAATCACCCAAAATAAAGCTGGTGATATCACCTTCATCCCTGAGGGCGGAAAGGTCCACTGCTATTCATCCTACAAAGACTATGGCAAGCGTGAATGGCTGAAGGATGAAGGCAAGCCTAACGAGGAGTTTGGTGTCCGAGACTTGGACTACTACATCGGCACGCTGGTCCTTTAGCCCTTGGACTCATTAGCTGCACAGGGCCTGCTTGCCCTGTGCAGCTGCCTAGTAGGACCCTGTCAGCCTCGCTCCACCTTGTGTGATTGATTAGCTAACGTTGATGGCCAGTGCTGTTTCACTTGGGCGTGGACGATTTGCTCACCGCGACGAACAAGACGCTCTATCCAATCCTTGTCCATTGCGTTGAAATTCGTCGGGTACCCCGCCGTCGCCTCACCCCTGACCATGTCAGGGTTTTTGTGTTGCAACGTACTGTCCTTCTGACCCAAATATGGCAGAAGAAAGCCCTTCAGCTTTCCTGCATCCTTCAAATCAAAAAGCCGTGTCATGGCTTGATTTTGAGACCGCGCAAACACACTTTCAAAGGAAGCCATCATGCGTGAAAGCAGAGCTGACGCCGGCTCTGTCACTTCCAACGCATACCCTGCCCTGCATGCAATGATCCAGTCATGCCGCTTTACAGATAGGCTCTCAGAGAAATTACGGTCCGGCCACAACGGGTTCAGCCCGAGGTTGTCGTACACCCCACCATCGCTGAGCGTTATCCTATGGACAGTTTCGCTGCCATCTTTGGTGAATGTCATGCGCTGATCGAGAGCCGGCAAAAAGAGCGGATATGCAGCCGAAGCCACCACCGCGTCAGCCAGCTCCACTCCGTCCGCATTCGTAGCGCCATAACGCCAACAATGCAGGCGTTCACGGGTGTAGTAAAAAGCTGATTTCGACCGCAGCTCGCAGGCAATGACGATCAGCCTAGGGCGATCAACCCGCAGGTCTTTCAGTAAGCAACCATTAAATGTCTTACTGAAGGTATTCCGAAGGATTGTGGTTCGGCTGGTCTTGCGCAAGAACGGAGCAGTATTCGGCCATTGTTCGCCAGGCCTGGGCTTGCCGATCCATCCCAACACCTTCCTAGCAACGAACGCAACAGACCTCTCGGCTAGAAGCGCTGTCGCATAACCGACCGCTTTTACTCCATCGGCAGATGTCACCGCCCTTACGAGGGCAGGCTTCATGAAACCCTTCCTCAGGATTTCACGCACTCTCGCCTCGAAGGATTCAAAGTCACCTGGATGACTGCAATAGAGCCCCGCCAGAACACTTCCGCCCGAAACCGCGGTGATTGTTGATACTTTTTGCAGTATGCCCAAATCATGTAGGGCCCGCAGGCAACCCAGGTGAAACGCCATTGCCCGCGCGCCCCCACCCGACAAAGCGAGCGCAATACTGTCTTCACTACCTCCCTGAGTTACCAGCAGGGGTTCACTCATGCCCATGGGCAATCACTCCTTCCACAATTCCACGCTCCTGCCATCCCATGCGCATCCAGCTATCACGCTCGCCGCAAATTGCCATCACATACGGAGCACCTGCCGGGCCGATGTGTGCTTGGAGATGAGCGAAAACCACTTCATCGTCATCGCTCGGCCGAGCAGGCACCATACCCGTGTGGCTGTGCCACTCACCGATGTATTGCAGCCGTCCAGCTGAGGCATCCGCCAATCGCTCAATCCGTGGTTTTAGGTCCTTAATTCCGCGTATAAAATATGTCGGCGTCTGCTTACTGTCAGGAGGTGCAGGCAGGGCCGCGACTACATGCGCAGCATTTCGTACGAGGTCGAAGGTACCCAGTAAAACTCCACCGGTTTCATTTGCCCCAGCCTTTGCCCTGAGATCTCTCATTGTGCGAACAGCATCTACGGAGATCGTCACGTGTACACCCGCTGCCTCTAGTCGAGAAACTGGATGCACAGGGATTTCGACCGACTCGATCGCTCCTAAATCCGGATCCAATCGCCAGGCCCGAATACTGGCATGCTTTTCATCCAAGACTCGCGCGAGGTGTCCAGCTGCAATTCCGCAGAGTGTTTGCAACTGCCAAGGTGGCAGCGGCCGGGATAGGTCCTGGCAAGCATTGGCATAGCGAATCCGGTCCACTCGTGCGGCAGCGAGATGACCTTCGAGCGCAGCCTCTGTGGCGACAGCCCAAAAGTACTGTGCCTCAACTTCATCAAGCTTGATCTCTCTGGAAACTCCCTCTGCCAAGAAGATCAGGTCAGAACCATCAGGGCCGAAAAAGGCGCTGACACCCCTTTTTACCCTCTGATCCGAGAGCCAGCCCAGCACTGCTGGTGAAGCACTGAAGTCGACCGCCACTTCGGAGTTCTGTAACGCCGCTTCCAGCGTGGCGGCATCTTCACCTGGCTTGAAGACATCGACCGAGATTGATGTGTTGCCAGCCTCATCGAACACACCATCCAGTTCAATCTGGTGGATTAGAGCTTTTGGAAAGCCCACCACATTGTTCCGCTGAACCTGGCGAACCGTGTTGTGCGGCATGATCAAGTCACCGTCCACGACTACCCATGGGCCCAAACCAGAACGCGTGGCGATCATGGTGACATTTGAGCCGATCGCCCCAGCGCCGATGGCTAAGAGTGGTGTGTCTTCGGTGTGTGAAGTACCTGAAAAGACTCGTGCACTGGATCGCTTTAGTCTCTGGACCACCCGCCAAGGATCCAACCGAATTTCCGCCAGATTGGCCTTTTCAGGCGCTCGCAGAATTTTCGCTAAGGCATGATCTGATTTACCATCGATGAATGTGACATCCAGACGCTCGCCCAGCTCTGCTACTGTGCCCGCGAGCGTGTAACACCAGACCTCCAGCTCCTCATCCTTACCGTCGGCCACACGACGCTTCGGGACAGTGAGGATCAGCAGAGGTAATCGGATTCGCGCATGCTCCCTTTGAGGAGCATCCAACAGCCACTCAGCAAGCCCCTCTACGAGGTTGAATCCCATTTCGAGGCAAAGGCGCTGTAAGGCCTCTAGATCGTAGGGAGTATCAGCCAGTCCACGATGGACTTGACCAGGTAAGCGAGGAGCGTAAATCGCGAAGCTCTTTTCCGCTTCACGAGCAGGATCAGTGGGCCTCTCTCTAAACATGCTCAGCGTTGTGCGCCCTTGGTGCTTGTACGCAACGCCGATGTGCCATGGGCCGTGCAGGTCACCTGATGGGATGACAAGCGTGTTCGAACTCGTGCGAATCAAAGGCTCCAGGAACTGCTCATCAGCATGAATAGTGCCCGCGGCCATTGAAGAGAACCATGCACGAATGCGCTCGATGAGCGCTTGCCCGGTCAAGTTGGTGGCAAGATCGGACCAACCTTCCTCCCAAATGCAAAGGCACAAACCACCATCGACATCACGATCCAGGTTGGTATGCACCATACCGACCGGGAAATCCTCTCGACGCGACAGTACCCGGGGTGGCCAAGAGTCGTCGTTGACCACGAAGACGATCTGTATCGGCTCCTTCGAGTGGATTGCAACTTCCCGACGCTGAGGCAGTTCAAGCTCCAGTTCGATATTCAGAACGTCACGGTACTCATCACATTCGATGCTTGTCAGCGTGGCATACGGATAAATCTTGGAGTCTTGCAGGTACTGCACAACAGAGCGGGCTAGACGAGTGCGAGGGGTTTCGTACTGTCCGGGCATCATCAGATACGACCCGCGCGTGGAGCGGGAGTAGCAATCACAATGTTCTGTGCTTTCTTGCGGATTGTGTAGCCAGTGCGCTTGATGTCGATGACCAGTGGCTCCGGCTTGGTCTTAGTCGGATGCTCCATCGAAACGACCCATTCACCATCCAGCTTGCGAGCCACGCTTTTGTAGTACGCAGCTGCCTGGCGATGCGGAGGCTGGACGTCTTCATCATCGGTAGGAATCGGCTTGGATGTGCTGACTAGCAGACCGCCAGCCTGACCTGCCTCCTCGTAGAGCCATTTCGAGGTTTCTGTAGGTTCAGTTTTGTCGTCGCCCTTTTCGTCTGAAAGAGCGGTGTAGCTGCAATGGTGAGGGATGTTGTTGATATCCCACTCCAGCCGCGACTCACGGCCGTGGAAGCGAGTGACCTCCACGATGTCATCGATCACTTCGTGGGTCACGTCGGCCGACAACACCAGTTTTGTCTGCTTGCCATCCACCTCGAACGTCGCTTGCATGAAGAGCGCGTCGTTGTTTCGTACCCGCACCACGTCTTCTTCGTCCCGCTTACCGAAGGGCGAATGCACGAAAAATTCCACGCCATCGTGTTCTCGGTTGAACTCCGGACACAAGGTGCCGGCGTCGCTGATGAGGTTACGGCGTTTCGCGGGCTCGATGTCGCGCTCAGTGAGGAAGTCATCCAGTTCCTCTGGTCGCGAAAAAACGCGCACCCCTTCACCTTTCAGGAACCGGTGCCGTGCTTCGGCACGAAGTGTCCGCGCCTGGCCTGTCACCCCTTTCTCAAGCACCGCGTGTGCTGGCACCCAGAGGGTTTTGATCTTGATGCGGTCGTCGTCCTGATATTTC
>MTEX01011938.1_pt1 | contig 20990 bp, 15 predicted proteins | sample 1042691 | NCBI WGS metagenome assembly MTEX01 (sample SAMN06185810, study PRJNA358809) | soil metagenome | isolation source: soil biostimulated with molasses as carbon source | place: India | collected 2015-05-23
ACCGCATTTATCCGAGGATAATGCGGTCGGCTGCAGGAGCGGCCTTGTGTCGACAGGGGCGCAAAGCGCCCCATTTGCCTCAAGCGCGATCCCGCTCCAGAAGCGGTTTCAGGTAATGCCCGGTATAGGACTGCTTCATCTCGCTGAGTTCTTCCGGTGTGCCACAGGCAATGATCTGTCCACCTTTCGAGCCACCCTCCGGCCCAAGGTCCACCAGCCAGTCCGCAGTCTTGATCACATCCAGGTTGTGCTCGATCACCACCACAGTATTGCCGTGGTCGCGCAGGCGATGCAGCACGTCCAGCAACTGCTGGATATCGGCAAAGTGCAGGCCTGTGGTCGGCTCGTCGAGAATGTACAGGGTCTTGCCGGTATCACGCTTGGACAGCTCGCGCGACAGTTTCACCCGCTGTGCCTCGCCACCCGACAACGTAGTCGCCGACTGCCCCAGCTTGATGTAGGACAGCCCCACGTCCATCAACGTCTGTAGCTTGCGCGCAAGCGCTGGTACTGCGTCGAAGAACTCGCGGGCATCCTCGATGGTCATTTCCAGCACTTCGTGGATGTTCTTGCCCTTGTACTTGATCTCCAGCGTTTCGCGGTTGTAGCGCTTGCTCTTGCACACGTCGCACGGCACGTAGATGTCCGGCAGGAAGTGCATCTCCACCTTGATCAGGCCATCGCCCTGGCAGGCCTCGCAACGGCCGCCCTTGACGTTGAACGAGAACCGCCCGGGGCCATAACCGCGCGAGCGTGATTCCGGAACGCCGGAGAACAGCTCGCGGATAGGCGTGAAGATGCCGGTATAGGTTGCCGGGTTCGAACGAGGAGTGCGGCCGATCGGGCTCTGATCGATATCCACTACCTTGTCCAGGTGCTGCAGGCCATCCATGCTGCTGTGTGGCGCAGCCTCCAGGCTGCTCGCACCATTCAGGGCGGTGGCGGCCAGCGGGAACAGCGTGTTGTTGATGAGCGTCGACTTGCCCGAACCGGACACCCCGGTCACGCAGGTCAGCAGGCCGATCGGAATTTCCAGGTCGACGTTCTGCAGGTTGTTGCCACGCGCGCCCTTGAGCTTGAGTTGCAGCTTCTTGTTGCGCGGCGTGCGCTTGGCTGGCACGACGATCTTCTTGCGCCCGGACAGGTACTTGCCGGTCAGCGAGTCGGGGTGGGCCATGACTTCCTGTGGCGTGCCCTCGGCGACGATCTTGCCGCCATGTACGCCGGCACCGGGGCCGATGTCCACGACGTAGTCGGCCAGGCGGATGGCGTCCTCGTCGTGTTCCACCACGATCACTGTATTGCCCAGGTCGCGCAGGTGATTGAGGGTGGCCAGCAGACGGTCGTTGTCGCGTTGGTGAAGGCCGATGGACGGTTCGTCGAGGATGTACATCACCCCCACCAGGCCGGCGCCGATCTGGCTGGCCAGGCGAATACGCTGTGCCTCGCCACCGGACAGGGTATCGGCGCTGCGGTCGAGGGTGAGGTAGTCGAGGCCGACGTTGACCAGGAACTGCAGGCGCTCGCAGATTTCCTTGAGGATCTTCGCGGCGATTTCGCCACGGCGACCGGTCAGGGTCAGGGCGCCGAAATAGTTGCTGGCTTCACCGATCGGCAGGTTGGTCACCGCCGGCAGGGTCTTCTCACCCACCCACACATGGCGCGCTTCGCGGCGCAGGCGAGTACCGCGGCAATCCGGGCAGGGCTGGGTGCCGAGGAACTTGGCCAGCTCTTCACGCACGGTGGCCGACTCGGTTTCGCGGTAGCGCCGCTCCAGGTTCGGCACGATGCCTTCGAACGGGTGCGAGCGCTTGACGATGTCGCCGCGGTCGTTGAGGTACTTGAAGTCGACACTCTGCTTGCCGCTGCCCTGCAGGATCACCTTCTGGTGTTCTGCCGAGAGCTCGCCGAACGGCTCTTCCAGGCTGAAGCCATAATGCGCAGCCAGCGAACCGAGCATCTGGAAGTAGTACACGTTGCGCCGGTCCCAGCCGCGGATCGCACCTTCGGCCAGGGTGAGTTCGGCATTGACCAGGCGCTTGGTATCGAAGAACTGCTTGACCCCCAGGCCATCGCAAGTCGGGCAGGCACCGGCAGGGTTGTTGAAGGAGAACAGCTTCGGCTCCAGCTCGCTGATGGCGTGGCCACAGACCGGGCAGGCGAAGCGTGCGGAGAAGATCGTCTCTTCGCCCGGTTCATCGTCCATCGGCGCCACCAGGCCGATGCCGTCGGCCAGTTTCAGCGCGGTTTCGAACGACTCGGCCAGGCGCTGTTGCAGGTCGGCACGTACCTTGAAGCGGTCGACTACCACATCGATGCTGTGCTTTTTCTGCTTGTCCAGCTTGGGTAGCTCATCGAGTTCGTAGAGCTTGCCGTTGACGCGTGCGCGGACAAAGCCTTGCGCACGCAGCTCGTCGAATACTGCCAGGTGTTCGCCCTTGCGCTCGCGAACCACCGGGGCCAGCAGCATCAGCTTGCTGCCTTCCGGGCGCTCCAGCACCAGGTCGACCATCTGGCTGATCGTTTGCGCCTCCAGTGGAATATCGTGGTCCGGGCAGCGCGGGGTACCGACGCGGGCATACAACAGGCGCAGGTAGTCGTAGATTTCGGTGATGGTGCCGACCGTGGAACGGGGGTTGTGCGAGGTCGACTTCTGCTCGATGGAGATGGCCGGCGACAGGCCTTCGATGGTGTCGACGTCGGGCTTTTCCATCATCGACAGGAACTGCCGGGCATAGGCCGAGAGCGATTCCACGTAGCGACGCTGGCCTTCGGCGTAGAGGGTGTCGAACGCCAGGGATGACTTGCCCGAACCGGACAGGCCGGTGATCACGATCAGCTTGTCCCGGGGCAGGGTCAGGTCGATGTTTTTCAGGTTGTGGGTGCGTGCCCCACGAATCAGGATCTTGTCCACTGCGGCCTCGCTCGGCGGGCATAAACAAGGAAGTATACGGCGCGCTGCCAGTACGCGGCAAAGCGTCGCGTAGATGCCGTCAAGCTGTCGGACTGATAGAATCGCCGCCGGTTCACACGAGATTAATCCATGCACGACACCCACAACGAGCGCATGAGTGGCGGCGAAACCCGCGCCGCTGGCGGCCTGGCCCTGGTCTTTGCCTTTCGTATGCTGGGCATGTTCATGGTCTTGCCGGTGCTGGCCACCTACGGCATGGACCTGGCCGGTGCCACCCCTGCACTGATCGGCCTGGCCATTGGTGCCTATGGCCTCACCCAGGCCATATTGCAGATCCCGTTCGGGATGATTTCCGACCGCATCGGCCGTCGGCCGGTGATTTACCTGGGTTTGATAATCTTTGCCCTGGGCAGTGTCCTGGCGGCCCAGGCCGACTCCATCTGGGGGGTGATCGCCGGGCGTATCCTGCAGGGGGCCGGGGCGATTTCCGCTGCGGTCATGGCGCTGCTGTCCGACCTTACCCGCGAGCAGCACCGGACCAAGGCCATGGCCATGATCGGCATGAGCATCGGCCTGTCGTTTGCCGTCGCCATGGTCGTCGGCCCATTACTGACACGTGCCTTTGGTTTGTCAGGATTGTTCCTCGCCACGGCAGGACTCGCGCTGGTGGGTATCCTGCTGATTGCCTTTGTCGTGCCCAATACCCACAGCATCCTGCAGCACCGCGAGTCGGGCGTGGCCCGCCAGGCTATCGGCCCGACCCTGCGCCATCCGGACCTTCTGCGCCTGGACGCGGGCATTTTCATCCTGCATGCCATTCTCATGGCCAGCTTCGTCGCGCTGCCACTGGCCTTTGTCGAGCGTGGCGGCCTGCCCAAGGAGCAACACTGGTGGGTGTACCTGACCGCGTTGTTCATCTCATTTTTTGCAATGGTCCCGTTCATCATCTACGGCGAAAAGAAGCGCAAGATGAAACGCGTGTTGGCCGGCGCGGTGAGTGTCCTGCTGCTGACGGAGATATACTTCTGGGAGTGGGCTGACGGTTTGCGCGGACTGGTGGTTGGCACCGTGGTATTCTTTACTGCATTCAACCTGCTGGAGGCATCGCTGCCTTCGCTGGTGAGCAAGGTGTCGCCTGCAGGTGGCAAGGGAACGGCAATGGGGGTTTACTCCACCAGCCAGTTCCTCGGCGCTGCCCTGGGAGGAATCCTCGGCGGCTGGCTGTTCCAGCACGGCGGGCTGAACATGGTGTTCCTCGGTTGTGCGGTGCTGTGTGCCATCTGGTTGGTCGTCGCCTTGCGCATGAACGAGCCGCCCTATGTGACCAGCCTGCGCATGCCGCTGACGCCAGAGGCAGTCCGGGAAGCCGGCCTGACCGAGCGCCTGATGGCCGTGCCGGGTGTGACCGACGCCGTTGTGGTGGCAGATGAAGCCGCCATCTATATCAAACTGGATACGAAAATTTTGGACCGTACGACCCTCGAGCGCCTGGTGAACCCGGCCTCTTCGGCGTGCGAAGCCTAGGAGAACGTTATGGCCCGTGGGGTTAACAAAGTCATTCTGGTCGGCACCTGTGGCCAGGATCCCGAAGTCCGCTACCTGCCCAACGGTAACGCCGTGACCAACCTGAGCCTGGCTACCAGCGAGCAGTGGACCGACAAGCAGTCGGGCCAGAAGGTCGAGCGTACCGAATGGCACCGTGTGTCGCTGTTCGGCAAGGTTGCCGAAATCGCCGGCGAGTACCTGCGCAAGGGTTCGCAGTGCTACATCGAAGGCAAGCTGCAGACCCGTGAATGGGAAAAAGACGGTATCAAGCGCTACACCACCGAGATCATCGTCGACATCAACGGCACCATGCAGCTGCTCGGCGGTCGTCCGCAGGGCCAGCAGCAGGGCGGTGACCCGTACAATCAAGCTGGCGGCAACTATGGCGGTGGCCAGCAGCAGTACAACCAGGCCCCACGCCAGCAGGCCCCGCGCCCGCAACAGGCTCCGCAGCGCCCGGCGCCGCAGCAGCCAGCGCCGCAACCGGCAGCTGACTTCGACAGCTTCGATGACGATATTCCGTTCTAATCAGAGCCGCTAAGCAGCTGGAAAGACTAAAAGCCCAAGGCAGTTGCCTTGGGTTTTTTTTCGAGCGAACCCGAGGCTTTAGGAAGAGCTAACCTTGAGTATCAGAGATTTCTGAAGTTCTAGTGGAGCGCAGTTTTCTCTGCTTGGATCGCTTAGTATCCACCATTTGTAATGAGGTGGGTCATGCAAAGCGGTGAGGGGGAATGCTTATTAGGTCAAGTAGACCTGAGGTCAGATGCACAAGAGTATACTGTCTCCGGTTTTTCGGAGATGTATGCAGATCATCTTGAGGGACCTGCTGGAGACCCCGTGTTTTACGGCAGGGTACTAATAGTCATTGGTTTCGCAGTGTCGGCGCTGGGCGTTGGCATCAAGTTATGGGGGCCTGAGGTCATCTATTATGATCGGTTTTCAGGCCCTACCCTGTTCCAATACATACAAGCGAACTCCGGTCTCGTTGCAATGGCCGGCGGGTTGATGATGGCACGGGGCGGCAAGCAGCGGAATGAAGGTACTATTTATCCAGAGGATTTTCTTCTGTCTCGTTACAAGTTCGTAACGGAAGAGGGGCGAGATGTTAGCGGCCAGGTTTCCGTACGACACCTGGAAGGAGACAACTTCAATGTGTCTCTCAACTCGTAGTCGGTGAGTATGTCCGGACCTTATTAGTTCAAATCATCTTGGTTTGAATAATGCCTCTTACCCGACGGTCTGCCCGCCGTTCTTTTGGCGGGTACCGTTCTGGGCATTTGTTTGGGCGACAAATACAGTTGTGTAACAGTCTGTGCCTGTTGGGGCGGCCTCGTGTCGCGAAAGGGGCGCAAAGCACCCGCAAATGACGCGGCAAGCCCATACCGGTTCAATTCAATAAAACAACCGCGGCTCCGGCGAGTCCAGCAGGCTTGCCAGCTTGGTCAGTGCAAAGCCCAGTTCCTGTCGGCTGGGGGCCATCAAGGCGATACGCACCCCGCAGGTGGCACGGCTGCGTTCTGGCAGGAACTGGCTGCCACTGACTACCGTGACGCCGTTGTTGCGCGCCAGATTGGCGAATTCGTCGCTGGTCCATGGCTCGGGCAATTCCAGCCAGATGTGGAAGCTGTTGGGTTGGCTGCGGATCTGGTATTTGCCAAGGATCTCCCGGGCCATTTGCTGGCGCGCCGCTGCCTCGTCCTGCTGAACCCGCACCAGTTGGTCGGCCATGCCGCTGTTGATCAGGTTGCTGGCCAGTTGCGCCATCAGTGGCGATGGCATCCAGACGCTGCTGCGGACCATCGACGATAACCGCGAAAGGGTTTGCGGCGGGGCGTACAGATAACCGATGCGCAGTGCCGGCAGCACACTCTTGGACAGGCTCGTGAGATACACCGAGCGCTCGGGTGCATACGCAGCCAATGGCTGGTAGTCCGCAGCCGGCTCGAGGAAACCATAGATATCGTCATCGACGATGAAAAGGTCGAACTCACGGGCAATCTCGGCGATGGCCTGGCGCCGGGCATGGGGCATGATCGAGTTGGTCGGGTTCTGGTGGGTGGTCACGCACACCAGCAGCGACGGGCGGTGCTCCAGGCAGGCTGCGCGCAATGCCTCGGGAATCAGGCCGTGCTCGTCCATGGCCACGCCGCGCAGGCGACGGCCCATGCTGTGGGCCAGGGAGATGATGCCCGGGTAGCAGAACGACTCGCACAGCACCACATCGTCGCTTTTCGACAGGCTGCTGATGGCCACCAGCAGGCCATGCTGGGCTCCTGAAGTCAGCACCACCTGTTGCCAGCGTGCCTCTGGCAGCCAGCGCTGGATCCAGCTTGCACCGGCTTGCTTGTGGGTGGCGTGGCCGCCCTCGGTGACGTAGTCGAGCACCTGTGCCAGGCCGGGCGACGCGGCCAGTTCGTTGATGGCGCCGCGCAGCCAGTCGGTCATGTGGGCATCGTTGGGCTTGATGATCGAAAGGTCGATCTGGCCACTTTGACGCTCCGCGGGTGCTGGCTGCGGTGCGACGCTTGGTGCAGGGGCAGCGCTTTGCACCGGCCGCTGCGGCAGCACGAAGGTGCCGCGCCCCACTTCGCCTACCACCAGGCCACGCTTGGCGGCTTCGTCGTAGGCTCGGCCGATGGTGCCTGGGGTGACATTCAGGGTCTCGGCCAAGTCCTTGAGTGTCGGCAGGCGCTCGCCGGGCATAAGCCTGCCGCTGCCGATGTCTTGCTCCAAGGCGTCGGCGATCATCAGGTAGACCGGCTGTGCCAGGTCGCTGTAGTGAGGAACCCACATAGAAATGGCACCCAGAAAATGCGATAGCGCGGAAGCCTAGCACGAAAGCCTCAATGGGAGTAATTCTGTTTTTGTGCAGGTAAATTGCACCGATTACGTTGCAGGGGGAGGGCGCGCCCCAGGCAAAGACGTTGCAGGTCCATCACAGGAAAAAACAGAAACCTTTTGAAATCAATAACTTGATTGAATCGATTCAATCGGTCATTTGCTTCTGAAAGAAATAAATTGAATCGAAGATATTTTTGAAATTACAATGATTGAGTCGATGCAATGTGCAGGCACCATGATGGCTCGCCTGCTTGGTCATCGCACAGCTGTGAACGGCTTAACAAAACCACGTCTGAAGCCGCCTCTGCCCGGCTTGGAACGACACCGAACGGCTTCGCGCCTGCTCAATGGAATACCAGTTCGAAATGGAAAGCGCACACCTGCAACAAGGGGCCGAGCCTCAGACCTCCCTCGAGATCCGCCTGCCCTGGGTCATCTCCAGTGCCTGGCAAACCCTGCTGAACAATACCCCGCTCGATTTCGAGGCGAGCAAGGAACTCTATCCGCAACTCAAGGACCAGGCCGAGGACGTGCTGGGCAGCGCGCTTTGCCAACAGATACGCAGTTTCGTCGAAACACCGCACCTCACCAGCATGATCGTGCGCAACTGCCCACGGGACCGTGATATTCCGCCCACGCCCTATTCGGGGGTGCTCAGTCCGCGCAGCACACCTATCGCCTGCCTGGTCAGCCTGACCATGCAGAGCCTGATGGGGATCCACCCGGTCGTCTACGAGGGAGAGAATGACGGCCGTCTGTTTCGCCATGTCATTCCATCGCGCAGCTCGTCCAGCCACAAGAGTTCACATGGCTCGCGCCTGCGCTTTTCCTACCATGTGGACAACCCGGACCTGCCGCTCTCCAGCGAACCTCTCGGTACCGCGTCCTGCTGCCCGGAGTACCTGTCCTTCTTCGGCATGCGCTGCGACCCGCGCATCAGCACCACCCTGGTCAACCTCGATGCGGTGATCGCCGCGCTGTCGCCATCGACGGTGCGTGAGCTTTGCCTGCCGCAGTTCGAAATCCGCCGCCCGGACTCATTTGCCAGCAACCGTCGTCGTACGGCCGAACTGCCGGTGCTGGCGCGTGGCCACACAGGGGAGTGGTTGTGCCGCTTCGACAGCGAGAACACCCACGGCCTCAACCTGCGCGCCGAGCAGGCCTTGGGCAACCTGCGCAGCGTGCTGGAAAGCCGCCGCTTCGATGAGCCGCACCTGCTGCTGCCAGGCGATTTCATGGTGTTCAAGAACCAGCGCGTGCTGCACGCCCGCGATGGCTTCGAGCCGCAGAACGACGGTGCCGACCGCTGGTTGTTGCGCGTGTTCGCGGTCAACGACCTGAGCCGCGTGCATTTCGCCCGGGCCGACCATCTCTACGAAGTTCTCTCCTGATCCCTTTTACTGACTCGATGGAAGTATTGCTATGGAACTGTTAGGCGCTTTCTGGGCGGAACACTGGTTACTCGCCATCCTCATGCTCGGCGCAATCGCCTTTGTCGCGGGCTTCGTCGACAGCATCGCCGGGGGCGGCGGGTTGTTCCTGGTGCCGGGCTTCCTGCTGGTCGGCATGCCACCGCAAGTGGCCCTCGGCCAGGAAAAACTGGTGAGTACCCTCGGCACATTGGCTGCTATCCGCAACTTCCTGGCCAACAGCAGGATGGTCTGGCAGGTGGCGCTGGTCGGCGTGCCGTTCTCGCTGCTCGGAGCCTACCTGGGGGCGCACCTGATCGTGTCGATCTCCCAGGAGACCGTAGGCAAGATCATCCTGGCGCTGATTCCGTTCGGCATCCTCATCTTCCTCACACCGAAGGATCGCCCAGTCGAGGAGCGCGAGCTGTCGTCGCGCATGCTGTTCACCGTGGTCCCGCTGACCTGCCTGGCCATCGGTTTCTATGACGGCTTCTTCGGCCCTGGTACCGGCAGCATGTTCATCATCGCCTTCCATTACCTGCTGCGCATGGACCTGGTTTCCAGCTCGGCCAACTCCAAGACCTTCAACTTCGCGTCCAACATCGGTGCGCTGGTGGCCTTTGTCATGGCCGGCAAGGTTGTCTACCTGCTGGCGCTGCCACTGGTGGCCTGCAACATCCTGGGTAATCACCTGGGCAGCGCACTGGCCCTGCGCAAGGGGAACGAAGTGGTGCGCAAGGCGCTGGTGTTCTCGATGCTCTGCCTGTTCACCAGCCTCGGCGTGAAGTACCTGGCCTGACCCATTCCATTAGGAGACAACTGATGAAAACCGCATTCGTAACCGGCGCTTCCGCAGGCTTTGGCCGTGCCATCTGCCGCACGCTGGTCGGCAAGGGCTATCGCGTTATCGGCGGTGCCCGGCGCATGGATAAACTGCAGTCGCTGGAAGCCGAACTGGGGGTCAACTTCATCCCGCTGGCGCTGGACGTCACCGACCCTGCCTCGATCGCGGCCGCGATGGCGCAGATTCAGGACGCATCGCTGCACATCGACCTGCTGGTCAACAACGCCGGGCTGGCGCTGGGCGTAGACCGTGCCCAGGCCAGCAGTGCGGAAAACTGGCAGCGCATGATCGACACCAACATCACCGGCCTGGCCATGGTCACGCACAAGATCCTGCCGCAGATGGTCGAGGCCGACAGTGGCATGATCATCAACATCGGTTCCATCGCCGGCACCTATCCCTACCCAGGCGGTAACGTCTATGGCGCCAGCAAGGCCTTCGTCCGCCAGTTCAGCCTCAACCTGCGTGCCGACCTGGCCGGTACCCGGGTGCGGGTGAGCAACATCGAGCCGGGGCTGTGCTCGGGCACTGATTTCTCGGTGGTGCGCCTCAATGGTGACCTGGAGGCCGTGCAGGCCCTGTACCGTGACGTACAGGCCATTCTGCCCGAGGACATTGCCGCCACGGTGGCATGGATTGCCGAGCAACCGGGGCATGTGAACATCAATACCGTCGAGATCATGCCCGTGGCCCAGAGCAGCGCCGCGCTGAATGTGGTGCGCAACCTGCCGCACTGTTGATGGCATCCAGGCAACTTAAATGTCGAGCTGAAGTTGCTCGACATATAAGGAAGATCAACTTGTGAATTATCCAAATTTAAAGCAGATATTGAAAGCGCAAGGTGCTGTTTCAATTACTAAGGGTAAACATTAGCGGCATCGGGGAAACCCTTAGGCATCCATTAATCTCTTGGTTTTCACCTGTATGGCTGATTGCAAATGGCTATTGGTGGCATTAGGCTATTAATGTGTTTTATTCGCCGCTCACCGGATTGTGAGCTGAGTAGAAAGAACTTTCAGGTTCAGGCGTCTGAGTAGCCAGTTTCCTGCAAGTTTAAACTGAGAGAAATGGATGTCTTACGCTGCGAAACTGATTGCGCGCTATCTTGACCTGGGCAAGAGTGCCGTCTCGCCTGGTTCATTCGGCGGTCAGGACGTGCGTTTTTCCACAGAGTTCGAAGCCCTCGAAGGCGAGCTCAGCCGCGCCCAGTCGATCCATGCCAGCGGCCAGCTGGACTGGCTGAAGATCCTCGAGAACAGTGAAGCGCTGCTGCGCGACCAGTCCAAGGACCTGCGCGTGGCTTCCTGGCTTACCTGGGCGCTGTTTCAGCGCGAGTCCTATGCCGGCCTCCTGGCAGGTATCAGCCTGCTTCGCGAGCTGTGCGAGCACCATTGGGACGAAATCCACCCCGCCAAGCCCCGTACCCGCGCCGCCGCCATTGGGTGGTTGGTGCCGCGCCTCGAACAAGCGCTGGGCACCGACATTGCTATCAAGGAGCAGCTGCCGCTGTTCCAGCAGATGGTCGAGCAACTCGGCGAGCTTGAAACATCGCTGTCGGCCAGGCTGGGCGATGATGCGCCGCTGCTGTTGCCGATCTGCCGATCGTTGAAGGGCCAGGTCCAGCGCTCGGCCAGCAACGAACCACAGCCCGGCGCGGTGGGTGCCATTGTTGCCCAGGTCAAGCAGGCGGCGACTCAGCTGTTCACCCCGGGCGAACCGGTGGAGAACGAAAAGGACGCTAGCAAGGCCTTGCGCGCCCAGCAGGAGCAAGGCCGCCAGCTGTGCATCTGGTGGCAGCGGCAGAAAGCCACCGACCTGCGTGCATTGCGCCTGAACCGCACGCTGCTGTGGCTACCCATCGAGGCGATGCCCGAGCGCAACGCCGAAAATGTCACCGCATTGCGCGGCCTGCCTGCCGACAAGCTCAAGAGCTACAACGAGCGGTTCGAACAGGGGCACTACGCAGACCTGTTGGTGGAACTGGAGAACAGCGTGGCCAAGGCCCCGTTCTGGTTCGATGGCCAGCGTATGGTCTGGGAGTGCTGCCAGGCCCTGAACGTCGAGGCTGGCATGCGCGAGGTGGAGATGAACTTCGCCTCATTGCTGCAACGCTTGCCCGGCGTCATCGAGCTGAAGTTCCACGACGGTACGCCCTTCGCCGACCCCGAGACTCGCGCCTGGATCGCCGCCCAGGTCATGCCCCATCTGCAAACCGCTGTGGCCCAGCCCGTGGCCGAGCCAGGCATGCGCCAGGCACCCTGGGAAGAGGCTTTGGACGCAGTGCTGCCAATCCTGCGCAAGGATGGCCTCAAGAGTGCGGTTCAGAATCTCAAGCAGCAGATGCAGGGCGCGCATGGCGGGCGTGAGCGTTTTTTCTGGCAATTGAGCCAGGCGCGTCTCTGCTACACGGCCAAGAAGTACGAGCTGGCCAAGACCCAGCTCGAAGCCCTCGACCAGCAACTGAGCCAGTCCGGCCTGGATGCCTGGGAGCCCGAGCTGTCGCTGCAGGTGCTGCACCTGCTGCACACCTGTTGCGAGCTGCTGCCGCAGAACCATGTGGTGCGCGAACGCAAGGACGAGATCTACCGCCGACTGTGCCATCTCGATCTCGAAGTCGTACTCGAATAGGCCCAAGGGCCATAACCCTCAAGGAGAAAACCAATGGCCAAAGAAGGCTCGGTAGCACCCAAGGAACGCATCAACGTCACCTTCAAACCCGCCACCGGTGGGGCTCAGGAAGAGATTGAACTGCCGTTGAAACTACTGGCGATCGGTGACTACACGCTGCGCGCCGACGATCGCAAGATCGAAGACCGCAAGCCGATCAGCATCGACAAAATGAACTTCGACGAGGTACTGGCCAAACAGGAACTGAGCATGACCCTGGCCGTGCCCAACCGCCTGCAGGAAGGCACTGAAGGTGAAGAGCTAGCGGTCAGCCTGCGCGTCAACACCATGAAGGACTTCAACCCGGCCAGCCTGGTCGAGCAGGTGCCTGAGCTCAAGAAGCTGATGGAGCTGCGTGAAGCGCTGGTCGCCCTCAAGGGCCCGCTGGGCAATGCCCCGGCGTTCCGCAAGGCCATCGAGGGCGTGCTGGCTGACAGTGAGTCGCGCGAGCGTGTGCTCGGTGAGCTTGGCCTGAACGCCCAGCCAGACGCCTGAATCCCCTAGTCAAGGAAGCTAATTGCCATGAGCACCGCCGCACAACAACAGAGCGCCGAGAACAGCGAATTCAGCATTCTCGACAGTATCATTGCCGAAACCCGCCTGACGCCGGACGACGAAGCCTACGACATTGCCAAGCGCGGCGTGTCGGCCTTCATCGAAGAGTTGCTCAAGCCGCAGAACGACGGGGAGCCGGTCAAGAAGGCGCTGGTCGATCGCATGATCGCCGAGATCGACGCCAAGCTCAGCCGCCAGATGGACGAGATCCTCCACCACCCGGACTTCCAGGCCATGGAATCGGCCTGGCGAGGCCTGCAGCTGCTGGTCGATCGCACCAACTTCCGCGAGAACATCAAGATCGAGATTCTCAACGTCTCCAAGCAGGACCTGCTGGACGACTTCGAAGACTCGCCGGAAGTGATGCAGGCCGGCCTGTACAAGCACATCTACACCGCCGAGTACGGCCAGTTCGGTGGCCAGCCGGTCGGCGCAGTCATTGCCAACTACTACCTGTCGCCGAGCTCGCCGGACGTCAAGCTGATGCAGTACGTCTCCAGCGTCGCCTGCATGGCCCACGCACCGTTCATTGCGGCTGCCGGCCCGAAATTCTTCGGCCTGGAAAGCTTCACTGGCCTGCCGGACCTCAAGGACCTGAAGGATCACTTCGAAGGGCCGCAGTTCACCAAGTGGCAGAGCTTCCGTGAGTCCGAGGACGCCCGCTACATCGGCCTGACCGTACCGCGCTTCCTGCTGCGCAACCCGTACGATCCGGAAGAAAACCCGGTCAAGTCGTTCGTCTACAAGGAAACCGTGGCCAACAGTCACGAGCACTACCTGTGGGGCAACACCGCATATGCCTTCGGTACCAAACTGACCGACAGCTTCGCCAAGTTCCGCTGGTGCCCGAACATCATCGGCCCGCAGAGCGGTGGCGCGGTGGAAGACCTGCCGCTGCACCACTTCGAGAGCATGGGCGAGATCGAGACCAAGATCCCGACCGAAGTGCTGGTGTCGGACCGTCGCGAATACGAGCTGGCCGAGGAGGGCTTCATCGCCCTGACCATGCGCAAGGGCAGCGACAACGCGGCGTTCTTCTCGGCCAACTCGGCACAGAAGCCGAAGTTCTTCGGCATCAGTGCCGAAGGCAAGACCGCCGAGCTGAACTACAAGCTGGGCACCCAGCTGCCGTACATGATGATCGTCAACCGCCTGGCCCACTACATCAAGGTCCTGCAGCGCGAGCAGCTGGGCTCCTGGAAGGAACGCACCGACCTGGAGCTGGAGCTGAACAAGTGGATCCGCCAGTACGTGGCCGACCAGGAGAACCCGAGCGCCGAAGTGCGTGGCCGTCGCCCCCTGCGCGCCGCCCAGGTGATCGTCAGCGATGTGGAAGGTGAGCCGGGCTGGTACCGCGTCAGCCTGAACGTGCGTCCGCACTTCAAGTACATGGGCGCCGATTTCACCCTGTCGCTGGTCGGCAAGCTGGACAAGGAGTAAGCGTCGATGATGGGTGGCTACGGAAGCCTGTTCGAACGCTTGAGCGGCGAGTCCGACCAGCGTGCCAACTGGCGGCGAGAAGACGCCGCGATGGCTTCCGTGGCTGCTCATCTGGCGAAGATGCTCAGCACCCGGGCCGGCAGCGTGCAAACGCTTGCCGACTACGGGTTGCCGGACCTCAACGACATGCGCCTGAGTCTTCATGATGCGCTCAGCCAGGCCCGTCGGGCCATCGAGCACTTCATCGAGGCCTACGAGCCGCGCCTGTCCGATGTCCGGGTGATTTCCAGGCCGCGTGGTCACGATCAGCTCAAGCTGGCTTTCAGTATCGAAGGCCAGCTTGAGGTGGACGGCATCAGGCGCTCTGTCAGTTTTGCCGCGCGCCTGGATGGCAGCGGGCAAGTCAGTGTCAGTCAAGGAGACTAACGATGTCGCGCCTCCCATAGCCCTGGATTACCCGAACCCTGCGTCACTGGCGGTACTCGAGATCTGAATTCAGGCGGAACGACGGATGTCCTTCAACTACTACTACCAAAGCGAGCTGACAGCGCTGCGCCAGCTAGGGCGGCGCTTTGCCGAGCGCAGCCCGGCGCTGGCGCCATTCCTCGGCCAGGCTGGGCGCGACCCGGACGTCGAGCGCCTGCTCGAGGGCTTCGCCTTCCTCACCGGCCGCCTTCGGCAGAAGCTTGATGACGAGCTGCCCGAGCTCACCCACTCGCTGATGCACCTGCTGTGGCCTAACTACATGCGCCCGCTACCGGCCTTCAGCATCCTCCAGTTCGACCCGCTGCGCCAGGCCGGGCCGGCCCTGCGGGTGGCGCGTGACACACCGGTGGAAGGCAAGCCGATCGATGGCGTCCGCTGCCGCTTTCGCACCTGCTACCCGACCGATGTGCTGCCCCTGCGCCTTAGCGCGCTGAACTACTCGCTCAATGGCCAGGGCGCGCTGCTGAGCTTGCGCCTGGAGATGAACTGCGACGGCAACCTTGGCGACGTGAAGCTCGCCAGGCTGCGCCTGCACCTGGCCGGCGAGCGCTACATCAGCCAGATGCTCTACCTGAGCCTGCTGCGCAGCCTGGCCGGGGTCGAGCTGATGCCGCTGGACAGCCACGGCAAGCCGATGCTCAACGTCAAGGGCGAACCGCTGCTGCTGCGCGCGCCAGCGGCCAAGGTGCACCCAGTGGGCTTCGCCGAGGAAGAAGCGCTGGTTCCCTATCCGCTGAACACGTTCCGTGGCTACCGCTTCCTGCAGGAGTACTTCGCCTTCCAGGACAAGTTCCTGTTTGTCGACGTCAGTGGCCTGGAGGTGCTGCAGAGCCTGCCGGAGGAAACCCTCAAGCAAGTGCACGGCGTCGAGCTGCGTTTCGACATCCGCCGTGGCGAGGCCCAGCGGCTGCGCCCGACCCTGGACAACGTCAAGCTGTACTGCACGCCGATCACCAACCTGTTCAAGCATGATGCGCTGCCGATTCGCCTGGACGGCAAGCAGGACGAGTACCTGCTGCTCCCGGCAGAACTCGACCCCGAGCACTGCGGGGTGTTCTCGGTCGATGGCGTGACCGGTTGGAGCCCGGGCGGGCTGGGTTACCAGAATTACGTGCCGTTCGAATCGTTCGAACACGACGCCAGCTTCGACGTGCCGGAGAATCGCCCGCACTACAGCATCCGCCAGCGTTCCTCGCTGTTGCACGACGGCCTGGACACCTACCTGAGCTTTGGCGTGCACCAGGCCGAGTCGCACGAGACGCTGTCGATCGAGCTGACCTGCACCAACCAGAACCTGCCGCGCCGGCTCAAGCTCGGCGACATCTGCATGCTCAGCGAGGAGACGCCCGAGTTTCTCTCCTTCCGCAACATCACGCCGGTCACCGCCAGCTACGCACCGCCGCTGAACCGCGACTTCCTGTGGAAGCTGATCAGCAACATGTCGCTGAACTACCTGTCGCTGGCCGACGTCGACGCGCTCAAGGTGATCCTCGAAACCTACGACCTGCCGCGCTACTACGACCAGCACGCGGAGAAAGTCAGCCGACGCCTGCTTGGCGGGCTCAAGTCGATCCGCCACCAGCATGTCGACCGCCTGCACCGCGGCTTGCCGCTGCGCGGTCTGCGCACCGAGCTGACCATTGATCCGGAGGGCTACATTGGCGAGGGCGACCTGTTCGTCTTCGCCTCGGTGCTCAATGAGTTCTTCGCGCTCTACGCCAGCCTCAACTCGTACCACGAGTTGCGGGTGAAAAGCACACAGGGGGAGGTGTACCAATGGACACCACGCATGGGCCTGCAACCGCTGCTGTAAGCCGGCTGAGCCGGAGCATCCGCGAGTACTCGCTGTTCCAGGCCGTGCTGCTGGTGCTGGAGCAGCTGCGCGAGGCCTATCCATACCTGGAGGACGAGGAACTCTATGACTTGGTGGAGTTCCAGGCCAACCCCAGCCTGGGGTTTCCCGGCAGCGACGTCGACCGCATCGAGTTCTTCCACGAGCATGGTCGGCTGCGCGCGCGCATGCGCTTCAACCTGATCGGCCTGGTCGGCTCCAGCTCGCCGCTGCCGGCGTTCTATGGCGAGCAGGCGCTGGGCGACAACGAGGATGGCAACCCCACGCGGATGTTCCTCGACCTGTTCCACCACCGCCTGCAACGCCTGTTGCTACCGATCTGGCGCAAGTACCGCTACCGCGCCAGTTTCGAGAGCGGCGCCCTGGATGGATTCTCGTCGCACCTGTTCGCCCTGATCGGTCTGGGCGGCGACCAGATACGCCATGCCAAGGAACTGAACTGGAAGCGACTGCTGCCGTACCTGGGTGTGCTCAGCCTGCGTGCCCACTCGGCAGCGCTGATCGAGGCCGTGCTGCGCTACTACTTCAAGCACGCCGACCTGGTCATCGAGCAATGCCTGGAGCGGCGCGTGGACATCCTCGAGGAACAGTGCAACCGCCTGGGCCTGGCCAATAGCCTGCTGGGCGAGGACGCCGTGCTCGGCGAGCGCGTGCGCGACCGCAGCGGCAAGTTTCGCATCCACATCACCGAACTGGACTGGCAGCGCTTTCACGAATTCCTGCCGATCGGCTTCGGCTACCAACCGCTGTGCGCGCTGACGCGCTTCACCCTGCGCGACCCACTCGACTACGACATCCGCCTGGAGCTGCGCCGCGAAGAAATCCGCGAGCTGCGTATCGGTGAACAGAATGTCTGCCACCTGGGCTGGACCAGTTGGCTGGGTCGCGAACGCGCCGATGGCGTGGTGACCCTGGGAAGCAAAATTCATTAAGGACCAATGGCCATGATCAACGTAGACCTGCAACAACTCGTCCAGGCCCTGGACGCCGACAGCCGCCGTGACCTGGAGCGCTCCGCCGAGCGCTGCGTGGCCCGTGGTGGCAGCAAGGTGCTGGTGGAGGACCTGCTGCTGGGGTTGCTCGAACGCAGCGACAGCCTGTTGCAGCGTGCCCTGCAGGATGCCGCGGTCGACGCCGGCGAGTTTCGCTCTGCGCTGCAGCCAAATGTCGAGCACAGCGCAACTCGCAACCCGGTGTTTGCGACAGAGCTGGTGCAATGGCTGCAGGATGCGTTGCTGGTCTCCAACCTCGAACTGGGCCAGAGCCAGGTCGACCAGGCCGCATTGATCCTCGGCCTGCTGCGCAACCCACTGCGCTATGCTGGCAGCCGCTACCACAAGCTGCTGGCCGGCCTGGATATCGAACGCCTAAAAGGCTACGCGCTGTCGCAATCGCCAGCTGCGCCGAAGGCTGCCGGCGCGCCCCAGGGCGAGTCGATGCTGCAGCGCTTCACCCACAACCTCACGCAGCAGGCCCGCGACGGCAAACTCGACCCGGTACTGTGCCGCGATGCGTCGATCCGGCAGATGATCGATATCCTGGCCCGGCGCCGCAAGAACAACCCGATCGTGGTCGGCGAGGCGGGCGTGGGCAAGACCGCCGTGGTCGAAGGCCTGGCTGCACGCATCGTCGCCGGCGAAGTGCCGCCGGCCCTGCAAGGCATCGACCTGCTGGCTCTGGACATGGGCCTGCTGCAGGCCGGGGCCAGCGTCAAGGGCGAGTTCGAACGACGCCTCAAGGGCGTCATCGATGAGGTCAAGGCCGCACCGCGCCCGGTCATCCTGTTCATCGACGAAGCCCATACGCTCATCGGCGCGGGCGGCACCGCCGGTGGCTCGGATGCCGCCAACCTGCTCAAGCCGGCGCTGGCGCGAGGCGAACTGCGCACCATTGCCGCAACCACCTGGGCCGAATACAAGAAATACTTCGAGAAGGACCCGGCCCTTGCCCGTCGCTTCCAGCCGGTGCAGCTGCATGAACCGACCGTAGCGGAGGCAGTGACCATCCTGCGTGGCCTGGCCCAGCTCTACGAGAAGAGCCACGGCATCTACCTGCGCGACGACGCGGTGGTCGCCGCTGCCGAGCTGTCGGCGCGTTACCTGACCGGCCGGCAATTGCCCGACAAGGCCGTCGACGTGCTCGACACTGCCTGCGCCCGCGTGCGCATCAGCCTGGCTGCGGCGCCGGATGCCCTCGAGCGCTTGCGTGCCGAACTGGCCGAGGGGGAACGCCAGCGCAACGCCCTGCAGCGCGATGCTGTGGCGGGGCTGCCAATCGATCAGGAAGCCTTCGAGCGCCTGGAGCAACGCCTGGCCGAAGCCCGGCAACAGGAGGCCCAACTGGCCGCGCGCTGGGCCCGTCAGCGCGAGCTGGCCGAACAGGTGCTGGAGCTGCGCCAGCAGGTCGCCAATGCCCCCATCGAGGCGCCAGCGCAAGGCGATGTGGAGGAGGGCGAGGAAGCCGTGGTCGGCGAGAGCCGCGAACAGCTCCAGCAGCGCCTGGCCGAAACCCATCAAGCCTTGCTCGATGCGCAAGCCGCAGAGCGCCTGGTCAGTGCTGAAGTGTGCCCGCGCCTGGTGGCTGAGGTAATCAGCGCCTGGACGGGTGTCCCCCTGAGCCAGCTGGCACGTGAACACAATGCCAAGGTGATCAGCTTCGCCGACGACCTGCGCGCCCGCATCCGCGGCCAGGAACAGGCCGTGCACGCGCTGAACCGCGCCATGCGCGCCACGGCGGCCGGCCTGAACAAGCCCGATGCGCCGGTCGGGGTATTCCTGTTGGTCGGCCCCAGCGGCGTCGGCAAGACCGAAACCGCGCTGGCGCTGGCCGACCTGCTGTACGGCGGCGACCGCTTTATCACCACCATCAACATGTCCGAGTTCCAGGAGAAGCACACCGTCTCGCGCCTGATCGGCGCGCCGCCCGGCTACGTCGGTTATGGCGAGGGCGGCATGCTCACCGAGGCGGTGCGCCAGAAGCCCTACTCGGTGGTATTGCTGGACGAGGTGGAGAAGGCCGATCCGGACGTGCTCAACCTGTTCTACCAGATCTTCGACAAGGGCGTGGCCAACGATGGCGAAGGGCGCCAGATCGATTTTCGCAACACCCTGATCCTGATGACCTCGAACCTGGCCAGCGAGCAGATCAGCGCGCTCTGTGAAAACGGCGAGCGGCCTGATGCCGATTTGCTCGAACAGCACATCCGGCCGGTGCTCAGCCGTCACTTCAAGCCGGCGCTGCTGGCGCGCATGCGCGTGGTGCCGTACTACCCGGTGGGCGGCCCGGTGCTGCGCGAGCTGATCGAGATCAAGCTGGGTCGCCTGGGCGAGCGCCTGCAGCGTCGACAACTGGCGTTCAGCCACTGCCAGGCGCTGGTGGACCACCTGGCCGAGCGTTGCCGCCAGAGCGAAAGTGGCGCGCGCCTGATCGACCACCTGATCGACACCCATGTGTTGCCCAAGGTGGCCGACCGCCTGCTCGACGCCATGGCCAGTGGCGAGGCGATCAGCCGCGTGCACGCCACCCTCGATGGGGATGCCGGCGTGATCTGCGAGTTTGCCTGAGGTGGGGGTGATGTTCACGCACGTGCCCCACCCGCTGGCCTACGCCGAATCGCTGCTGGGCACCTTCACCGAGCTGGCCCGCGCGGCGGACGACCGGTGTCTGCTGCAGGCACTGGTGCAGGCTGTGGCCGGGCTCAGCGGCTGCGCGCTGGTGCAACTGTACCTGCTCGACTCGACCCATACCCGGCTCGGGCTGGAAGCCGCCTGGCTCGACGGGCAGTTGCTGGCACCCGATTGCGCCAGCCTGCCGGCCGATTACAACGGCGAGCAACTGTTGCAGTTCGCCCTGTGCCAGAACCGCGTGGTGAACATCGCCGACCTCTCTGCCAGCCTGTTCGACACCTGTTTCCTGCCGAGCCAGCCGACCCCCTGGCAGGCACTGCTGGCGGTGCCGCTGCTGACTGCGCAGCAGCAGGTGGTCGGCGTGTTGCTGTGCGTGAACCGCGAACGCGGCGGTCTGCAAGCCTTCGCCGACTCCCTCGGCCAGTTGGGCGGCTTTGCCATCGGCCACCTGCAACTGCTGCGCCGCCTGCGCCAGCCACTGGCACCACCGCCTGCGGCCAGCCGTGCGCCGGTCGCCGCCAACCGCTACGGCCTGATCGGTCAGAGCGCGGCCATGGCCCAGACCTGCCAGATGATCAGCAAGGTCCTGCACAGCCCCTGTACCGTGCTGTTGCGCGGCGAGACAGGCACCGGCAAGGAGCTCGTGGCACGCGCTATCCACGATTACGGCCCGCGCCGTTCCGGCGCGTTCGTGGTGCAGAACTGCGCGGCCTTCCCCGAAACCCTGCTGGAAAGCGAACTGTTCGGCTATCGCAAGGGGGCTTTCACCGGTGCCGACCGCGACCGCTCTGGGCTGTTCGACGTCGCCGAC
>MTEX01002426.1_pt2 | contig 20878 bp, 10 predicted proteins | sample 1042691 | NCBI WGS metagenome assembly MTEX01 (sample SAMN06185810, study PRJNA358809) | soil metagenome | isolation source: soil biostimulated with molasses as carbon source | place: India | collected 2015-05-23
ATTCGCCGCTGTTCCAGGTGATGTTCAACCTGCTTGACGGCACCACCCCACGTCGCCTGCAACTGCCCGGCCTGGCAGTCGAGGAGATCGAGCGCGAACAGATCACTGCGCAGTTCGACCTGGTGCTCACCGTGGTCGAGCGCAGCGACGCACTGGAACTGACCCTGACCGGCAATGCCGACCTGTTCGAGGCCGCTACCCTGGCCGCCCACGGTCGCAGCTATGCCACCCTGCTGCACAGCCTGGCGCAGGCGCCCGCCACGCGCGTCGCGCAACTGCCGCTGTACAGCGACGCGCAACAGCAGCGCCTGCTCGCCGACTGCCAGGCTGCGCTGGACCTCGGCCCGCTGCCGGAGCTGGTGCACCTGCGGCTGGCGGCGCAAGCGGCCGAACAGCCGCAACGCATCGCCCTGATCCACGACGACCACACCTGGAGCTATGCCACCCTGCAGCAGCGTGCCGCGCTGATCAGCCGCCACCTGCTGGCCCTGGGCCTGCCCGCCGAAGCGCGCATCGGCCTGTGCCTGCCGCGTGGCCTGGACATCATCGCCGCCGTGTTCGGCACGCTCAATGCCGGGCTGGCCTTCGTGCCCCTCGACCCGCAGTTCCCCAGCGAACGCCTGGCGCACATGATCGACGATGCCGACATCTGCCTGGTGCTGGTGGCCCCGGACACCGCACCCTGCATGGCGGCGTACCAGCGCCCGTGCCTGGACGTCACCAGCCTGGACGCCGACGCACCGGCGCTGGCCGGGGTGCCGAGCATGCGCCCGGTACAGCGCGAACAACTGGCCTATGTCATCTATACCTCCGGCTCCACCGGCAAGCCCAAGGGCGTGGCGGTCACCCACCGTTCGCTGGCCGGCTACACGGAAGTGGCGCGCGCCTATTACGGCATCGACGCCGACGACCGCGTGTTGCAGTTCTCGACGTTCAACTTCGATGGCTTTGTCGACCAGCTGTTCCCGCCGCTGGTGTGCGGCGCGGCGCTGGTGGTGCGCGGCCCCGAGCTGTGGGACAGCCACGAGTTCCATGCCCGCCTGTACCGGCACCGCATCACCGTCGCCGCCTGCCTGACCACCGCCTACTGGTTCCAGCTGGTGCAGGATTTCGCCCGCCAGCCACACGCCGCCTATGGCGCGTTGCGCCTGGTCAGCGTGGGTGGCGAAGCGATGCCCAGCGCCGGCCTCGAGGCCTGGCGCCAGGCCGGCCTGGGCGCCGTGCGCCTGCTTAATATCTATGGCCCGACGGAAATCACCGTGGTCTCCAGCATCCAGGACTGCACCGCGCTGCTGGCCCGCGAGCCGCTGCCGCTACAACTGCCAATTGGTGCACCACTGCGCGGGCGCGCCTATTATCTGCTCGACCGCGACGACAACCTGGCAGCGCCCGGCGTCCCTGGCGAGCTGTGCATCGGCGGCGAGCTGCTTGCCCGTGGCTATCACGACGTGCCCGGCCTGACCGCCGAGCGCTTCTGCCCCGACCCCTACGGCCCGCCCGGCAGCCGCCTGTACCGCACCGGCGATCTGGCCCGGCGCTTGCCTGACGGCAGCTACGAGTACCTGGGCCGGATCGACCAGCAGGTCAAGCTGCGCGGTTTCCGCATCGAGCTCAGCGAGATCGAATCGCACCTGCGCAGCCACCCACAGGTCCGTCAGGCCCTGGCGCTGGTGCGCGAGGACCGCCCAGGCGATCGCCGCCTGGTGGCCTATCTGGTGTTCCACGATCACCCCGTGGATGCCAGCGAACTGCGCCAGCACCTGGCCGCGCAATTGCCCGACTACATGATCCCCGCGGCGTTCGTGAACCTGGCACAGATGCCCATGACCCCCGGCGGCAAGCTCGACCGCGCCGCCCTGCCGGTGCCGGACTACAGCGCCCAGGGCAGCAACCAGCGCGCCGCGCAGAGCGAGCGCGAGCAGCAGCTGCTGGCCCTGTGGCAGGAAGTGCTGGGCGAGCAGGCGATCGCCATGGACGACAACTTCTTCGCCATCGGCGGCCACTCGCTACTGGCCGCGCAGCTGGTGGCCCGTATCCGCCAGGTGCTGAAACTGGAACTGCCCCTGCGCAGCCTGTTCGAGGCGCCGACCATCGCCCAACTGGCCATGCTGCTGGACAACGCCAGTGCCGACCGCCAGGCAGCCATCGGCGTCGCCGCGCTGCCGAGCGATGGCCGCCGCGTGCTGTCCCATGCCCAGCAGGGCATGTGGCTGGTGCAGGCGTTGCAACCGGGCAGCGCGGCCTACCACATCCCCAGCGCCGCGCGCCTGCTCGGGCGCCTCGACCTGGCCGCCTTGCGCCAGGCATTCCAGGCGCTCAGCCAGCGCCACGAGGCGCTGCGCAGCAGCTTCCACGAAGACGACGGCACGCTGTATGTAAAGGTGCAGGACAGCCTCGAACTGCCGCTGGACTGGCACGACCTCGGCCTGCTGCCGGAAACCGAGCGCGAGGCCAGCGCCCGGCGCCTGCTGGTGGAGCTGGCGACCCGCCCGATCGACCTGCGCCAGGCCCCGCTGCTGCGCCTGCACCTGGTGCGCCTGGACGACGAGCAGCACCTGCTGTTGCTGGTGATGCACCACATCGTCTCCGATGGCTGGTCGATGGGTGTGCTGGTGCGCGAACTCGGCCAGCTCTACCGCGCCGCGCTGCACGGCGCCAGCGCCGCGCTACCCGCGCTGCCGGTGCAGTACAGCGACTATGCCGCCTGGCAGCGCCAGCAGCTCGACGCCGCGACCTGCCAGCGCCACCTGGACTACTGGCGCCAGGCCCTGGGCGAGCCGCTGGCGCCGCTCGAACTGTTCAGCTACCGGCCACGCCCCGAGGTGCTCGGCGGCCAGGGCGCACGGCTAGCGTTCCAGGTCGATGCGGCCCCGGCCCAGGCCCTCAGGCAGCTGTGCCTGAGCCATGGCGCCACCTTGTTCATGGGGTTGCTGGGTGTGCTGCAACTGAACCTGTACCTGCACAGCGGGCGTACCCAGGCGGTGATCGGTACCGACGTGGCCAACCGCGAACGCAGCGAGACCGAGGGCCTGGTGGGCTTCTTCATCAACCAGCTGGCGTTGCGCGGCGACGTCGGCGGCAACCCCAGCTTCAACGCCCTGCTGCAACGCCTGCGGCCACAGGTGCTGGAAGCCTTCAGCCACCAGGCGTTGCCTTTCAGCAGCCTGGTCGAAGCACTCAACCCTGCCCGCAGCCTGGCCTACAACCCGCTGTTCCAGGCCAAGCTGGTGCTGCAGAACCAACCCGACAGCACCCTGGAATTGCCGGGCCTGAAGGTGCTGCCCGAACGCATCGAGCATGGCCAGTCGCAGCTGGACCTGCACCTGAGCGTGGAAGAGCACCCGGCTGGCCTGGCCTGCACCCTGAAATACAACACCGACCTGCTCGACGAGCACGCGGCCGAGGCCTTCGCCAGCGCCTTCACGCGCCTGCTCGAACAGCTGGTGATGGCCCCCGAGCTGCCGGTGGAAGCGCTGCTCCAGCCGCTGCGCGCGCAGCTGCAGGAACAACGCATGCAGCACCTGAGCGCGCGTAGCGAACGGAGCCTGGCCCGCCTGGGTGGCAGCCGTCGCCGCAGCCGCATCACCATCGACTCTATGGAGGGATAACACATGAACGGCCCCGCGATTGCCAAGCTGGGCGGCATGCGCCGCAAACCAATCCGTGTGGACGAGGATTCCCTGGTCCGCTTCACGCCGCTCAACCCGGGCAGCGCCTACACCGCCGTGTGCGAACCGGCCAGCCCCGGCGTCAGCCTGGTCGCCTGGGCCGAGGCCAACCGCGAGCTGATCGAGCGCAAGTTGCTCGAGCACGGCGCGCTGCTGTTCCGCGGCTTCCCGGTGGCCAGCGCGCAGGCGTTCGACGACTGCATCAGCGCGTTGTCCGGCGGCGCGCTGGAGTACAAGTTCCGCGCCTCGCCGCGCACCCAGGTGGACCCGCGCCTGAACATCTACACCTCCACCGACTACCCCAAGGACCAGCGGATCTTCCCGCACAACGAGCATTCCTACTCGCCGGTGTTCCCGCTGAAGATCTTCCTCTGGTGCGACATCGCCCCGCTGGCACGCGGCGAAACGCCGATCGGCGACACCCGGGCAATCACCCGCGCCATCGCCCCCGAGGTGCGCGAACGCTTCGCCCGCCTGGGCATCATGTACGTGCGCAACTATGGCGATGGTTTTGGCCTGCCCTGGCAAACCGTGTTCCAGACCGACGACCGGGCCCAGGTCGATGCCTACTGCGCCAGCGTCGGCATCCACACCGAATGGAAGGCCGACGGCCGCCTGCGCACCCGCCAGGTCGGCCCGGCGCTGGTACGCCACCCGCGCAGCGGCGAGACGCTGTGGTTCAACCACGCCACGTTCTTCCACGTCAGCACCCTGCCGCCCAGCGTGCGCGACGCCCTGGAGGCCGACTTCGCCGATGACGACCTGCCGCAGAACACCTTCTACGGCGACGGCAGCCCGATCGAGCCGCAGGTGCTGGAACACCTGCGCGGCATCTACCTGCAGCACATGACCGAGTTCCCCTGGCGCCACGGCGACGTGCTGCTGCTGGACAACATGCTCTCGGTGCATGCCCGCAACGAATACGACAGCCCGCGACGCATCCTGGTGTCGATGGCCGAGGCCCTGAACAGCACGGAGGTGGCGCTCAAGCCCTGACGCGCGCGCCTGGTTCACGGTTTCCCTGCCCACCATTCAAGGTTTTCACACATGTCCAGCATCGCCATCGAGGGCTTCCGCCCTGCCCTGCAACAAAATGCCCACTGGTCCCGTGCCAACGGGCGCGACGACGCCCTGTACCTGACCTTCGCCGTCCCTGACGGCACTGACCTGGCGCGCTTGCGCAGCAGCCTGGCGCAAGTACTGGAGCAGCACGAGATCCTGCGCACGCGGCTGCTGGCCAGCCCCGGCATGCAACAGCCGGTACAGGTAATCGCCGAACAGCTGCACATCGACTGGCGTGAAATCGCCGAGCAGCCGTCGCAGGCGGCGCTGCACGGTTTGTTGAAAGAGGCACTGGGCCAGGCCAGCCTGGCAGTGGCGGTAATCCGTACCACACCGCTGCGTGCCTGCCTGGCCGTGCCAGCCGCCAACGCCGACTACACCACCTTGCAACTGCTGCTCGACGCCTGGCAGGCGGCGTACCAGGGTCAGCCCGCAGACGAGGAAGCGGTGCAGTTCGCCGACTTCGCCGAATGGCAGTTCGAGCACCTGGGCAGCAGCGACAGCGATGCCGGGCGCGCCTTCTGGCAGCGCCAGCAAGCCGCCGACCAGTACCTGACCCTGCACCCATTCCAACGCGCCGAGGCCACCGCGTCGGCGCAGCCAGCCAGCCTTGCACACACACCGGACGCCGCCTTCCAGGACCTGATCGGCAGCGCCCTGGCCGGGCTCGCTGCCACGCCTGAGGCGTTGTTCGGCTACTGCTGGGCGCTACTGCTCAAGCGCCACCTGGGGCAGCCGAAGGTGCTGCTGGGCTGGGCCGACGATGGCCGCAACAGCGCCACGGCGGGCGCCTTCGGGCCCTATGCCAAGCGCCTGCCGCTGCGCCTGGAGCCGGACGACCAGGCCACCCTGGACAACGCCCTGCCGGCCTTCGCGCAATTGCTGGAACAGGCTCGCACCTGGCAGGAAGAGTGGCCGGCCCAGGCCCAGGACACGCCCTTCGGCTTCCGCCTGCGCCGGCCACTGGCCTCGGCCTGGCCGGTACTGGCGCTGCACGGTGAAGCCTGCGCCCACAGCCTGCTGCTGGAAGTGCTCGAGCAGCCCGAGGGCTTCAGCTTCCAGCTGCACTACGATGCCGCGCGCCTGGACGCCGACGCGGCCGGGCTGTTGCTCGACCAGTTCCTCACCCTGTGCCGGCAGGCCAGCGCTGCCAGCCAGCAAGCGCTGGGCGAGGCTTCGGGCATCAGTGACGCTCACCAGGCCTGGCTGGCAGCACTGAACCACACCGAGGTGCAGCAGCCAGCGCCGCCCCTGCTGCACCAGTTGTTCGAGCAACAGGTCGCGGCCCGGCCAGATGCCATCGCGGTCAGCCACGGCGAGGCACAACTTACCTATCAGGCGCTGGAGGCCCGGGCCAACCAGCTGGCGCACCAGCTGCGCCAGGCAGGCCTGGTACCCGGCCAGGCCGTCGGCCTGTTCATCGGCCGCAGCCTGGAGGCGATCGTCGGCATCCTCGGCATCCTCAAGGCCGGTGGCGCCTACCTGCCGCTGGACCCGAGCTACCCGGCCGAGCGCCTCAGCGACATGCTCGAGCAGACCCGCGCCGCGCTGCTGCTGAGCCTGAGCAGCCTGGAGAGCCGCCTGCCCCAGGGCGACTACCGCACCCTGTGGCTCGACCGCCTGGCCGAGCACGAGCTGCCCACCCAGCGCCCGGCACCACTGAACGATGGCGACAGCCTGGCCTACCTGATCTTCACCTCCGGCTCTACCGGCCGCCCCAAGGGCGTGATGGTGTCGCACCGCAACGCCGTGCATTCCACCTCGGCGCGCCTGCTCGCCTACCCGGAGCCGCTGCAGGCCTTCCTGCTGGTCTCGGGGCTGGCGTTCGACAGTTCGGTGGCCGGGCTGTTCTGGACCCTGGCCCAGGGTGGGCAGCTGTGCCTGCCGCAGGATGACCAGGTGCAGGACGCCCTGGCCCTGGGCCGGCTGATCGCCGCCCGGCAGGTCAGCCACACGCTGATGCTGCCTTCGCTGTACGCGCAGCTGCTGGAACAGGGCGCCGAGCACCTGGGCAGCCTGCGCTGCGCCATCGTCGCCGGCGAAGCCTGCCCGGCCAGCCTGGCCCGCCGGCATAAGCAGCAGTGCGCGCAGGCGCAGCTGTACAACGAGTACGGCCCGACCGAGGGCACCGTGTGGTGCAGCTATTACCGCGCCCGTGGCGACGAGCACGGCGTGCTGCCGATCGGCAAGGCGATCGCCAACATGCAGGTGCAGGTGCTCGACAGTCACCTGCGCCCGGTGGCTGCGGGGGTGATTGGCGAGATCTACCTCAGCGGCGCCGGCATCACCCAGGGTTACCTGGGCCGTCCGGACCTCACTGCCGAGCGCTTCCTGCACAACCCGCTGAACCCTGGCGCTGGCCTGCTGTACCGCAGCGGTGACCTTGGCCGGGTCAACGCCCAGGGCGACATCGAGTTCCTCGGCCGCCTCGACGACCAGGTCAAGATTCGCGGTTTCCGTATCGAGCTGGGCGAGATCGAAGCACGCCTGCTCAGCCACCCCGGGGTGCGCGAGGCGGCGGTAGTCGCCCGCGCCAACGATGCCGGCGACACGGAACTGGTCGCCTATGTGGTCGCCCGCGATGCCTGCCCCGGCGCCATCGCCCTGCAGGCGCACCTGGGCCTGCAGATGCCCGAGCACATGGTGCCGAACACCTACGTGATGCTCGGCGCCTTGCCGCTGACCCCGAACGGCAAGCTCGACCGCAAGGCCCTGCCGGCACCGGTGCGTGAGCGCCGGGCCAGCTACCGCGCACCGCGCAACGAGCACGAAGCCTCGCTGGCGGCGCTGTGGGCCGAGGTACTGGGAGTCGCACAGGTGGGCCTGGACGACAACTTCTTCGAACTCGGTGGCCACTCGCTGACCGCCACCCGGCTGGTCTCGCGCCTGCGCAGCAGCCTGGGCATCGAGGTGCCGGTGCGGGCGCTGTTCCAGCATTCCACCCTGGGCGCGTTCGCCGAGCAGGCCTTGCCCAAGGCCGAAGCATCGACGCTGCCGCCGATCAGTGCACAGCCGCGCCAGGCGCCTTTGCGCCTGTCCTTTGCCCAGGAGCGCCTGTGGCTGTTCGACCGCCTGCACCCTGGCAGCACCACCTACAACGTTCCCGAGGCGGTACGCCTGCGCGGCGCGCTCGACCTGCCGGCTCTGGAGCGCAGCTTCAGCGTGCTGCTGCAGCGTCACGAAAGCCTGCGCACCACCTTCGTGCTGGACGGTGCCGTGCCGGTGCAGCAGGTGCAACCCGCCGAAGCCTTCACCCTGGGCCTGGTCGACCTGAGTCGTTTGCCTGCCCCGCAGCGCGACCTGCGTCTGCAACAGGAACTCAAGGCCAAGGCCGCGCAGCGCTTCGATCTGGAGCAGGGGCCGCTGCTGTGCGCTGGGCTGATACGCCTGGCCGCCGATGAGCATGTGCTGTGGTTGACCCTGCACCATATCGTGTTCGATGGCTGGTCGATGCGCGTGTTCACCCGCGAGCTGGTCGCGCTGTACAGCGCCTTCAGCAACGGCCAGCCCTCGCCGCTGGCCGAGCCGCAGTTGCAGTACGCCGACTTCGCCCAATGGCAGCGCCGCGAGCTGACCCCGACGGTACTCAAGCCGCAGCTGGACTTCTGGCTGCGCCACCTGGGCCAGGACCGCAGCCTGCTGCAGTTGCCGTGCATGCTGCCGCGCCCGGCCCTGCCCAGCCATCGCGGCGCCGAGCACAGCCTGGTGCTCGGCCCGCAACTGACCCAGGCCCTGCACGCCTACAGCCGCGAACAGGGCTGCACGCTGTTCATGACCTTGTTGGCGGCGTTCAACGTGTTGCTGGCTGGCCACAGCCGGCAGTCGGCAATTCGCATCGGCATCCCCATCGCCAACCGCCATCACCAGGCGCTGGAGGGGCTGGTGGGCTTCTTCGTCAACACCCTGGCGCTGCGCACCGACCTCTCGGGCAACCCGCATTTCGACAGCGTGCTGCACCAGGTGCGCGACAACCTGCTGCATGCCCATGCCAACCAGGACCTGCCATTCGAGCAATTGCTGCAGGCCCTGCCAGGCGCCCAGCAACACGCCGTGCCGCTGATCCAGGTGATGTTCGACCTGCACCAGGAGCGTAACCTGCGCTCTTCGGCGTTTGGCAATCTGAGCATCGAACCCTTGCAGCAAGAGCACGGCAAGTGCAGCACCTTGTTCGACCTGATGCTGGATGTCAGCGAACGCGAAGAGGGGCTGATCGCGACCTTCACCTACGCCACCGACCTGTTCCTGCCGGCCAGTATCGAGGCGTTGGGCGAAGACCTGCGGGCCCTGCTCGAAGCCCTGCCCGGCCAGCCGGCGGCTTCGTTCGAGGCGCTGGTGCAGCGCCTGCAGCCACAGCCGCTGGCTCAGACCGGGCAGCGTCCGGCGGCCCGCGAACAGTTGGCAGCATTGTTGTGCGAGGTGCTGGAGCTCGCGACGCTGGATGAACAGGCGCAGTTCTTCGAGGTGGGCGGCAGCTCGCTCAAGGCCGTGCTGCTGTGCGCGCGGGTACAGCAGATGTGGGGGACCCAGGTACCCGCCAGCCTGGTGTTTCTCAACCCGCAACTGGGTGATTTGCTGAACGTGCTGAGCCGCTACAGCCACGCCTGACGAGCAGCTGCGGGGCACTGTCCCCGTAGGTGATCGCGGATAAATCCGCTCCTACAGGTCCGGCGTCGGCTGAAGCCGGCGCGGTTCACATGTGTAGGAGCGGATTTATCCGCGATGCGGGCGACGCGTGGATGGCACCGGCCTTGCCGGTGATCGCGGCTGAAGCCGCTCCTACAGATACCGCGTAAATCCGAGGCCGGCGCTGTTCACACGCGTGTAGGAGCGGATTTATCCGCGATGCAGGCAACGCGGTGGATGGCACCGGCCTTGCCGGTGATCGCGGCTGAAGCCGTTCCTCCTGACGTTGGGCAAAAAACCCAATTTCAGGCGCGCAGCCAGTACAGCAGCAGGGCCACAGCCAGGCCACACGGCAGCAACGCAAGCACCCAGAACAGCGCCCCCATGGCCAGCCCCAGGTCCCCCATGCTCACCAACAGGGCCAGCGCCGATAGCAGCAGCGCCGCCAGCCGCAAGCCTCGCGTGCCGGGAAACCGCCGTGGCTGCATTACCCCCTGCCAATGCTGCGCCTGGCTCAGGGCCAGGGCCAACAGCCCCAGCAGTTGCAAACCCAGCACTGCTACGCTGAGCAGCCCTTCAAGCATCCTTGACCTCCGCCAACCGTTGCACCAACACCGCGCGTCGTCGCAAGCGCCAGCCCAGGCTGCCAGCCAGCACCGCGCAGGCCAGCAATACCAGGTCGACCCCGGCTACCGCCCACAGGCCCTGGCCAAGCGCGCGCAGCAGATGATCACCAGTGCTCCAGGCATTGGCCAGCACCGCCAGCAACGCCAGGGCAGCGATCGCCAGGCACTGGCTGGCCCACGGGGCACGAGCATGCGCGCAGCGGCCGATCGCCCACCAGGCGTGCACGCCAGCCAATAGCCAGACGCCGAAGAATACCTGCACTTCCCAGTCGGCGCGCCCAGCCAGGCCGGAGGGCAAGCAACGGTTGGCCAGCAGCATGCCCAGCGTGGCCAGCGGCATGCCGGTGATCAGTACGCTGCACAGCAGGGTCATCACCAGCGAGCCCCATTCCCGGCCGGGCTGCTGCAGGCGGCGCTTGGCCAACCAGTACAGCAAGCCGCTGGCAAGCATCACGCAACCACTGAGGCCGGCGAAAAAGTACAACGCGCGCAGCGCCGGTTGATGGAAATGCGCCACATGCAGGCCAGCCAGTACATCCAGGGTCGCCGCCGCGGCGGGCAGGCGCGCGGCATGCAGCAAGCGTGCGCTGGCACCATCGAAGTACAGGGTTTGCCCGTCCACACTCAGGCGGTCGGCCACGCTGCGGCTGATCTCGACATAGGCGTTGGCATCGCCGGGATGCCACACCCTGACAAATGCCGGTGCGCCCCCGCCCCACTGTTGGCGGGCCTGGGTCAGCATGCCATCGAGCGAGGCCAGCGGCCCCGGGGTGCCGGTCGCCGGGCGGCTGTAGCCAGCGTCGGCGTGTACCGCGAACTGCCCGGCCTGGCCGGGGTACAGCGCCTCGATGGCCGACGGCAGATACAGCGGAAACAAAATCAGCAGGCCACTCAGCAGGATCAGCGCATGAAACGGCAAGGCCAGCACACCAGTAAGGTTGTGCAGGTCGAGCAGGCGCCGGGGGGCTTTGTTGGCGCGCAGGGTGAACAGGTCCTGGAACAACCGCGCATGGATGCACAGCCCCGCGATCAGGGCGATCAGCCCGACCATGGCGGCCAGCCCCAGCAGCCGGGTACCGAGGTTCCAGGCCTGGAGGTTCAGGGTGTAGTGCAAACGGTAGAAGAAGTCGCCGCCACGGCTGCCGGCCACCTCCAGCGCGCCCTGCCCGTCTGGCAGCAGAAAGCGGCTGAAGCCTTCGCGGTCGACACTCCAGGCCTGGAAGCGCATCAGCGGGCGGCGGGCATCGGGCAATTCGACATACCACTGCAACAGCGCCTTGCCGTCGCTCAGGCTGGCCACCTGGGGCAGCACCTGGCGGTCCAGCGACAACGCTGTAGTGGCCGGCGCCACGCGCAGCGCTGGCAGCATCCAACTGTCCAGTTCACGGTCATACAACGCCAGGCTGCCCATGAAGAAGGCGATCAGCAGCAGCCCGGAAAAGCCCACGCCGAGCACCCGGTGTGCCCACAGCATGGCCTGGCGAACACTGTCGAACATCAGCCCGCCTCCACCAGCAGGCGCTGCAGGGCCAGCAGCGCCAAGGCGATAGCTGTCAACCACAGGGCGTTACGCCGGGCACGGCGCGCGCACAACAGCCACAGCACCAGCGCCGGATACGACACGAAGGCCACGAGCGAACTGCTCAGCACCGCCTCGCTGCGCGCCTGCCCCAGCCAGGCCAGCACCAACGCGAGCTGGGCGCTGAGCGCCCAGGTGAACAGGTAGGCCAGCAGCATGGCCAGCAGCAGCCATAGCGCACGCTGTCGGCCGCGCCTGGCGGCCGTGTTGGATACGGGTCGTTTCAACCGGGCCTCCTTGTTCGGCATCAGGTGCAGCGCGACCAGGGCGCAGCATGCCGCCAGGTCACGCCGCTGTCACGCCTCAGAACTTGGCACGCAGGGTAAACGATACCGCGCGCGGGTCGCCGAAGATGTTGCCGTCCTGGAAGGTGTTGATGCGCTGGTAGTACTTCTTGTTGGCCAGGTTGGTGCCGAGCAGGTCGGCCGACAGGTTCTCGTTGATCTGGTAACCGATACCGGCATCGTACAGGGCGTAGCCACTCTGCTGCAGCTTGGTGCCGTGCATGTCGATGCTCGGCACGTTGAGCTTGTTGTAGGTTTCGCTGACCACGCTCACTCCACCCTGCACGCTCCACTTCTCGAACTCGCCCGGCAGCTTGTAGAGGGTCCAGACGCGCAGCATGTTCTTCGGCAGGTAGGTCTGCAGCTGCTCGTTGGGGCTGTCGTAGCGCTTGTAGGTGTGGGTGAAGTTGGCGGTGAGGAACCAGTCCGGGGTCATCTGGCCGCTGACTTCCAGCTCGTAGCCGCGGGTGCGGGCCTTGCCACCGGCCACCACGGCCCGCGACGACGGGTCGTTCATGTCGGGAATGGCACGGTTCTCTTCCTCGATCTGGAACGCCGCCAGCGAGGCGTTCACCGCACCGTCGAGGAACTCACCCTTGATTCCCAGCTCGTGCTGCTTGCCCTCGATCGGATCGAGGATGTTGTTGTTGATGTCCAGGTTGCTGACCGGCTGCGGGTTGAACACCTCGGCGTAGTTGGCATACAGCGAGTAGGTGTCGTTCAGCTGGTAGATCAGCCCGTAGAACGGGGTGAACTTCTGCGACTCGCTCTGGCTGCTTTTTTCCGATGGCGAACCGGCCTCGGGCTGGTGCTGGCTGCGGTGCATGTCGAGCCAGGTGACGCGCCCGCCCAGGACCAGGGTCAACGGCTCGGCGAGGCTCAGGCGCAGGTTACCGTACACCGCCTTGGTGCGGCTGTTGGCGACGTTGGTGGGCAGGCGATCGGAGTCGGGGAACGCTGGGTAGGGGAAGTTCGCCTGCGGGTCGTACAAGTCGACATCGCCGAGATAGCTGGAATAGTAACCGCCGTTGGAGGAGAACTCCGAACGCGAATAGTTGGTCCCCAGCAGCAGCTTGTGCTCGCGGCCGAACAGGCTGAACGGGCCGTCGGCGTACAGGTCCACTTCGTCCTGTTTTTCGCGGTAGTCGAACATGATCGAGTTCATCGACACCAGGTTGTCGGCCGGGTCGATCCCCCCGCCGTTGCGCGCGTAGGCCTGGGTCAGGTCGTAGTTGTTGTCGGCATGGCGCACCGACAGCTTGGTCTTCCAGCCGCCACCAAGCTGGTGCTCGAGTTCGGTGAACACCGAGGCGCTCCAGAAATAGTCGCGGTTCCAGTTGGCCCCGTAGAAGTTCTTGCGCGACACATCCGGCAGCGACATGGCCGCTTCGCCGGCGCTGTTGGTGTAGCGGAACGCCGGCAACGAGCGTTGGGCGCCACGGATGTCGGTGTTCTGGTTGCTGGCACCGAGGGTCCAGACCGTGTCCGGGGTCAGGTCGATATCGACGATGCCGTAGGCCTGGTTGGTCTCGCGCTTGCCGCTGCCGTCGTAGGGGAATGCCGTCTTGTTCTCGCTGAGCACCAGGCGCCCGCGGATGTTGCCGGTTTCGGTCAGCGGGCCGGTGACATCGATCATGCCGCGGTAGGCATCCCAGGAGCCGGCGCTGATTTCGGCCGATACCGCTGGGTCGGCCATTGGCCGCTTGCGCACCAGGTTGATGCTGCCGCCGGGGCCGCCCGCGCCGGTCAGGCTGCCGGCCGGCCCCTTGAGCACTTCGACGCGGTCGTACATGGTCAGGTCCGGGGACAGGAAGATCCGGTTGTCCATGGTGGTCGGCGTGCCGTCCAACTGCAGCGAGGTGATCTCGAAGCCACGGGCGAAGAAGCTCAGGCGGCTGGCGTCGATGCGCTGCACGGTCACACCACCAACTTTGCCCAAGGCATCTTCGAGGGTATAGAGGTTCTGCTTCTGGATGCGTTCCTGGCCGATGACGTTGATGGTTTGCGGCACTTCCTTCAGGCGCAGCGGTACCTTGGTGCCCACCGACACCGTCGGTGCTTCGGTCTGCATGCCGACGATGGTCTGCTCCGGCAAGGTGATCGAAGACGGTGGCACCTGCTCCTCGGTGCTTTCCTCGGCCCAGGCTATCGGCGCAAGCAGCACACTGCTGCTCACCAGCGGGGCCAGCAGCCAGCTCCCCGTCTTGCTCGGCTGGCGGCCCTTTTCAACTTGACACATACCGCGAACTCCTATGCGTGGCCGTTTGGGGCCATTGTTTTTATGTGGTGTGAGGTGTTTTGCGTCGGCTACACCGACGCGGGCAGAACGGAAGAAGCGGTTGGCGCCGTGCTGATCGCACCATGCTCGTAGGGATAGAGCTGGCCGCCGTCGCACTTGAGCACCCGGTCGGCAACCGAGAAATAGTGGTCGTCGTGGCTGATGGCGATGATGGTCTTGCCCTGGGCCTTGAGCTCGGGCAGCAGCTCGCGGTAGAAGAACGCGCGGAAGCCCGGGTCCTGGTCGGCGGCCCACTCGTCGAGCAACAGGATCGGCCGCTCCTCGACCAGTGCCACCAGCAGCGCCAGGCGCTTGCGCTGGCCTTGCGACAAGCGGGTGGTAGACAACCCGCCCTGCGCATCGATGGTGACCTTGCGCTGCATGCGCAGGCGCTCCAGCCAGGCCTGGGCCAGCTGCGGGTCGAAGTCGCCCTGCGGGCCGACCAGGCGTTCGAACAGGTAGAAGCTGGAGAACACCGTGGAGAAATGCGTCCGGTACCAGTCGCGCAGTGCCGGGGTGATGGCGACGCCGTGCAGCTTGAGCGCGCCGGCACTGGGTTCGTAGAGGCCGGTGAGCAGCTTGGCCAGGGTCGACTTGCCGCTGCCGTTGCCGCCGACGATGAACAGGATTTCGCCCTTGGCGACGCTGAGGTTCACCGGCCCCAGGCGGAAGCCGTAGTCATCGCCCTGCGGCGGGTAGTCATAGCTCAGCGCCTGCAGTTCGAGCAGCGGTTGGCTGGGGTCGGGCTGGCCGCTGTCGGCCATCAACCCGCTGCGCTCGTCGGCGAAGGCCAGGGTGTGGATCTTGGCCAGCGACACATTGCCCGCCACCAGCGTCGGCAGGCTGCCGATCAGGTCGTTGAGCGGCATGCGCAGGAACATCAGCACCAGCACGAACGCGGCGATCACGCCATTGCCCACCCCCAGCCAGGCGCCAGCGGCGAACAGCCCGCCGGCCAGGGCGAGGATCAGCGCCACCGTCCAGTTCAGGCTCAAGGTCCAGTAGCGGTCGGCATGGACCTCGTTGCGCCGCGCATATTCGGCAGCCGGCTGCAGGTCGAGGGCATAGAAGCGCTCCTTGCGCCGGGCATTGAGGGCCAGTTCGAAACGCCCTTCGATGGCGCCCTGGTAGGCGGCGTACAGGCGATCGTCGGTTTCCCGCACGCGCAGCATCAACTGGCGCATGCGGGCGAACCAGCCGTGCGCCAGCCAGGTGCCCAGGCCCAGGCCGACCACGCAGATCAGCAGCAACTGCCAGGACAGCCAGGCCATGTACAGGCAGCCACCGAGCATCAGCAGCAGGTTGTAGAACACGAACGGCATGCGGTTGAAGGCCTGGCCGATGCTGACGATGTCCTTGCTCAAAGTCGCATAGAGGCTGGCTTCACCGATCTTTTCCAGTTGTTCGATGGAGGTGTCGAGCAGGCGCTTGACCATCTGCAGGCGCAGTTCGTAGACCACCCGGTGGCCCAGTGCCGTCAGCAGCGCCTGGGCGCCGAAACCGAAGCCGAACAGCACGACCAGCAGGCCGACGAACATCGCCCCCAGGGCCGGGGTCATGCTGACGCTGCCGGCGATCAAGCGGTTGATCTCGTTGATCAGGCCGATACCGGCCGCCGCGCTGACCAGGCTGGCCAGCAGGCCCAGGCCGAGCAGGCCACGGTGACGCTTGAGCAGGGATAGAAACAAAGGCATGCGAAATCCTCGGGGTGGCCTGTTTAGCGGCGCAAATGGCTTACTCGAAGGCGAGCAACAGTTTTTCGATCTCGGCCAGCTCATCGACGACCGGCGTGCTGCAGGCCTGCTCGATCAACCCTGCCATGTCGGCCAGCACCGGGTTGGCGAACAACTGCGCCAGGGCGATTTCGCAGGCGAACTGTTGGCGGATCCGCGCCTGGATCCGTACCAGTTGCAGCGACTGCGCGCCCAGGCGGAACAGCTCGGCACGCGGGGCGATCGGCCAGACCCCCAGCACCTCGCGCCAGATCTGCGCCAGCCCTTCTTGCCACGGGCCGGCCAGGGGCGCCTCGTCGCAGGCAGCGGCGGCGTCCCACTGCGGCTCCGGCAGCGCCTTGCGGTCGACCTTGCCGTTGGCGTTCAGCGGCAGGCGCTGCAGCACCACGAACGCGCTCGGCACCATGTAGGCCGGCAGTTGCAGGCGCAGGCGCTGCTGTGCTGCGAGGCTGTCGAAGGTGCCGGCACCCAGGCACAGGTAGGCCACCAGCAAGTCCTGGCCGGCCGCCGCCTGGCGCAACGCGACCACGGCCTGGGTGACCCCAGGCAAGGCTGCCAGTGCGCTTTCGATCTCGCCCAGCTCGATACGGAAACCGCGCAGCTTGACCTGGAAGTCGCTGCGCCCGAGGAACTCCAGGCTGCCATCGGCGCGATAGCGTGCACGGTCGCCGGTGCGGTACAGCCGGCTGCCGGCCTGCGCCCCTGGCGCCGAGGCCTGGGCAAACGGGTTGGGCACGAAGGCGGCGGCGGTCAGTTCGGGGCGATCGGCATAACCACGGGCCACGCCAGCGCCACCGATGTACAGGTCGCCCGCCACGCCCACCGGCAGCGGTTCGAGGTAGTCATCGAGCACATACAGGCGGTTGTTGGCCAGCGGCCGGCCAATCGGCAACACCGCGCTGGTCACCTGCTCGACCGCGTGCGCCGCCGACCACACCGTGGTTTCGGTCGGGCCGTAGACGTTCAGCAGCTGCACCTTGCGCGCCAGCAGGCGCTCGGCCAGCTCGGCCTTGAGCGCTTCGCCACCGCACAGCAGGCGCAGGCCGGCCCAGGCCGGCGAGTCGTGTTCGACCAGCATCTGCCAGGTGGCGGGCGTGGCCTGCATCACGCTGATGCCATGGCGCGCCATCAACCCCAGCAATGCCGCCGGGTCCTGGCTGTCGGCGCGGCTTGCCAGCACCACGGTGGCGCCGTGGACCAGTGGCAGGAACAGCTCCAGGCCGGCGATATCGAAGCCCAGGGTGGTCACCGCCAGCAGCCGGTCGGCGGCGCTCAGCTGCACATGGGCCTGGATGCCATGGAGGAAATTGACGAACGCCTCGCGCTCGATGTCGACGCCCTTGGGGCGCCCGGTGGAGCCCGAGGTATACAAGGTGTAGGCCAGCTGGCGCGGGTGCACCGGCAGGCCGAGGGGGCTCTGCGGCAGTTGGCTCAGGGCGTCGTCCAGGGTTTCCAGCAGCACCACCCGGCCGGCATTGCCGAGCACCTGCTGCAGGTTGGCGCGGGTCAGCACCAGCCGTGGCCGGGCCTGGCCGAGGATATCGCTGTTGCGCGCAGCCGGTTGCCCGGGGTCGATCGCCAGGTAGGCGCCACCCGCCTTGTGCACGGCCAGCAGCGCTACCAGCAGCTCGGCTTCGCGCTCCAGGCAGATGCCTACCCGCTCGTCGCAAGCCACGCCATTGGCCCGCAGCCAATGGGCCAGGCGGTTGGCACGGGCGTCGAGCTCAGCGTAGCTCAGGGCCTCCCCGCCACAGATCAGGGCGCAGCGCTGCGGCGCGGCCAGCACCTGGCGCTCGAACAGCGCGAGCATGTCCTGCCCTGGCTGCAAGGCCAGTTCGCTGGCGTTCCAGCGCTGCAACTGGTGCTGGCGCTGCGCCGGTGCCAGCAGCGGCAGTTGCCACACTGGCGTGTCGGGCTGGCCCATCAAGCCATCGAGCAGCAGGCCGTAACTGCTGGCGAAGCGCTCGATGGTGGCCGGGGCGAACAGCTCCAGGCTGTATTCCAGTTCGCAGAAGATCCCGTCGGGGCGCACCGCGACATCCAGCGTGAGGTCGAACTTGGCGCTGTCCTGCGCCGGCAGGACGCGCTCGATGTGCAAGCCGGGCAGGCTGAAATTGACCGCTGCCCCGCTGCTGAGGTTGAACATGGCCTGGAACACCGGGGTACGGCTGACATCGCGCTGCACGTCGAGGTGTTCGAGCAACAGTTCGAACGGTGGCTCGGCGTGTTGCAAGGCATCGAGCGACTCATGGCGCAGCCGCTCGCACAGCGCGCGGCCGCTCAGGTGCGGATCGAGATCGACGCGGTAGACCAGGGTATTGACGAAAAAGCCCAGCAAGCCATCGAGTGCTTCGTGGTTGCGCCCACCGTGGGGCACGCCCACGGCGAAGCTGGGCTGGCCGCTGTAGCGCGCCAGCAGCAGCTGCCAGGCGGCCAGCAGAATCACCAGGGCACTGCTGCCGTTGGCACGGCAGAAGGCCTGGACCTGCTCGGCCTGCGCGGCGGGCAGTTGCCAACGCAGGCGTTGCCCGCGCAGCCCTGGCTGCGCCGGACGAGGATAATCGGTGGGCAGCTCCAGCACCGGCACCTGGGTGCCCAGGTACTGCTTCCAGTAGTCGAGGTCGGCCTGGTATTGCGCGCCGTCCAGGCGTTCACGCTGCCACAGTGCATAGTCGACGTACTGCACTGGCAGCGCTGGCAGCTGCGGCGTATCGCCACGCAGCGCCTGGGCATAGGCGCTGGCCAGGTCGGCCACCAGGATCGGGTTGGACCAGGCATCGCTGACGATATGGTGCATCTTCAGCAACAGCCCGTGGCAGGTTGCGTCGTAGCGGATCAGCTCGACCTTGAGCAAGGGGGCCTGGGACAGGTCGAAGGCGGTGCCGTCCTCGATGCTCAACAAACCCTGCAGATGGTCGTGTCGCGCGGCCTCGGCCACGTCCGGGAACGACCGCTGGTGCAGGACGAAGGTGGCATCGGCCAGGAGCTCCTGGCGCGGCTCGCCGTCAATCTCGATGAAACGGGTACGCAGCACAGCGTGCCGTGCGACCAGCGCGGAGAACGCCTGACGCAGGGCCTGCACATTCAACTCACCGCTGAACAGGAAAGCGCGGGTAAGGTTGTAGGCGGTGGAAAGCGGTGCCAGCCGCTGCAGGAACCAAAGGCGTTGCTGGGCGAACGAGAGCGGCTGCGGGCCGTCATGGGCGCGCCTGCGGAGCGGGTCTGGCTGGGCCTGGGCATCGCTTTGCAGCAGGGCCAGCAACTCATCGACATTGTCCATCGGCATGCGAATTCCCTTGTATGAACCGACTGGAATTGGGTGCGCGGGATCTTATTCGTGAATGATAATTGATGTCAATTAAGAGGTAATATTATTCCTTTCCCAGGACGTGCTGGTTGGTGAAGATCCAGCGCTGCTGCTGAGGCAGGTAGGTTCGGCAGTGCGGGCTTTCGAGGTCGGCGTGGAGCACGACGGTGAACCGCGCGTCAGGCTGGCGGCGGTATGTACGATATTACTTTTCGTACAGTGCCTTAGGATAGGGCAACTTCGGAGTATAGAGCTCAATCGTTGAGTGAACCCGGTTTCATCCTGAGCCGCCGCCAGACGAGCCAAGGGCTACCCCGCTACGCTATCCATATCGAATGAAGCCCGTCATCCCGCTGCGCTGAATTAAGCGCCAAACGTCTGGTTCCATGCGGTACTTTCGACATCTTTCTTTGGAGAGAACCTAGCATTTTTGTCAGGTGACAGGTTTTCCGGCAGCACAGACACTGAACGCAGCTCGACATACTGATTCCACATGTCGAATCCAGCGTTGCTGTCCGGAGGGGAAGAGAGATGAGTCGTTTTTCAGAGGTTACAGTAATCGGATACAACAGAAGCATCATTGAAAAATCCGGCTTTAAGCCAGGAAACAAAATAAAAATCAACAACGTCAACTACTGGCTTATTAGCATTCAAGACTCCTATATCGAAGTTGATTACAACTATGAAAATGGATCAACTTCAATACGTGCGTACTTTGATGAGCGCGATATTCACTTCCACTCTGTGCATTGTAGCGACATTGAAAAGATTGACGCAGAAGAAATCGCGCTAACCACTCAGAACAAGCTCAAATACGAAAAAATGGAGCGCGAATTTGAAGCCGCGCTAACGCTACTCATAGATCAAGGCGCACGAAAAGTAGACCCGAAAACAATATTGCCATTTCCTGCTGCACCATTGCTAGTATTAGTTGAACTGCATGTTGACGACCCTGCCTTACGTGATCGCAATGATTTCTTTGAACATGAGCGCAATGATTTCTTTGAACATGAGCGCCAAATGCCCTACGGGCTCATATGCACTATCGAATCCTCCACGCTGGCGGAACACGATGATCACTTAATCATCTCAACGGATAAGGTACTTGATTCGATACTGCCAACCCTGGATGAAAAAAGTTTCTTTAGCAAGCATTTTATACAGCCAGACCATCAGAATTTAGGCTACCTCGCTAAAGACAGAATTCGCACCCTCTATGACCTCACAGCACTTGACACTGCAAAATCTGCGGTAAAAATCATCGAGGCCAGAGCAGCCACCATGCTCAGCCTGGTCAAAAACAATGCCCAACGCACCGAATTCGACCCAGATCAGGATATCCCTTCAGGCCTAGTAATCGTCGAGTTCAATAACACCGCTTATGAAATCGAGAGCAACAGCGGGTATGGCACACTTTCAACGGGGCATTATGACGAGCTGGATGTTAGCTGCTCCACACAATCGCAGAGCACCCTCAATGCATCGAAAGACAAGTTCGAATTTTTATCTTGTTTTCCGCCCTTGGAAAATTTCAACTTATACAACTGCTCTATCAAGGCCATCTATACACTGACGAGTATGGGCCTCGCCTCTCATCCTGAGCTGCCTGAGTCGACTACTCCGAGCACTTCAACCACGCCTGACGCTTCCACTCCGAGTACTCCAACTACGCCTGACGCTTCCACTCCGAGTACTCCAACTACGCCTGACACTTCCAC
>MTEX01002470.1_pt1 | contig 20819 bp, 22 predicted proteins | sample 1042691 | NCBI WGS metagenome assembly MTEX01 (sample SAMN06185810, study PRJNA358809) | soil metagenome | isolation source: soil biostimulated with molasses as carbon source | place: India | collected 2015-05-23
CCCGCGGCAGGCGCGGGGTTTGTCGTGGGTTCAAGCGGGGCTATCAGCCGCGGCGATCGGCCGACTTGCCGAAGCGCTTGGCGGGGCCGCCGGGGCGCTTGTCGAACGAGGGCTTGCCACGGAAACCGCCTTCCGGACGGTCGCCGCCGCGGAAGCCGCCTTCACGCGGGCCGCGCTCACTGAACGGGCGGGCGTCGCGCTGAGGGCGGTCGCCATAGCTGGGACGGTCGCCGAAGCTGGGACGCGAATCGCGGTCGCCGCCGCGGAAGCCGCCTTCGCGCTGGGGGCGGTCACCGAAGGGACGGTTGCCCTGGTAGCCGCCTTCACGCTGCGGACGGTCGCCGAAGCTGGGGCGATCGCTGAAGGAGCGTGCCGGGCGATCGCCGAACGGGCGATTGCCTTGGTAGCCGCCTTCGCGAGGAGCGCCGTCGCGGTTGCCTTGGTAACCGCCTTCACGCGGCTTGAACTCGCCACGCGGGCCGCCGAAGGAACGACCCTCGCGATTGCCCTGGTAGCCGCCGCCAGGACGCTTGCCGAACGGCTTGCCGCCACGCGGACCGGCGCCAGTCGAGGGACGCGGGGTGCGCTTGGGCTCCAGCCCAGCGATCACTTCAGGGGTGATCGATTGGCCGATGTAGTGTTCGATGCGGCGCACCTTGTGGCGCTCGGAGTGGGTGGCCAGCGTGAAGGCCAGGCCATTGCGGCCGGCGCGGCCGGTGCGGCCGATACGGTGCACGTAGTCTTCAGCCTGCATCGGCAGGTCGAAGTTGACGGCGTGGCTGATGCCTTGCACGTCGATGCCGCGTGCGGCCACGTCGGTGGCGACCAGAATACGCAGTTGGCCGCGTTGCAGTTGCGACAGCGTGCGGGTGCGCTGGCGCTGGTTCATGTCGCCATGCAGGGCGGCGGCGGCAAAGCCCTGGTCGGCCAGGCGGTCGGCCAGATCGTCGGCGCCGCGCTTGGTCGACGTGAAGACGATGGCCTGGTCCAGCGAGGCGTCGCGCAAGACGTGGTCCAGCAATTGCATCTTGTGGCTGGCGTCGTCCGCGTACAGCAGGCTTTGCGTGATGTTGGTGTGCTTTTCCTTGTGGCCGGCGATCTCGATGCGCTGCGGTTCGCGCATCATGCGCGAGGCCAGCTTGGCGACGGTGCCGTCCAGCGTGGCCGAGAACAGCAGCGTCTGGCGGCCTTCGGGCAGGCGGCTGACGATGGTCTCGATATCTTCGATGAAGCCCATGTCCAGCATGCGATCGGCTTCGTCGAGCACCAGCGTGTGCACAGTGTTCAGCTTGACGCGGCCCGAGTTCAGGTGATCGATCAGGCGCCCCGGGGTGGCGACCAGCACGTCCACGCGGCGCGACAGCGCCTTGAGCTGCGCGCCGTAGGGCATGCCGCCCACAACGGTGGCGGTGCGCAGATCGGCCAGCTTGCGGCCGTAGGTGGCGGTTGCGTCGGTGACTTGCAGGGCCAGTTCGCGGGTCGGGGTCAGCACCAGGACCTGCACGCCGACGCCCTTGTTGGCGGGCATCTGGGCAATGCGGTGCAGCGCCGGCAGCATGAAGGCGGCGGTCTTGCCGCTACCCGTCTGCGAGGACACCATCAGGTCGTGACCAGCCAGGGCCTGCGGAATGGCGGCGGCCTGGACGGTGGTGGGGGTGGAGAAGCCAGCGTCTTGGAGGGCCGACAACAGAGCGGGCGCAAGACCCAGGTTTTCGAAAGACATTACTTTCCCTTGCCGCGATCAATGCGGCGCAGTGCTTGGTCGGGCCAGGGGATTAGGCGGCCGGATCCAGGCGACGGTTGATGGAGCATCGTGCCGACCGAATCAACCGTGCGCGTGGCGCGTTCTCGTATACCGACTGGAACGCAGGGCGAAAGGAAAGGAGGTCAGGAATCGATGATGTTCGGCATGGGGCCGGGGCTGTTTGCCCGGCAGACTGCGAAAACTTCCGCTAAATCAAGGCGGTAAATGCCGAACTCGTTTTGTGCAGTGCGGCGATCATAACCTGAATTCGCCCTGCATGGGAATTATTTTTTTGTCCAGTCCCCAATCAATAGGGTTTTTCCCTTGGTCGGCCAGCCATTGGTTGGTGGCCAGGAAGTGGCCGCAGCCCAGGAAAGGCACCGGCGGCCTCCGCGCGGACAGTGGCGACGGGTGGTTGGACATCAGGACCAGATGACCACTGTTGTTCGGCAGCAACGCCCGCTTGGCCTGGGCATGGGCGCCCCAGAGCATGAAAACCTTCGGCGAGGCGTCCCGGGCCACCAGGGAGATCAGGGCGTCCGTCACCGTTTCCCAGCCCCGCTTGGCGTGGGATGCGGGCTGGCCGTCTTCCACCGTCAGCGCAGTGTTCAGCAGCAGCACGCCTTGATCGGCCCAGCTGGCAAGGTCATTGCCGGCGGGCACGGCGGTGCCCGGAAACTCCTGGGCGATCTCATTGAAGATGTTGCGCAGGCTGGGCGGACGTTTGCAGTCGTCCGGCACCGAGAAGGCCAGGCCCTGCGCCTGGCCGGGGCCATGGTAGGGATCCTGGCCCAGGATCACCACGCGCACGTCGGAGGGCGCCAGGCCCTGCAAGGCGCGGAAAGGCGTCGCGGGATAGACGGTCGCGCCTTCGCTCAGGCGTTTTTCGACATGGGCGGTCACGGCGGCCAGGGCGTCGGCCACCGGCTTGGCGGTGAAAGCCTCCTGCCAGGGGGCGGGCAGTTGCGCCGTCTGGGCGGCGAGGGCGTGGGGTGTCAGTCGGTTATCGGTCGGCATGGGCGGGATTTTGGCATAGGGCGGGCGGCAGGCCGGAGGCGCGCCGCCCGCTCCCGGATCACACCGGCCAGCCGTCCTGGCGATAGGCGGAATCCCAGAACATCCATTCCAGCTGCGCGGCGCGCGTGTAGGCCGCGTGCATCTGTTCGAGCGTGTCGGGCGATGCCTTTTCGGCGACGCGGTCGACCGCCGTGATGACCTTGCGCACGAGCGTGTGGAAGTCCTCGCACGCGTAGGCCTCGATCCAGGCAGCATAGGGGTTGGGTTGTGCCGCCCGCGCATGGATCTCGCGGCCGATTTCCGCGTAGATCCAGAAGCACGGCAGCAGGGCGGCCAATGCGACCGGGTAGGGGGCGCTCCAGGCAGTGGCGATCAGGAAACTGGTGTAGTGGTGGCAGGCGGGCGTGAGCGGGGTGGCTTCGAAAGTCGCGGCATCGACGCCGAACTGCTGTAGAAAGCCCGCATGCAGGGTGCGTTCCGCCACGACGGCGCCCTTGGCGGCATCCGCGAATTGCACTACGCCGTCGGCGTCGTCGGCCTTGCCGGCCGCGATGGCCAGCGCGCGCCCGAACGCCACCAGGTAGTGCGCGTCCTGGATCATGTAGTGCTTGAACGCGTTCTCGTCGAGCTGGCCGCTGGCCAATTCCCGGTTGAACGGCATGTCGCGCGTTTTCTCGTACAGGGCGGCATTGCGCGCCCAGGCGTCGGAGCTGAAAGACATGGGGTTCCTCTAGGCAGACTGCCGGCGCGCGGCCGCGCGCCGGTCCACAAAGAGGGCTAGGGTATCAAAGACCGCGCGAGTAAAGGCACCGCGTCTGGCATTACTGCATGTACCAGCCGTGGCTGACCACGAAGGACTGGCCGGTAAAGGCGGCGCTGGGGAAGGTGGACAGGAACAGGGCGGTCTGCGCCACGTCCTCGACCGTCGTGAACACGCCGTCGACCGTGTCGCCCAGCATCACCTTCTTGACCACTTCCTCTTCGCTGATACCCAGTTCCTTGGCCTGTTCGGGGATCTGCTTTTCCACCAGCGGCGTGCGTACGAAACCCGGGCAGATGACATGCGAGCGCACGTTGTGCGCCGCGCCTTCCTTGGCCAGCACGCGTGCCAGGCCAAGCAGGGCGTGCTTGGCGGCTACGTAGGCGGACTTCAGCGGCGAGGCTTCATGAGAATGGACCGAGCCCATGTAGATGACCACGCCGCCGCGGTCGTCCTTGTACATATGCTTGAGCGCCGCCTTGGTGGTCAGGAAGGCGCCGTCCACGTGGATCGCCTGCATTTTCTTCCAGTCCGAGTAGGAGAAGTTCTCGATCGGATTGACGATCTGGATGCCCGCGTTGGAGATCAGGATGTCGATACTGCCGTAGGCGGCGGCGACGCGGTCGATGCCCTGGTTCACGGCTTCTTCGCTGGTGACGTCCATGGCGACGCCCATGGCCTTGCCGCCGGCTTGTTCGATTTCGTGAGCGACGGCGTCGGCGCCCGCCTGGTTCAGGTCCGCGATGGCCACGGCTGCGCCGGCGCGCGCCAGCGTGAGGGCGATTTCCTTGCCGATGCCGCTGGCAGCGCCGGTGACGACGGCGACTTTTCCATTCAGGTTGTGCATGCTGGAACCTCCGGTTGGATTGCCGGTGGGCCGGGCCGCGCCCTGTCGCCCACGGATGCGGGGAGCATGGACTGATGGTAGCGCCGCAGGATGAGAGCTGGCTGAACGCGCCGCGCGGATGTCAGGCCTTGCGCTTGCGGTGATGTCGGACGTAGGCCTGCAGGGCGTCGCGCAGCACGACGGCCTGGTTGTGTTCCGTGTTGCGGGCGCCGTAAAGCAGGGTCAGCGGGCGGTCGCCGGCCGCGTCCAGCAGGGCGGCCATGCGGGCTTGTTGCTCGGGTGCGGCGAGTTCGGCCTGGTAGCGCGCGCGGAATTCATCCCAGCGCTCTTCGATGTGGCTGAACCATTTGCACAATTCCTGGGTGGGCGCAATATCGCGGGCCCATTCGTCCAGGTGCAGGTCGGCCCGCCGCAGCCCGCGCGGCCACATGCGGTCCACCAGCGCCCGGTAGCTGCCGTCCGGGCCGATGCCCTCATAGACGCGTTGCACGGAAATGGCGGACGGTTTCATGGCGCTTCCCGGAATCGTGGCGGATCCCGCTACTTTAGCGCCCGCCGCCCGCCTTCAGGCCGCGCCGCTTGCGTTCAAGGATTTTCCGCTGCGTTGGCGCGCGTCCCGCAGGCGCGCAGTAACAGGAAACCGACGACGGCGGACGCCAGCGAGCCCGTCAGGACGCCGATCTTGGTGGCGTCGATGGCGGCCGGCTCCGTGAACGCCAGCGCGCCGATGAATAGACTCATCGTGAAGCCTATGCCGCATAGCAGCGACACACCATACAACTGCGCGAAGCTGGCGTGGCGCGGCAGGGCGGCCATGCCGCTCTTGATGGCCAGCCAGGCAAAGCCGAACACACCCAGCTGCTTGCCCAGGAACAGGCCCAGCGCCACGCCCATCGGCACGGGTTGCGCCAGGCTGCCCAGCCCCATGCCGGCGAACGATACGCCGGCATTGGCGAAGCCGAACACCGGGACGATCAGCAAGGCCACGGGCTTGTGCAGCACGTGTTCCAGTTCATGCAGGGGCGAATGCGCGCCCGGATGCCCCTGGTTTTGCGGACGCAGTGGAATGGTCAGCGCCAACGCCACGCCAGCCAGCGTGGCGTGCACGCCCGACTTCAGGACGAAATACCACAGCACGGCGCCGATCAGCAGGTAGGGCGTCAGCCGCAGCACGCCAGCGCGGTTCAGGCAGACCAGGCAGGCCAGCAAGGCGCCCGCCATGCTCAGCGCGAACACGTTGAGCTCGGCGGTGTAGAACAAGGCAATGATGACGATGGCGCCCAGATCGTCCAGGATGGCCAGCGCGGTCAGGAAGATCTTCAGGGAAGTCGGTACCCGGCTGCCCAGCAGGGCCAGGATGCCCAGCGCGAAGGCGATGTCGGTGGCGGCCGGAATCGCCCAGCCGCGCAGCGTGTCGGGGCTGCCGAAGTTGATCAGCACGTAGATCAGCGCCGGCAGCAGCATGCCGCCCAGGGCGGCGATGCCGGGCAGGACGATCCGGGCAGCGCCGCGCAAATGGCCGTCCAGCACTTCGCGCTTGATTTCCAGGCCGACCAGCAGGAAGAACACGGCCATCAGGCCGTCATTGATCCAGTGCAGCACGGTTTCCTTGAGCACCACCGGACCCGCCTGGAAACCCAGTTTGGTTTCCAGCACGCTGAAATACGCGGGCGCCGCCGGACTATTGGCGACCACCAGCGCGATCAGCGCGGCCAGCATCAGGACATAACCGCCCAACGCTTCGGAACGCAGGAACGATTGCAGGAAGGAAGGCGGCTTGTGGGCAGGTACTCCCTGTAAGTTCATGCAGTACCGCCCGTGTTTACGTTTTGATAAGATGCGCGTTTCATTCCTGAATTTTACCTGAATTCATAGTCCGGAATTCTTCTACTTCGTCGAACGTCTTTCATTTTGTAGAAAAAGCAGGCTATCAGCGTCAAATTCAGGCGTTGCTCCCCCGGCGACAAACTCCTTCCCCGAATCCCGACCAGTCTGTGGCTAGCAACGCCGCCTGGCGACTCTTGCTAGCTAAATGCCATTACCCCCTCTTACGGTATTGACCTACACGCCCGGGAAGCCCGGCGCCGCGAGCCGCCTGGTGGATGTCGGCGATACGCTGGCCGCGCCGGCGGCTCCCTGCCCGCACGGCGTCTACCAGACGCGGCAGTTGACTCCCAGCGCGCGCCTGCTGGGTTGGGCCCGCGAGGGAGCGCGTTTCGAGTTGTCCCGCACGGGCGCGGCCCGCGTCTGGGCCGAAGGCCGGCTCCAGGCTTCCGAGTGTCCGCGCGATTGCGCCAGCGCGGGCGCGGCCGCGCTGGACCGCGAAGACATCGCCTATCTCGAAGCCTACCTGCTGTCGCAGGGCCGAAGCTGGAACGACACCGATACCACCCAAGGCGGCCGCCCCTGATCATGCCGACCCCCATTGAAATGCCTGAGCGCCGGTCCGACAAGCCCGCGCGCCTGCGCATCCTGCATACCGAAGCCGCCACCTCCTTCGGTGGCCAGGAATTCTGCATCTACAAAGAGATGATCGCCATGCGCGAGCGCGGCCATCATCTGGAGGCAGTCTGCCAGCCCGACGCGGAATTGGGCAAGCGCCTGCGCGAGGCGGGCTTCACGGTGCACCTGGTTTCCATGGACGGCCCGCTCAACTTCGTCCGTTGCGTCGCTTTGCTGCGCCGCCTGCTGCGCAGCCGGCGGTTCGACGTGGTCAATACGCACAGCCGCCGCGACACGGTCCTGGGCGCGATCGCTGCCCGCCTGGCCGGCACGCCGCTTATCGTGCGCACGCGCCATTTGGCCAAGCCCATCAATTCCCTCTATGCCTATACCTGGTTGGCGCATCGCGTCATCGCCGTCAGCCGCTACGTGCGCGGCCAGTTGCTGGACGGCGGCGCGCGGGCGGAAGCCATCGCCACCATCCATTCGCCGGTGGTGCTGCCTCAGGTGAGCAGCGGCGTCTGCGTCAGGCGTGACCTCGGCTTGCCGGACGATGCGCTGGTGATCGGTTGCGTGGCCGTCATGCGGGCGGACAAGGGCCATCGCGACCTGATCGACGCCTTCCACCGAATTGCCGCCACCTTCCCGAACGCTCACCTGGTGTTGGTGGGCGAAGGCCAGCCATTGGCCGGGCAGTTGCAGGCGCAGGCGCAAGCGCTGGGCCTGGCGCCGCGCGTGCATTTCACCGGCCGACGCGACGACATCGGCAATGTCTTGATGGCCTTCGATGTGTTTGCGCTGCCCACACTGCGCGAAGCCTTGGGCACCGTCTTCATAGAGGCCGCGGCCATGGGGCTGCCGGTTGTCGGCACGAATGTGGGCGGGGTGCCTGAAACCATGCAGGCCGGCGTGACCGGCTTGCTTGTGCCGCCCGCGGATCCCGAGGCGTTGGCGGGGGCCCTGGAAGGCCTGCTGGCCGATCCGGCGCTGCGCCGCCGCATGGGCGAAGCGGGCCGTGAATTGATCCGCGGCCAGGGCCAGTTTTCCGCCGAGCGGACGGCGGCCCTGGTGGAGCAGGCCTATACCGGGTGGCTGGCCGAATTGCGGGACGGTGCCCGCGCGGCCTGATGCACGCGGTTTGATCAGTGCCAGAGCAGGGCGTTCATGGCTTCGACCAGCCGGTCGCGGTAGCGCGGCAACAGGGCCTGGACGCGCGTCTGGCGTTCGTGCCATTCGGCGGATTCCGTGCCGGCCGCGATGCGCGGCTGCGCCCAGATCGGATCGGGAAAGTGGCGGTCGCCGCGCCAGCGCGGGATCACATGCCAATGCAGATGCGGCACCATGTTGCCCAGGGAGGCCAGGTTGATCTTGTCGGGCCCCAGCACCGATTGCTGCGTTTCCTCCACCACATACACGGCGCGCATCAGCAGATCGCGGCCATGGGTGGACAGGCTGGTCATTTCGGCCAGGTGGCCGTTCCAGACGACCCGCGTGAAGCCGGGATAGTCGGCGTCATCCACTTCGATGATGCGCAGGTGCGGTCCGCGCCACAGCACCGTGCCGCCGTCCTCCTGGCACAGCGGACAGTTGGGGTCGCGCGCGCTCACGGCATCACCTTGCGGTACTGGATGAAGCCGGAACGGTCGGCGATGCGGTCGTAGAGCTGGATGGCGGTGGCGTTGGTTTCGTGGGTCAGCCAGTACACGCGCGAGCAATTGGCCGCCGCCGCCTGCGCATACACATGTTCAATCAGCTTGCGGCCCGCGCCGGTGCCGCGCACGTCCGGATCCACGTATAGGTCTTGCAGATAGCAGTAGTCGCCCGCGGTCCAGGTGGAGCGGTGGAAAATCCAGTGCACCATGCCGATGGCCCGGCCGCTTTCGTAGGCCAGCGCCGCGTGCATGGGTTCGGCGGGGTCCAGGAAACGCGCCCAGGTATTGCGCGTCACCGCGTCGTCGATGTTGACGCGGTAGAAGTCCTGGTAGCCTTTCCATAGCGGCAACCAGGCTTCGAAGTCGGCTGCGACGATGGGTCGGATTTCTGCGGTACTCATGGCTTGCGGCCTCCAGGCGGGATTCAGAGTTGGTCTTCCATGGCTTCGACGATGTGTCGCAGCACTTGCAATCGAGCGTAGCGCTTGTCGTTGGCCGACACCAGATGCCACGGCGCGTGGGCGACGTCCGTGCGGGCCAGCATCTCGTTGGCGGCGGCCGCGTAGTCCTTCCATTTGTCGCGGTTGCGCCAGTCGTCGGCGGTGATCTTGAAATTCTTGAAGGGCGAACTCTCGCGTTCCTTGAAGCGTTCAAGCTGCACGTCGGGCGTGACCGCCAGCCAGAATTTCAGCACCATCGCGCCGCTCGCGGCGAGCTGTCCCTCGAAGTCGTTGATTTCGGCATAGGCGCGGCGCCAATTGGCCGGCGCGGTCAGCTTCTCGACCCGTTCGACCAGCACCCGGCCATACCAGGAACGGTCGAAGATCGCGATACGGCCGTGGCGCGGCACATGGCGCCAGAAGCGCCACAGGTAGGGGCGCGCCAGTTCCTCGCTGTTGGGTGCCGACACGGGTGTGATGTCGAACTGCCGGGCATCCAGCGCATGCGTCACGCGGCGGATCGCGCCGCCTTTGCCGGCCGCGTCCTGGCCTTCGAACACCAGTACCAGCGAACGGTCCTGGAACTTCTTGGACCGCGCCGCTCGCGCCAGCCGGCCTTGCAGCAGGCCCAGTTCGGATTCGTAATCGTCTTTGTCGACCTTGGCGTCGTAGTCCAGTGCGCCCAGACGGTCGACGATGCGCGTGGACCGGGCATGCGCCACGAAGGCGGAGGGGATGCGTGGCACCCCGCGCTGGCGCATGGCGGCCAGCACCGCTTCGGCGGTGCGCGCGGCGCGCATGTCTTCGTCGGCGCTGGGTATTACGACCCAGGGGGCATGGCCGCTGTCCGTGAGGTTCAAGACTACTTGGCCGGCGTTGCAGATACGGTCGTATTTCTTATAGACCTTCAAGTCGATGGGGCTGACCTGCCAGGAAGTTTCAGGGCTGGCCAGCAGGCGCTCGGCTCGGGCCTTCTGGGCCTGGGCGGACAAATGGAACCAGAGCTTGACGATCTGTACACCCTCGGAGGCCAGCATGGCCTCGAAGTGGCGGATCGCCGCGGCCTGTGCCTCGATGCTGTTCTGGTCGGGGCGCTTGCGCGTGGCTTCGAGCACCAGCGGCGCGTACCAGGATCCGAAGACGATGCCCGTGCTGCCCTTGGGCGGCAGGTCGTTCCAGTAGCGCCAGAAGGGCGGACGCTCCAGCTCTGCGCCCTCGCGCGGCCCGTAGGCGAGCGTCTTGATGTGGCGCGGGTCCATCCATTCGTTGAGCAGGTTGACGGTGGCGCCCTTGCCGGCGCCGTCTATGCCCGCGATGACGACCAGCAGCGTCTTGTCTGCCTTCTGCAGGCGTTGGTACTGCGCATTCAGCAGGGCGACGCGCAGCTTTGCTTCCAGCGGTTTGAATTCTTCCTTGGACAGGCTGGGGTCGGCTTCGGCTTCTGCAAACATGGGAGATCCGTCTGATCGGCAATTTTGCGATCGGACGATCTTGCTGGATAAGCCCCGGGGGCGCAAGCCCGGATCGCGCCGTCCCGGCGGCCGTGGTCAGAGCGCGTCGACCGGTATCTTCAGATAGCGCACGCCGTTGTCTTCGGCTGGCGGGAAGTGGCCAGCGCGGATGTTGACCTGGATGGCGGGCAGGATGAGGGTGGGCATGGAGAGCGTGGCGTCGCGCCGCGTGCGCATGGCGACGAAATCGTCTTCGCCGATGCCGTCGCGCACATGGATGTTGGCGCGGCGTTGTTCGGCCACCGTGGTCTGCCACGAGGCGTCGCGGCCGGCGGGCGGGTAGTCGTGGCACATGTACAGCTTCGTGTCGGCGGGCAGGCCCAGCAGGCGCTGGATCGAACGGTACAGCTGATGGGCATCGCCGCCGGGGAAGTCGCAGCGCGCGGTGCCCACGTCCGGCATGAACAGGGTGTCGCCGACGAACACGGAGTCGCCGATCAGGTAGGCCATGTCGGCCGGCGTGTGTCCGGGCACATGGATGGCCTGCGCCGTCAGCGCGCCAATGCGGAAGGTTTCGCCGTCGGCGAACAGGTGGCCGAACTGCGAGCCGTCCAGCTGGAACTCTGGCTCCAGGTTGAAGATCTTCTTGAACACGCCCTGTACGGCCTGGATGCTCTGGCCGATGGCGATGACCCCGCCGAGCTGCCGCTGCAGGTAGGGCGCCGCGGAAAGGTGATCCGCGTGGGCATGGGTTTCCAGCAGCCATTCGGTCTTGAGGTCATGCTGGCGCACGTAATCGGCCACCCGGTCGGCGCTGGCGGTGCTGCTGCGGCCGGACTTGGGATCGTAATCCAGCACCGAATCGATGATGGCGCAGGCGCCGCCCGGCGCAGGCTCATGCACGACATAGGTGACGGTGGCGGTGACGGGATCGAAGAAGGCCTGGATCTGGGGAGACATGGTCGCTCGCGTTGCAGCGAGTCGCTGCACGATGAAACACTATATATATTTCAATAATATTGTTGAATATTATATTGGTCAATATAATGATCAAACCCCGTTACGCCGATTGATACGCATCAAATGAACGACGCCCTGACCGAGTGCGAAGTCGCCGCCTTGCGCGAATCCGCCTCCCAGGCCTGCGCCTTGCTCAAGGCCCTGGCCAACGAAGACCGCCTCCTGCTGCTGTGCCAGCTGGTCCAGAACGAACGCAATGTCGGTGAACTCGAATCGCTGACCGGCATTCGCCAGCCCACCTTGTCCCAGCAACTGGGCGTGCTACGCGACGAAGGCTTGGTCGCGACCCGGCGCGAAGGCAAGTATGTCTACTACCAGATGGCCAGTTTCGAGGTCAGTCAGGTCATGAAGACGCTATCGAGTTTGTACTGCGGCCGCGCGATGGAGTCACTCAAGTGAATCTGGACTGGTCCGCCTTCACTCCCGGCTCCGCCAGTGCGGGCGGGTTGCTCATCGGCGCCGCGGCCGTGCTCCTGATGGCGGGCGCCGGCCGCATTGCCGGCATCAGCGGCATCCTGGGCGGTCTGCTACGACCCGAACGCGGCGGTATGTGGCGGCTGGCGTTCCTGCTGGGATTGTTCGCCGCGCCCTGGCTGTACCGCCTGGGCAGCGCTTTGCCTCCCATCATGGCGGAGGCCAGCGTGCCGCGCCTGATCGTGGCAGGCCTGCTGGTCGGTATCGGCACGCGCTATGCGTCGGGATGCACCAGCGGCCACGGCGTCTGCGGCGTGTCGCGCGGATCGCGCCGTTCGCTGACGGCCACCGTTCTGTTCATGGCGGCGGGCTTCGCTACGGTCTACCTCGTCCGCCACCTGGGAGGGCTCTGACATGGTTGCACTGATTGCTTTCGTGTCGGGCCTGGTATTCGGCCTGGGCCTCATCATTTCCGGCATGGCCAATCCGGCCAAGGTGCTGGGTTTTCTCGACGTGGCTGGCGCCTGGGACCCGTCGCTGGCCTTTGTGATGGGAGGCGCGGTGCTGGTTACGGCGGTGGGGTTTGCGCTTTTGCGCCGCCGCCGCGCCAGTCTGTCGGGCGAGCCGCTGCGCTGGCCGACGGCCACGCGCGTGGATGTGCGCCTGGCCGTCGGCAGCCTGGCATTCGGCGTGGGTTGGGGGCTGGCGGGTTTTTGTCCGGGGCCGGCCCTGGTGGCGGCGTCGGCCGGCGTGCCCGAGGCGCTGATTTTCGTGGCCGCCATGGTGGCGGGCATGGCGATATTTTCCATGCTGGAAAAATTCAAAAGCCGGTAGACCGGCGAGGAGACAGGCATGCCTACAGCAGAGACGCAGCGTGATTTCGATGTAGTGGTGGTAGGCGGCGGATCGGCGGGCATAGGCGTCACCGCCAGCCTGTTGCGCCGGCGTCCGGACCTGCGGATCGGCGTCATCGAACCCAGCGACAAGCACTATTACCAGCCCGCCTGGACACTGGTGGGCGGGGGCGCCTTCGACATCGCGAAGACCGTGCGGCCGACGCGCGCCGTCATGCCTCGTCGCGCTACCTGGTTGCAGGCCGCGGCGGCGGGATTCGAGCCGCAAGCCAACCGAGTGCGGCTGGCCGACGGCAGCGCCGTGAGCTATCAGCAATTGATCGTCTGCCCCGGTCTGCGGCTGGCCTGGGACAAGGTGGACGGCTTGGCGGATACGCTGGGCAAGAACGGCGTGAGTTCCAACTACCGTTATGACCTGGCGCCCTACACCTGGGAACTGGTGCGCGGGCTGCGGGGTGGGCAGGCGCTCTTCACGCAGCCGGCCATGCCCATCAAATGCGCGGGCGCGCCGCAGAAGGCGATGTATCTGGCCTGCGACCACTGGAAGCGCGCGGGAGTGCTGGACCACATCGAAGTCGAATTCGACCTGGCCGGCGCGGCACTGTTCGGCGTGCCGACCTTCGTGCCGCCGCTGATGCGTTACGTGGAAAGCTATGGCATCGCGTTGGCGTTCAATTCGGCGCTGGTGGCGGTGGACGGCGCCGCGCGCAAAGCCTGGTTCGACGTCAAGGACGCCGAGGGCACGGTGATGCGCGTGGAAAAGTCCTTCGACATGCTGCACGCTGTGCCGCCCCAGGTACCGCACGACTTCCTGAGGAACAGTCCGCTGGCGGACGCAGCCGGCTGGTGCGAAGTCGATCCGGCCACGCTGCTGCACGTGCGTTACGGCAATGTATTCGGGCTGGGCGACGGCATCTGCACCAGCAATGCCAAGACCGCGGCGGCGGCGCGCAAGCAGATCGTTACGGTGGCGGAGAATCTGCTGGCGCTGCGCGAGGGCCATGGCATGCCGGTGAAGTATGACGGCTACGGTTCCTGCCCATTGACGGTGGAGCGCGGCCGCATCGTGCTGGCCGAATTCGGCTATGGCGGCAAGCTGCTGCCCACCTTTCCGCTGGACCCGACGGTGCCGCGCAAGAGCGCCTGGTTCCTCAAGGCGACCCTGCTGCCGTGGATCTACTGGAACGGCATGCTCAAGGGCCGCGAATGGCTGGCTCGTCCGTTGGGCAACTGAGCGGCGGTCATGATCGATACGCTGTTGGCCGCCAGCGCGGCGCTGGGGGCGTGCGTGGGCCTGATCCTCGGGCTCACCGGCGCGGGCGGCGCCATCATGGCGGTGCCCCTGTTGGTTTTCGGCCTGCACCTGCAGGTATCGCAGGCTGCGCCCATTGCCTTGCTGGCGGTCGGACTGTCCGCCGCGCTGGGCGCGGTGCTGGGGTTGCGCAAGGGCCAGGTCCGCTACCGGGCAGCGGGCTTCATGGCCTTCACCGGCATACTCGTGTCGCCATTGGGCCTGTGGGCGGCGCGGCGCCTGCCCAACGCGCCGCTGGCCATCATCTTTGCCGGTGTGCTGGGCACGGTGGCGTGGCGCATGTGGACCCAGGGCACCGGGCCCGCGGCAAACGCGCAGTCCGCGCCACGCACTCCACCCTGCCAGATCAATGCCAGCACCGGCCGCTTGCGCTGGACCGCGCCGTGCGCGCGCGCCTTGACGGGCGCGGGCGTGATCGCGGGATTCCTTTCCGGTTTGCTGGGGGTAGGGGGCGGCTTCGTCATCGTGCCGGCGCTGCGGCGCGCGACGGACTTGGCCATGCAGGCCATCGTGGGCACATCGTTGGCGGTGATCGCGCTGGTGTCCGCCAGCGGCGTCGCGGCCGCTGCGGCGGGCGGGCACCTGCAATGGAACATCGCGGCGCCGTTCACGGCGGCGGCAGTGCTGGGCATGCTGGCGGGCCGCGCGGTGGCCGACCGATTTCCGCCCCGGCGCCTGCAGCAGAGTTTTGCGCTGTTCGCCGGCCTGGTGGCGGCCGCCATGCTTGCCAAGGGCGTGCTGGCGCTGATCGCGGCCGTATAAGGCCGCGACGGGCGCCGCCTACTCGTACGTGCGGATGTCGTCGATGACCTTGCCGTCGTTGGGCAGCCCGCCCGCATCCACCCACTCCACGTCGCTGCGCAGCTTGGTCACGTCGCGCACTGAGTCCGCGATGCGCTTGCCGAGATCTTCGCCACGGACCCTGGATTCCACCTTTAGCACCATGCGGTCGGAACCGGTGCTGCCGCTGATCACCAGCCGCGCGCGCAGGATTTCCGGGTGGCGCCGCGCCACGTCGGCGACTTGCGAAGGATGCACGAACATACCGCGCACCTTGGTGGTCTGGTCCGCGCGTCCCATCCAGCCTTTGATGCGGGTGTTGGTGCGCCCGCAAGGCGAGATGCCGGGCATGACGGCGGACAGGTCGCCTGTCCCGAAGCGCACCAGCGGGTAGTCGGGATTCAGGGTAGTGACCACGACTTCGCCGACCTCGCCCTCGGGCACGGGCTCGCCGGTGCCGGGTCGCACGATTTCGACGATGATGTCTTCGCCCAGCACCAGGCCTTCACGCGCCGGTGTTTCGAAGGCGACCATGCCCAGGTCGGCGCTGCCGTAGGCCTGGTAGCCGTCGATGCCGCGCGCCGCCAGCCAGTCGCGCAGCGAAGGCGGAAAGGCTTCACCGGACACCAGGGCGCGACGCAGCGAATCCAGTTTCACGCCCAGCTCGTCGGCCTTTTCCAGGATGATCTTGAGGAAGCTCGGCGTGCCGGTGTATCCGGTGGGGGCCAGGTCCTGGATCGCGCGTACCTGCTGCTCGGTCTGGCCGGTGCCGCCTGGAAACACCGTGCAACCCACGGCGTGCGCCGCGGTTTCCATCATGGAGCCGGCGGGCGTGAAATGGTAGGAAAAGCAGTTGTAGGCCAGTTCACCCGCGCGGAACCCCGCGGCATGCAGGGCGCGGGCAAAGCGCCAGTAATCGGCGCGCGCGCTCTCGGGCTCGTAGATGGGGCCGGGAGATGCAAACACACGCATCGCTTCGCCCCAGCCGATGGCGGAGAAGCCGCCGAAGGCTTTCTGCGGCCCGGCAGGCGCGGCCGCGTCGGCGCGGCTGTGCTGCTGGCGTTCCAGCAATTCATGCTTGCGCAGCACCGGCAGGCTCGCCAGCGCCGCGCGCGACGTGATGGTGGCGGGGTCGATGCCGCGCAACTGCTCGGCGATGGCCGGCGCGCGCGCAATGGCCCGGGCGATCGCGCCGGGCAGGGCGGCCATCAGCTCGCGCTCGCGTTGCTCGGGCGCTCTGGTTTCCAGAACATCGAAAAACTGGGACATGGGATCACACCCTCTCGTATGCGAGGAATCACGCCAGCCAGCGCTTGCGCCGGCGGTAGAACTTGTTGTCGCGGAAACTCTTGCGTTCGCCGCTGGATATGCCCAGGTAGAACTCCTTCACGTCCTCGTTCTGGGCCAGGTCGGCCGCCGCCCCGTCCATCATTACGCGGCCGTTTTCGAGGATGTAGCCGTAGTCGGCGTAGCGCAGCGCAATGTTGGTGTTCTGCTCCGCGAGCAGGAAGCTGACGCGTTCGCGCTGGTTCAGGTCGCGCACGATCTCGAAGATCTCTTCAACGATCTGCGGCGCCAGACCCATGGAAGGTTCGTCCAGCAGGATCATGTTGGGATTGGCCATCAGTGCGCGGCCGATGGCCGTCATCTGCTGTTCGCCGCCCGAGGTGTAGCCGGACTGGCTGGTGCGGCGCTGCTTCAGACGCGGGAAATACTGGTAGACGCGGTCCAGCGCTGCCGCGGTGTCGCTGCGGCTCATGCTGCGCGTGTAGGCACCCGTCAGCAAATTCTCTTCGATGGTCAGGTGGGCAAAGCAATGCCGGCCCTCCATCACCTGTACCACGCCGCGCTTGACCAGTTCCGCCGGCGACAGCTTTTCGATGCGCTGGTCGCGGTACTGGATATGGCCCTTGGTGACGTCGCCGCGCTCGCCCTTGAGCAGGTTCGAGATGGCGCGCAAGGTGGTGGTCTTGCCTGCGCCGTTGGCGCCCAGCAAGGCCACGATCTTGCCTTCCGGCACTTGAAGGGAAACGCCCTTGAGCACCAGGATCACGTGGTTGTAGATCACCTCGATGCCGTTCACGTCGAGCAGCACCTTGGGGGTGTCTGTCGCAGCAGCAATATTGGCGTCGTTCATAAAGGTTCCTGCGGTGTGGCGACTGCCAGTCCCAAGGGACGGCAGCCGGTTCGTATCAACATCCTTTGCATCAGCGGTACCCGCGCCGCATGCCGCGGGCGCGGCTCAAGCGGGGCCGCCGCGGAGCCGGCTTTGCCGGTCCGCGTGCGGCGCCCCTTGGACGGAGGCACCGCAGGTGCTTCGGGGGGACTACTCACACTTGCGGGGCGTGATGTTCTTTTCCTTGGCGTACTTCGCTGCGCCTTCCTGCACCATCGGGTCCAGGATGGTCTTGTCCGACTGATACCAGTCGGAGACCACTTTGAACTTCGCGCCGTCCCACTGCACGATGCGGGCCCAGTCGTCGCCCTTGTGGTTGCTGCACGAGGTCTTGACCGGACGCATGATCTGGCCGAAGCCCAGCTTGTCCAGTTTTTCTTGCGTCAGGTTCAGGTTCTCGAAGCCCCAGCGCACCTGCTCGGGCGTCAGGGCCTTGCCCTTGCCGAACTTTTCCTGCGCGGTGCGAATCGCTTCCACCTGCAGCATCGAAATCATCATGCCGCGGGTATGGGCGATGGTGCCCAGCGTGGTCTTGCCGGTCTTGTCCGAACCCTGGCCCTTGTCGTAGACGAACTTCTTCAGGTCGTCGTAGACCTTGTCGTGTTCGGCGCCGCTATTGTGGATGGTGATGGCGTTGTAGCCCTTGGCGACATCGCCCAGGTCCTTCACGTCGCCTTCGGACCCGGCCCACCAGATGGCGTACATCTTGTCCCGCGGATAGCCGCTGGCCTGGGCTTCGCGGATGGCGGTCGGCGTCATGATGCCGGCGCTCCACAGCAGCACGTAATTAGGACGGGCCTGGCGGATCTGCAGCCAGGTGGACTTCTGTTCCACGCCGGGGGCGGTCACCGGATAGAGCACCAGCTCGAAGCCTTCCTTGGCCGCGCGCTTCTGCAGCAGGGGGATGGGCTCCTTGCCATATGGCGAGTCGTGGTAGACCAGGGCGATCTTCTTGCCCTTGAGCTTGTCCATGCCGCCTTCTTTCTTGGCGATGTCCTGGATCATCACGTCGGCCGCGGTCCAGTAGGTGCCAAGCAGCGGGAAGTTCCATTCGAACACGCTGCCGTCGACCGACTGCGACAAGCCATAGCCCATTGTCTCGACCGGAACCTTGTCGACCATGGCCTTGTCGCTGACGGCGAAGGTGATGCCGGTGGACTGGGTGTCGAAGCCCGACGCGCCGGTGCCCTTGCCCTTCAAGCGTTCGTAGCATTCAACGCCGCGGTCGGTGGCATAGGCGGTTTCGCATTCCTCATACGTGATCTTGACGCCGTTGACGCCGCCATCGCGTTCGTTGACCAGCTTCAGGTAGTCCAGCTTGCCGTCGGCCCAGGGAATGCCCAGGGGCGCGAAGGACCCGGTGCGATACACCAGCAACGGAACGAACTGCTCTTCCGCCGCCATTGCCGGCGTGGCCACGGCGCCTGCGGCGCCGGCTGCGGCCATCAAAGCTGCCGCCAACTTCAGGTTAAGACGCTTCATCTCCATTTACCTCCTGCGTGGTGTTTGGGTCAGTAAACCCTGGGACACCGGGATTGGCCCGGTCTTGAGCCGGGTATTCAGGATGCCGGTTGCAGCGCTCATGCCGCTACTGCCGACGGTGATCAAAACTTAGGCCACTCCATCCGGGCCGCGGCGGATCCGGCTTTGCCGGTCCCCAGCGGCGCCCCCTTGAGGGGGAAGCGCCGAAGGCGCTTCGGGGGTGGGTCTTATCCTTAATGTGGGAAGGGCCAGATGCGCAGCTTCTCCTTGCCGATGCTCCACAGCCTTGCCAGCCCGTGCGGTTCGGCGATCAGGAAGAACACGATCAGCGCGCCGAACACCATGTGTTCGATGTGCGCCGCCGTGTCCACCGACAGCGGAATGCCCAGCGCATGCGGGATGTTGGACAGGGCCACCGGCACCAGCACGATGAAGGCCGCGCCGAAGAAGCTGCCGATGATCGAACCCAGCCCGCCGATGATGACCATGAACAGCAGCTGGAACGAACGCGTCAGGTCGAACGCCAGCGGCTCCCAGGAACCCAGGTGGATGTAGCCCCACAAGGCCCCGGCCACGCCGACGATGAACGAGCTGACCGCGAAGGCCGTGAGCTTGGCGTACATGGGGCGGATGCCGATGACGGAGGCGGCCACGTCCATGTCGCGGATCGCCATCCACTGGCGGCCGATGGCGCCGCGCACCAGGTTCTTGGCCAGCAGGCTGAAGATGACGACCAGGATCAGCACGAACAAGTACTTCTCCAGCGCGCTCTGCACCGGCAGGCCGAAGGCCGTCAGCGGCGGCACCGAGACGTTCCCCGATGACGAGTAGTTCGTGAAGAAAGGGATGCGCAGGAATGCCCAGTCCACGAAGAACTGCGCGGCCAGCGTCGCCACCGCCAGGTACAGGCCGCGGATGCGCAGGCTGGGTATGCCGAAGATCACGCCGACGATGGTGGCGAAGAAGCCGCCCAGCAGGATCTGGATAATCAGCGGCATGCCGGGAAAGCGCACGCCGAAGTTCCAGGCGGCATAGGCGCCCACCGCCATGAAGGCGCCCGTGCCCAGCGAGATCTGGCCGCAATAGCCCACCAGGATGTTCAGGCCCACGGCGGCCAGCGCCAGGATCAGGAACGGGATCAGGATGGCGCGCAGCAGGTAGTCGCTCGCCATGGCCGGGATGGCGACAAATGCCACCGCCAGCAGCAGCCAGATGAAGATGCGGTCCTGGCGGATCGGGAAGATCTGCTGGTCAGCGCGATAGCTGGTCTTGAATTGGCCGTTTTCGCGATAGAACATGTTTTTATCCTAGAGGGCCTGTGGGCTCAGACACGGTCGATGATCTTCTCGCCGAACAGCCCTTGCGGACGGAACAGCAGGAACACCAGCGCCAGCACATAGGCGAACCAGATTTCGATACCGCCGCCCACCAGCGACCCCAGATACACCTCGGACAGCTTTTCCCCCACGCCGATGATCAGGCCGCCCAGGATGGCGCCCGGCACCGAGGTCAGGCCGCCCAGGATCACCACCGGCAGCGCCCGCAGCGCAGCGGTGGACAGGGTGAACTGCACGCCGAATTTCGAGCCCCAGATGATCCCGGCCACCAGCGCCACCAGCCCGGCCACGCTCCAGACGATCACCCAGATGCGGTTCAGCGGAATGCCGATGGACTGCGCGGCCTGGTGATCGTCGGCCACCGCGCGCAGGGCGCGGCCGGTCGAGGTGTACTGGAAGAACAGGGCCAGCGCGGCCACCAGCAGGGCGGCGATCACCGCCGCCGTGAGGTCTTCCAGGTTGATCAACAGCCCGCCCTCGAAGACCGAGTCCAGGATCATCAGCGGATCCTTGGGCATGCCCACGTTGATGGAGTACACCGAGCTGCCGAACGTGATCTGGCCCAGGCCGTCCAGGAAGTAGCTGATGCCCAGCGTGGCCATCAGCAGGGTGGTGGCTTCCTGGTTGACCAGGTGGCGCAGCACGAAGCGTTCGATGGCGACTGCCAGCAGGAACATCACGATGGCGCTGACGATGAAGGCCAGCACGTTGGCCAGGATCATGTTGTCAAAGCCGAACCAGCGCGGCAGCCACTCGGAGAAGCGGGCCATGGACAGCGCGGCGACCAGCACCATCGCGCCCTGCGCAAAGTTGAAGACGCCGGATGCCTTGAAGATCAGCACAAAGCCCAGGCCGATCAGCGCATACAGCATGCCGCTCATCAGGCCGCCGAGTAAGGTCTCTAGAAAAAATCCCATGTCCGCTTCCTAGTTCAGCGTTGCCGGCTTGCTTTTTCCCTCCCCCATGGGGGGAGGGTTAGGGGAGGGAGCTCCCTCCCGCGCAGGCGCGTCCTTGGCGACGGCGGCTTCGCCGCCGACGCCAAGGTAAGCGCGGATGACGTCTTCGTTTGCACGGACCTCGTCCGGCTTGCC
>MTEX01010721.1_pt1 | contig 20765 bp, 26 predicted proteins | sample 1042691 | NCBI WGS metagenome assembly MTEX01 (sample SAMN06185810, study PRJNA358809) | soil metagenome | isolation source: soil biostimulated with molasses as carbon source | place: India | collected 2015-05-23
ATCTCCACCAACCCCAGGCTCTGGCCGCTTCGGACAGCTCCAGCATGTCGACCAGGTCCTCGGCGCTCACCTCACGTCGACGGTGGGCGGCATAGGCCATTTCAAGAACAGCGGCTCGCCCGTCCGGATCGGTCACCAGAGCGATTTGGTCATTCAGTTCGGCCAACCAAGCCAGAGGTAGCCTCATCGCCATGCATGCGGTCATCGACGACAGCGACCCCATGCACCGCGATCGCCGCGCTCCGGAGCGCCGCACTGCCCAAGTTCGAATTATTCGCAAGGCCGAGGCCTTCGAATACCACGCCTGACCCCATCGAGGATCATCCTATGCAGACAGCAATGCACCCTGCTTTCGGCAGAAGCTTGCCGTACTCGCGGCCCTGCTCGAGCGCAGCAAGTCAGCCAGGACAGAAGCACATGCAAAGGTTGGCCAATCAGCTCCGCGTTTACCAGGCATCTGGCAACGGAAAGACCTGGGATGTGGTGGAGATCGCCAACGGCGCCAAGCAGGGCTTCGCCTAGAGCTACCGGACGGCCATGCGGTTTGTGGATGCGATGGAGGCAGGCGCGGCGAGCAAGCAAGGCGGCGTGCAATGAGCAAGCGCAAGCCACACAACATGCGTGCGCGCCTGGAGCTGACCTGTCGGGCTCTATCTCGGCCAACCACGCCGCCGCCGTGAACATCGACCCCAGCGGACAGCAGGTGCTGATCAACTGGAAGAACCTCAAGCAGATCTGCGTGCGGCAAGTCGTCGACGCCGTCTGCGACATCCCGCACCGCTGGACCATCTACCTCAGCGTGCTCTGCCGCACGGAGTTCGGGGAGCGGTATCACAAGTCGATCGAGGTCGCGCCCCAGGGTAACTACCGTGCCGAGCACCTGACCGATGTATCGAATCTACCTACATGGACCTCCGGGCCACCGCCAACCCTAATCATCCGGTGGCGGCCGGCTGGATCGCCATTCCCACAGCCACAACGCTCGACGAAGCAGAGGCCGCAAAGGTCTTTTCAGCAGTCGTCGCCTGGAATCAGCAGAAAGCAGCATGAAAAGCATCACCGCGCGCGTCCGGCACGGCCGGCGCCAGCAGCGCATCAATCTGCCGCCCAGCGGCTCGGGAGGTATCGGCCACGGGTATCAAGCCGCGGCCGATTCTACAAACCCTACTGCGTCAAGAGTTTCGGCTTTCAGTAACTTTGAAAACTTTGCGGATAATCGCAGAGAGGAGCTTGTATTCACGGAGATCATCACCTCGATCGAGAAGTTCTTCACCATCAATCGTTGTGATTGTTCCGTTGTGCCGGACTAGGAAACTATCCAGCACAACCTTTTTATCCTCGAAACGGTCTCGAACAACCACCTCGGCTTGAAGGCACGCCTCGTCCCTCTCGACCAGCATGGACGAATGGATCGAGAACCGCTGACCGACAGCAACACCGTCGACCCTGGAGTTACTTTCGAAGATCTCGAAGACCACCTCGTCACCGAAGTGCTTAGGGGCAATCTCTTGCCAAAACTCCACGATCTCCACCCAGCGCTCAGTAGACCGCTGGTAGTAGTGCGCTGATTTGGAAATCAGCAATTTAAGTCCATCATATTCATCAAAGTCCGATTTCTTCATCTCTGTATCCATCCGTAGCCTGGCCAAATGCCAAGCTCCTTTTATCGCATCAGAAATCAAATTGCCACCATGCCGCATCCGGCCATGGAGGGCGGCGCATGCATGGAGAAAGCCATGAGCAACTACAACTGCGACTACGTCCGCCGCCACTACGACGTGCCGGCCGAGATCGGGCGCCGAGTGATCGCCAACGGCGAGCCAGGCGTGATCATGGCCGACCGTGGCCACTACATCGGCGTCATCTTCGACAGCGACCCGAAGAAGCGCATCCGCAACTACCACCCCACCTGGGAAATGCAGTACGGCGAGATGGCCGAAAAGCTGCCGCTCAAGCAGTGGGAAGTGCTCACCAACGGCATGTACGACTGGGATGACGTTCGGTACATGCTGGGCGATGCGCGCCACTACGTGCAATGCGTGTGGGCAGCGACCCGCAGCCAGGCCAAGTACCGGGCCTATCAGGAACTGGCCGAGTGCTTCAACGACGACGCCACAGCAATGCTGACCTTCAAAGTGCGCGCCGCCTGACCCTCCGGCGCTGCCCGCCATCGTACGACCCGGAGTTTGGGATCAGGAATTATAAACTGCTTGTATCTCCGCGTTCTCGCCATAAGCATGCCAATCCAATAATTTGACGTGCTTTGGATCCAGCAGTAATTTTGGATCCAAGTTATTGAACAACTGAAATTCATAAGCAAACATCTTGAAATTATCGCCCCTGGGCGAAAGACAATTATAAAAAAGCACCACCAGTTCGAAGTCTGAAAGGAATGATCTAGCCACAGTCGCAAAATCCCTTTTTTTGGGGTGATCACATGCCGATACGAACCTAAATACAGAATAGAGACTCCGATAATAAATACTCAGGTCGCCCCTAAAGTGCTGCCACATTGCATCGTATGTCTCGGATACGCGGCTCGGAGATTCTTTAATAGCGTGTGAACGATAACGCTCATTCAGGCGATTAACGTAACTCTTAAAGCAGTCCCTACCGACCATCGTAACGTCAACGCCTCGCTTTATATCAAACCCCTGAACTACATTCTGTTGAAGGCTGAGCATACTATAGAACTGCGACTCTATCTGCTGATTAACAGTCTGCTTACGGGCCTCAGACAGCTCTTTCCGCTGCAGCAAAACGGTTATAAGCACCCCGGAAAATGCAAGACCCGAAAAAAGTGCATTCAATGTCCCGAAGCTGTCGCCAAAGGTTCCTTTTCGAATTGCGTTCGCGAGCCTTCTGATAGGTATCTCTGCAGTCAAGAAATCAAAAAATGCCATATATCCGACCAACACAGCAGAAACGACTAGAAAGCTTAGCCACCAACTAGCCAAGAACTTACCAATTGTAATCGCAATCTTTTTCATCATTATGTTGCTCGTACGAATTACATGCAGAAGGTTTGAGGATTCGACATGGTAACCAGATACGAAAGCGTCTGCAGCGGTATTGAAGCTGCGACCGAGGCCTGGCATCCGCTGGGCTAGCGCTCCCCACACCGCAAATCCCCTAACTCACTTCAACGATTTCCCGCCTCCCCGGCGAGGGCGGCGCCTGCACGCAAGGACCACAACGTGACAACAGCAATCGACCTATTCGCCGGTATGGGCGGATGGAGCACAGGCGTTCGAGCAGCGGACGTTAAGGTGCTCTGGGCAGCAAACCATTGGCCGGAGGCAGTGAAGTGGCACGCGGCCAACCACAAGGACACAGAACACGTCTGCCAAGACCTGCAGCAAGCGAACTGGGCCAAGGTTCCGCGCTCGGACATCGGAATCGCTTCTCCATGCTGCCAAGGTTTCACCAATGCCCGCGGCAAGAAGAGCGGCAACCCAGAGCATGATGCATCGCGCTCAACAGCCTGGGCGGTGCCCTCTGCTGCCGAAGTGCTCGATCAGGACGCCTGGGTTGTCGAGAACGTGCCAGAGTTCATGAACTGGGTGCTCTACCCCAGCTGGGTGGATGCGATGAGGCGCCTGGGCTACCAGGTCGCGCCGCACATCGTCGATTGCGCCGACCTGGGCGTGCCGCAGCATCGAGTCCGCCTATTCCTGATCTGCACCAAAAGCAAGGCGCCGATTCAGCTGCAGCTGCAACAGTGCGAGCACGTCCCCGCCAGCAGCTTCCTCGACTTCGACGCCAGGCGCTGGTCGCCGATCGAGAAACCAGGCCGGGCCCAAGCCACGCTAGACCGGGTACGCAACGGCCGCCAGCGCTTCGGCGACCGCTTCATCATGCCCTACTACGGCAAGGGCTCCGGCACCACCGGCCGGGATATCAACCGTCCGATAGGCACCATTACCACCCTGGACCGCTGGGCCCTGGTCGACGGTGACCGCATGCGGATGCTCAGCGCCAGCGAGGCCATGGCCGCGATGTCATTCCCGGCTGAAACCCTACGGCCGGACAATCATCGGCTGACAATGCACATGGCCGGAAACGCAGTACCACCGCTCGCCGGTCAGCGGGTGATCGAAGCTCTGCTGAAGGCTGCGTAATGGCTAATTGGCCATTTTACTTTTCAATATTGACTTTAATGCAGAAATCGTCGACTCGAGCCTAGACAGAAAATCGTTACTACTAGCACTCCTATCATTAAATGCGATATTTGTACGCTCACCATGAAACATAAGATAAACCCGCTTACCTTCGTCTGTGATAGCAGGATTATTCAAAACAATAAAACGATCAGCATCAAGCTTTAGATCTTGATAAACCATAAATAAGTTCTTCAGGGGCTGCTGAAGCAGGCTATCCCAAGCGGCTTCACATGCAAAGGCTGCCACCTCAAGCTGAGACCTTATCTCAGCGACTCTATCGTGTCTGGCGCGGAGATTTGCTTCCATGATCATGTGCATTTTGTAGCGCTCATCCTGAGGGAGGCTAGCTCCCCCGAAATTCAGACCTTCTAAAGAGAACATGGGGTTTCTGGCGGCGTGCACCGCATCTCTAAAACGGTATACATCAACTAAAAGCTTTAATGCCATATCATGATGCGAATTTCCTGCTAGTTGCTTGCGCCATACAGAGAGCCCTCGAAAACCGACATAAGCAGCCAAACCCACGCCTACTGTCGACGCCGCAGCACTCAAAACCCCGAAAACACCTTTCGTTAGCGCCCAGTTAAGCTCGGAAACAGTCAGACAAATATCCATAAAAGCTACACCAGAATTTTCGACGCCCAATTGTAAACACGAGGTATCCCCATGCCCACAGAAAACCGATCCAGCAACACAGAGATGGTCAGCGTGCCGCGTGAGCACGAACTGAAGATCCGACAGACCCCGCTGGCTGACCTGCTCAGCGGGCTCAAGACCGGCGAGGTCCGGGATTGCTCAGGCCGTGAATTCGCCGTGGGCGACACGGTTCTGCTCCGCGAGATCGATGATGCCCGCGACTACACCGGCACGGTTCTACGCCGGACTATCACCCATGTGCAAAAGCACTACGGCCTGCCGGATCACTTGTGCGTGCTGAGTTACGGCCAGCCAGCCCCGCAGCCCCACCCCGAGCCTATAGCCTGGATGGTTGGTACTGCCTTCTGGTGGACCAAAGAAGAGGCAGAGCGGGATGCGGCAGCTACTGGTCTGCCGATTGTTGGGCTGGGCCCGATGATCGATTCAAGCTTGGTGGAGCGACTGGATAGCTGCCTCGAACATGAAATGCAGGCTGTTGATAGCTGGAAAGCGGAAGCCGAAGAACTCCGCTACCGCCTGGCCAAGCGGGATGCACTGCTGGCTGACATCTCGAAGCGTCACTGGTCTGGTGTGGATTTCGATCTCCCGGCCGACCTCGTTGACCGGCTCAGAGCCCTATCCGCCAACGCAGAGCCGAGCACGCCGGTTGATATCGATGAGCGGGCGGCGTTCGAAGCTGCATCTGAACCTGAAGGCGCAAATCTGGACCGAAACTCAGACGGCGACTACCTCAACCCGTATGTTCAGTCATCGTGGGAAGGCTGGAGCATGCGCGCCGCCCTAGCACGCAGTAACACCATTTACTGCGGCAACCCCTCTCACCTCTATACCGCGATATGACTGCATAGCGATCCTCATTCCAAACAAACGGTTCTGCATCATGTTGGAGATATGCTTACTTCTACAGCTTTTCTTCTGAGCTTATTCAACCGCCATTGCTTTAGCGACTTTGAGAAGGCCTTCCTTATTAAGCAGTGCTATTTCACGGCCGCTGCAGCTGATAAGCCCCGCTTTGACGAAGCGAGTAAAAAGCCTGCTAACAGTTTCGGTCGAAAGCTGCAGGTAGTTAGCTATGTCCTTCCTAGACATACGCAGACCCAACAGATCCGCACGTAAGCCACAATATTGATAGCGAGCTGCCAAATTCAAGAGAAAAAGAGAAAGCCGCTGCTCGGCGCGCCCGAGACAGCAGGTAAAATGATCATCTTTGGATTGAAGACCCATACTAAGCATATGTAAAAGTTGATAGCGTAGCCTAGGGATCCTTCCTGACAAGCTGACTATTTCATTAAGCTTAATGGAGCACACTAGCGAAACATCTAGCGCTAGCGCAAAACTTCGATGACAATTAGCACCGATGGAATCCATCCCAAGCATTTCACCGGGCAAAACAAAACCAGTTACACGCCCATTTCCGTCTTCATTAAGTAAAAAGTTTTTAATAATTCCGCAACGCAAAAAGTACAGATACTCCATTGGCTGGTTTGCTTTAAAAAGATATTCGCCTTTTTTTAACTGGCGATTCCTACGAACAATTCGTTCGAATTCGTCAATCTCTCCAACCCCAAGGCCGGCTGGTATACAAAGTTGACTCAAGGAACATGAAAGGCAATGGACCTTTGGTCGCGCACCAGGCTCAACATAGGTCTTCATCACACAGTCCTCAGCTCATTTCTGATTAGTGCGCTTCTGACACTACTGGAGAACGTCAAAATGGCGCTGCAAAGGAGGTATAATGCTCAATATCTTAAATTTAGCGAAGCTGCTGCAGGCACAGCAATGATCCGATGAAATGCAAGAATCATCCGACAAACGGCCCTGTTTTTTATACAATTTTTGGACTTTGTACACATAAGCTTGAGTGCTGAAAAACGCTGAGAAACGCAGGTCCCTCTGCGTTTCGGATTAGGCTGATAACGAAGACTGATTTCTCCCGCTCAGAAAGATGACCCAGGCTTGGTATGACCTCTGCTGACAAACCACTGCATCATCCCAAATGACGCCATGGATTTCTCCCGCAGAAATCAAGTACATGAGCCTTGAATTACATGCTTCCAAATCAAGAAGATGCCGATGAGCCATGTAGCGAAAATCATCGTTGCTTAGCATTGGACTGATGTCCTGAAGGGCTGGCTCGAGGATACGTGCCGATGTCCCTATACCTTCATTATGACATCGAAACGAAGCGGCTACTTCGGAAATCGCACGATTCGTACCGAACACATTTGTACTCCCCCGCAGCTGTAACCCCTCTATTTTGAGCAGGCGACCTTATCGAATTTCGGCTGGGTATCGGCTGCGATCCGGCGAGCCCGACCCACGCCCCAGGCCAAAGCCCTGGTCATGGATTCACCGGGACGGGAATCGAATGCCTCCTCGTGAAGGGCCATGCCTGTCGAGGAATAGACCCCAATGAACATCTGAGTGTTACCTGTCCGCGACAGTCGCACCTGAACATCGATGGATGTCCCATCGTCCAGCTCTTCATCATGAGTTCGGTGGTGAAGCGACGGATCAGCCCAGGCCCAGAAAACATCACTGCGATATCTCATGTCGGGTTCCTTCGACTTTAGTCGTATTTGAATGATGAACTCCCACCATAGCGGACGAGGTCCAGCACACAACCTTGATGACCCAATTGAAGAACTGAATCGGACCATCGGCCGATTTTCTTGTACCGAACCCAACCACTTGTACAAATCATTGCCGCGATAAGGCGGCCAAGGAATCGTCATGCCTGAAGAAATCAAGCTGATCCAGCCGGCGCCGGTCGTGCGCGACGAATACGGGATGTTCGAGCATCCCGACCTACCCGACTTCGACGAGGGGGACGGCGAGAAGTGCAAAGCCTGGGTCGCGCAACAGGGACTGCAACTCGTCATGGTCCACCTAGAAACCGACGCGTCTGAAGAGGTCGCTGAGCGCTACTTCGAAGCTGGTGAGCCGCATTGCGGCTATTGGGAACCTGGCAAGCCAGAAGGTGATGGCTGGTTCTGCCTGGCCATCCACGACACAGACGACGGCCCGGTGTGCTGGTGGGCACGCAGACACCCTGAAGCTTGCTCTCACATCTGGGTCAAGGGCTGCAACCGTGGAGCCGGAAGCGGCGAAGTCTGCCAGGCCTGCCTGCAGGTGCGACCATGACCCGCCTCGCCCTCTGCCTCCTGCTGCTGACCGCCCTGGCCGGCTGCAAATTCGAGGTCTGCATCGACGCCTCAGGCAAGATTTGCAGCCAGGCCCGCGCCAGCACCTGCGAGTTCAGCGCTGACACTCGGTGCCAGCTCTCCCCGCACGAAACCCAACCCGAACCTACACCCGCTATGGCGCCTGGGCGCTGGATTGATGAGAGGTATGAGCTGTGACCGAACTTGAAGAACTGCTGCTCGCTGCCAAAGCCGCCGGGCTTGAAGTTGAACCCTGCACCTGCAGCGATCCGAAATGGCCTCTTCGCATCAAGGGCCAGTCGGGCACGCGGGCGCACTGGAATCCCAACATCAACGACGGCGACGCATTCAAGCTGGCCATTGACCTGGGCATCCAGATCCACGTTGAAGGGTTTGGCGAGTCTGAGGCCGTCTGGGCTGATGACACCATGGTCTGGGTGGACAGCGAATATGCCCGAGGCGATCGCCGAAAGGCGGCACGCACTGCCATCGTCAGCGTTGCTGCCCAGCGCGGGGAGAAGATGCCATGACCGATCTGATTGAAGTGAGGGTATCCAACCTGGTCGGCGCGCCGCTGGACTGGGCCGTGGCCATCGTCGAGGGGTTCGGTATAGACCCCGAGTGCCGTACAACCGTGTGGCACCCTGGCGGCTTGCCTTGCAGCATCAGTATCCGCGGCGCAGCAGAGGGCTTCGGCTGGAGACCATCCACCAACTGGGCACAGGGCGGTCAACTGATCGACAAGCACAGCGGCACCGCTCAGCACATTCCCGGGCTTCCAGATGACCTTCACTACGCAGGCGGCCCGGCCGGCGCAGGAGTCTGGTGCTACGGCCCCACGGCCCTGATTGCGTTCTGCCGCGGCCTCGTCAACCACAAGCTCGGCGATACCGTCCAGGTGCCGAAGGAGCTGATCCATGTCGACTGACAAAAACAGCGTCGAAGCGTTGATGAAGGCCTGCCAGCGCGGCGTGCCAGGCAAAGGACCGGCGATCGAAGCGGCCAATAACCTGCTTGCCGAGTGCTACGGCCTGCTGGGCAAGCTCGCCGCCCAGAACGAGGCGCTGCGCAAGGACCGCGACAGCTTGCGCGAAGACCGAGACAGCCTGCTCGAAGCCGGAGGACACCTTCTATGATCGCCCTCGCCTACATGGCCTACCTGATCGCAAGGGGGCCGCGATGAGCCGCGAAGTGACAGAGCTGGACTTCAGGAGACCGGAATTCCGCAACGCAAAGGTTGAAGATTACGAGTTCCGCGAAGACGGCGCGCTGGTCAGAAAAGACCGGTGGCAAACAGGCATGTGGCGCGTTGCATCGCTTGTCGGCCAGTCACGGGGTGGATTCGAGATCGAAACCGTCGTCGAGAAGGTCCGCAAGCTCGCAGGAAATTGGTGCCCGCCTGATCCAGATGAGGACCCAGGGCTCGAGCGCATCGACATTCGCCTGTCCTGCGAAAGCGTGCTGGCCAACTGCGAGCGCACCGGTCCATTCGCATACCGATGGCCTTTCGGGAACATCACCTTCACCAGCAAAGACTTCGGCGCCGACATCATCGAGTGGCAAGAGTCAGCCGCGCCGAACACCTAACCCCTCCCCCAACTACTCAAGCCCGCCGACATGCGCGGGCATGGAGAGCTATTGCCATGATCATCGACGATGTGATGACCGACAAAATCACGCTCCACGGCCTGGGCTTCGTTCAGGTGCATCTGCAGGGCGACCAACGCCTGCACGTGTGGCACCCAGAACTGCCCCGCCGCAGCTGCTTCGAGCACTCGGCGATCCACGACCACCGTTTCAGCTTCGTATCCCGCGTGCTTGTCGGTGAACAGATCAACCACCGATACGAGCCCGTGCGGCACGCCGAAGGCGAGTTCGTGTTGTACCTACATGAAGGGAAGCGCCAGGCAGGTGGCGGGCGCCCCTGGACGCCTGATGGCCGCGCCGATATGGCCCATCAGGGGACCGACCTGGTCTATGCAGGCGGTGAATACCTCACCTACGCCTACGACTACCACAGAACCGAGCCAGGTGGTGACGGCCGGGTAGCGACCATCATGCGGAAGGATGCCGAGTTCCCGGAGGGTGCCCACTCCACCTGCCGCTACGGTGTCCAGCCGGATACGGATTTCGACCGCTACCAATGGCCCGCCGCTCGACTCTGGGAAGTCGTGCGCGAAGTGCTGCTGGCCTGACCACCAACCTGCCGCCACCGGCGGCGTGGAGACCATCCCATGGATATCGAAAGCACCGGTGACGTGGACAAAGTCACCGAGCAGCGAATGGCTGAACTCATCGGCTGCACCAAACGCTCCCTGGAACACCGGCGCCTGGATGGGAAGATTCCCGCAGGCGTCTGGATGAAACACGGCGGCCGGATCATTTACAGCATAAAGAGGTATGACGAATGGCTGGAAAGCCAATGGGTTTACCCCGCGGGGTTGAAATCTTCCGAAACTCCCTCCGCATTCGTTTCACATGGGACGGTATCCGTCGATGCGAAACGCTCCCCTATCCCCCGACACAAAAAGGGATCAAGGCTGCATCCAACCTTCGCGATCAGGTAACTAGCCTCAACAAACTCGGACTCCTTGACCAGGACAAGTACGCCGAGCTGTTCCCCAGCTCACAGGCCGCCGTCGGCGGTAAGCCGACGTTCGGTGAGTACGCCCAACTCTGGTTGGACAGCCGCGAAATCACCCAGGGAACGCACAACAACTACAAAAGCGCCCTGAACCTTTACTGGGTACCCCGCCTGGCCATGGTCCGTATTGACCTGATCACTACCACCCTACTCCGCCGCGTCATCACAGAAACTGAATGGACTTCAGCCAACGTGAAGCGCAACGCAATCACCAGGTTGTCGACGATCCTGGCTGCGGCAACCCGGGAAGGCCTGCTGGCCAAGAACCCCGCCGAAGTGATTGAGTTGCCGAAGCGGTCGCGTAAGGAGATCGACCCGTTCACCCTGGCCGAAGCCAACACCATCATCAACAAGCTCTACGAACACAAGCATTGGCCGAGCCTCATCTATGCCGCGCTGTTCGAATTTATGTTCTTCACCGGCCTCCGCTTGTCGGAGGCATTGGCAGTGCGCTGGGATGTGATCGATATGGAAAAGAGGACTGTACACGTAAAGAGGACCGTCGCCTTGGGCGCGGTGGAGGAAAGGACGAAAACAGGGAGGGATCGGTTCGTACTGCTGAATGATCGCGCCTTGCGCGCGATCCAGTTCGCCAGGGAGTACGCTGACCGCCGCAGGCATGGGAAGGGAGCGGTGACCGAAACTCCATTCTTGTTCCCGCCGTCGAAGAATGCCGAGCACGTGAAACAGACCTCCGATCTGCACAAACAGTGGGTGCCGGTGCTGAATGAGCTGGGCATTCGGCGTCGCCCCCCATATAACTGCCGCCACACCTATGCGACAATATGCTTAATGTCCGGCCTCAACCCCGCATTTATCGCCCAACAGCTGGGTCACAGCGTCCAAATGCTGCTGTCGACGTATGCCCGTTGGCTCAACTCAAGCTCCGACTGGAGCGAGCTGGAAAAACTCAAAATTGGTATCAAATCGGTATCAGCTTGAAAGCCAGCTCTGTAAGTGACTGATAGGTAAGCCTTTTGATCTCCACCGCCAACATCACCATGCAGTTCGGCTCCAAGCCGCTGTTCGAAAACGTTTCCGTCAAATTCAACAACGGCAACCGCTACGGCCTGATCGGCGCCAACGGTTGCGGCAAGTCGACCTTCATGAAGATCCTCGGCGGTGACCTGGAGCCGTCCGCCGGCCAGGTCATGCTCGAGCCGAACACGCGCCTGGGCAAGCTGCGCCAGGACCAGTTCGCCTACGAGGAATTCACCGTGATCGACACGGTGATCATGGGCCACGCCCAGCTGTGGAAGGTCAAGGCCGAACGCGACCGCATCTATTCGCTGCCGGAAATGACCGAGGAAGACGGCATGGCCGTCGCCGAGCTGGAAACCGAGTTCGCCGAAATGGACGGCTACACCGCCGAATCACGCGCTGGTGAACTGCTGCTGGGCCTGGGTATTCCGCTGGAGCAGCACTTCGGCCCGATGAGCGAAGTGGCCCCTGGCTGGAAGCTGCGAGTACTGCTGGCCCAGGCACTGTTCTCGGACCCGGACGTGCTGCTGCTCGACGAACCGACCAACCACCTGGATATCAACACCATCCGCTGGCTGGAAAACATCCTCACCGCGCGTAACAGCACCATGGTGATCATTTCCCACGACCGGCACTTCCTCAACAGTGTCTGCACCCACATGGCCGACCTGGACTACGGCGAGCTGCGCCTGTTCCCGGGCAACTACGACGAGTACATGACCGCCGCTACCCAGGCGCGCGAGCAACTGCTGGCCGACAACGCCAAGAAAAAGGCGCAGATCGCCGAGCTGCAGACCTTCGTCAGCCGCTTCTCGGCCAACGCTTCCAAGGCCAAGCAGGCCACCTCGCGGGCCAAGCAGATCGACAAGATCCAGCTGGCCGAGGTCAAGCCATCGAGCCGGGTGAGCCCGTTCATCCGCTTCGAGCAGACCAAGAAGCTGCACCGCCAGGCCGTGACCGTCGAGAAAATGTCCAAGGCGTTCGACGACAAGGTGCTGTTCAAGGACCTGGGCTTCACCATCGAAGCCGGCGAGCGCGTGGCGATCATCGGCCCCAACGGTATCGGCAAGACTACCCTGCTGCGCACCCTGGTCGGTGAAATGACCCCGGACAAGGGCGAAGTGAAGTGGACCGACAGCGCCGAAGTGGGCTACTACGCCCAGGACCACGCTCACGACTTCGAAGAAGACATGACCCTGTTCGACTGGATGGGCCAGTGGACTTCCGGCGAGCAGGTGATCCGCGGCACCCTCGGGCGCATGCTGTTCTCCAACGACGAGATCCTCAAGTCGGTGAAGGTGATCTCCGGTGGTGAGCAAGGCCGCATGCTGTTCGGCAAGCTGATCCTGCAGAAGCCGAACGTGCTGGTCATGGACGAGCCGACCAACCACTTGGACATGGAATCGATCGAGGCGCTGAACCTGGCGCTGGAAAACTACCCGGGCACCCTGCTGTTCGTCAGCCACGACCGGGAGTTCGTGTCGTCGCTGGCCACCCGCATCATCGAGCTGTCGGCCGATGGCGTGGTGGACTTCAGCGGCACCTACGACGATTACCTGCGTAGCCAGGGTGTGCTGGTCTGATTGAAGGCTCAGGCCTGGCCATTTGCCTGGCCGGGCCGGCCTCTTCCCGCTCCCACAAGGCGCCTGCAGGCCCTGTGTGGGCGGTTTACCCGCGAACAATCCGCCACCGATGCCACAAGCGGGCACTCCGGACGAATAATTCGTTAGCCTGCTTTCTTTTCCTTTGCGCAACGGCCATGATGGGACCACGCCCAACCGCCCGCCCGCGAACGAGCCCATGACCGCGCAACAACCTGCCGCCGGCATCACCCTGCAGATCCTGTCGATCGTCTTCTACACCTTCATTGCCTTTCTGTGCATCGGCCTGCCGATCGCCGTGCTGCCCAGCCATGTGCATGACCAGCTGGGCTACGGCGCCATCATCGCCGGTGCGACCATCGGCCTGCAGTACCTGGCCACCCTGCTCAGCCGCCCGTTTGCCGGGCGCGTGGCGGACAGCCTGGGCGGTAAACGCGCCATTCGCTTCGGCCTGCTGGGGATTGCAGGCTGCGGGATACTGACCTGGCTGTCGGCCCTGACCCTGGCCCTACCGCCGCTGAGCCTGGCACTGTTGCTCGGCGGGCGCTTGCTGTTGGGTATCGCCCAAGGGCTGATCGGCGTGGCCACGTTGAGTTGGGGCATCAGCCAGGTCGGCCCCGAGCACACCGCGCGGGTGATTTCCTGGAACGGTATTGCCTCCTATGGCGCCATCGCGCTTGGCGCGCCCTTGGGCGTGCTGGCGGTGGATGGGCTGGGCTTCAGCGTACTGGGGCCAGTGCTGCTGGCGCTGGCGCTGTCGGCGCTGCTGGTGCTGCGCAAGCGCGCGGACGTGGTCGTGGCACGCGGCGAGCGCCTACCGTTCTGGTCGGCCTTCGCACGGGTCGCGCCGTGCGGCCTGGGCCTGACCCTGGCCTCGATCGGCTACGGCACCCTGACTACCTTCGTCACCCTGTACTACCTGGAGCGTGGCTGGCTCGGCGCAGCCTGGTGCCTGACTGCCTTTGGCACCTGTTTCATCATTTCGCGGCTGCTGTTCGTCAACGCTGTCAACCGGTTTGGTGGCTACAACGTCGCCATGGCCTGCATGGCCACCGAAGTGCTCGGCCTGAGCCTGCTGTGGTTGGCAGCCTCGCCGCCATGGGCGCTGGTTGGTGCCGGGCTGACCGGGTTCGGCCTGTCGTTGGTGTACCCTGCGCTGGGGGTGGAGGCGATCAGGCAGGTGCCTGCCAGCAGTCGCGGCGCCGGGCTGGGTGCCTACGCGGTGTTCTTCGACATGGCCCTGGCCATCGCCGGGCCGCTGATGGGAGCAGTTGCCGTGCACCTGGGCTATGCCTTGGTCTTCGCAGTGGCGGCCCTGCTGGCCCTGGCCGGCGTCGGCCTAACGCTGTGGCTGGCGCGGCATGCTGGCCGCGGCTGAGCGCTCGGCCGGCTGCGGCGCGCCCAGCGCCTGGCTGAAGAACGCCGCTGTCTCGCGTTGCAGCGAATGGTGGATATCGCGGCGGTCCACGCCTTCGGCGTCCTTGCACAGCGTCGGCATGCGCGCGTACTGCTCGCTGTCGCAATGGGCCATGAACACAAAATGCCCGGCGCCGGCCAGCAGGCGGTAGTCCGGGGTCACCGGCAGCTTGCGGGCCAAGGCTTCGGCATTACGATCCACTGCCACCAGCTGGTCGCTGTCACCGCTGTAGATCAACACCGGCAAGCGCACCCCGGCCAGGGTATGGCGGTCGAACAACAAGCTCAGCGGTGCCATCAGCATCACCGCGCCCACCCGTTGGTCGGCCATGGGCGCCAGCTCGCTGCGGTCGGCAATCAATACCCCGTGCGTCCTGCAGGCGTCGGCATCGTTCGGGCGCTCCAGGCAATACTGGCGCAGGCGGTCGAGGTCTGGGCGCGCACCGGAAACAATCAAGGCGGTTTCGCCGCCGGCCGAATAGCCGATCAAGCCGACCTTGCCATCGTTCAGGTAAGGCCCCAACAAGGCATCGTCGCGGGCCGCGGTGATCGCGGCACTGACTTGCAGCGGCCGGCCATACAGGTTGCTCAAGGTACCCAGGCGGCTGTGATCGCGGGCGTTGTCCCCCGGGTGTACCACGGCTACCACCACAAACCCACGACGCGCCAGCGAGGTGGCCAGGTAGTGCAAGGCCAGTGGGCTGCCGGTATTGCCATGCGACAGCACCAGCAAGGGAAACTGGCCCAACGCTACCGGCGCTTCTTCAGCCACGTCGATCGGGTAGCCATCCATGCGGCTGCTGCGGGTTTTGCCAACAACCGGGTAGAACGCCAGCGCCTGCATGGGCTGGCCATCGACCGGGTCGGCCAGGCTCATGTGGTGCAGGCCGGCAACCCAAGGCGCAGCCGCGGCATGGGTAAGCAGGCCGGCGAACAGGGCCAGGGCCAGCACGCAACGTGAAAGGGTCATCGGCCAGCGGTTCCTTGCAGGGCGAAGCGATGATCCAGCATAGAACCGGGCTGGCCAGTGGCGGATGAAACCTGGATGAAACCGCCGTCATGCACAACCCGCTCGCGCATTGTGCATTTGCGCTTTTTATCGAACCCATGGCATAGATGCTGGTCGACGTCTTCATGTGCCCATTTCGCGCCATTCAAGGAGATTCATGCATGAGCAAGCCCGCCTATGTGCCCCCCAAGGTCTGGCGCAACGATGCGGCGTCCGGCGGCCAGTTCGCCAGCATCAACCGCCCGGTTGCCGGCCCGACGCATGACAAGGACCTGCCCGTGGGCAAGCACCCGCTGCAGCTGTACTCGCTGGCCACGCCCAATGGCGTCAAGGTCACCATCGCCCTGGAAGAACTGCTCGCCCTGGGCCACCAGGGGGCCGAATATGACGCCTGGCTGATCCGCATCGGCGAGGGCGAGCAATTTTCCAGCGGCTTCGTCCAGGTCAACCCCAACTCGAAGATCCCCGCCTTGCTCGACCGCAGCGTCGAGCCGCCGGTGCGGGTGTTCGAGTCGGGCTCGATCCTGCTGTACCTGGCAGAGAAATTCGGTGCCCTGCTGCCCGAGGCGCCGGCGGCCCGCACCGAAAGCCTGAACTGGCTGTTCTGGCAGATGGGCGCGGCACCTTACCTGGGCGGTGGCTTTGGCCACTTCTATGTCTATGCGCCGGAAAAGTTCGAGTACGCGATCAACCGCTTCACCATGGAAGCCAAGCGCCAGCTGGATGTGCTCAATCGGCGCCTGGGGGAAAGCCGCTACCTGGGCGGCGAGCAATACAGCATCGCCGATATCGCCGTGTGGCCATGGTATGGCCAGTTGGTGCGCGGCAACCTGTATGGCGCGGCGGAGTTCCTGGCAGTGGACGAATACCCGCATGTACAGCGCTGGGCCGAGGAAATTGCCCTGCGACCGGCAGTACAGCGCGGAACCCGGGTGAACCGCACCTGGGGCGATGAAAGCAGCCAGGTGCCAGAGCGACACGCGGCGTCCGACCTGGACTGACAGGCACTCGGGGCCGTTACGCGGCCCCGTCAATGCCCGCCTGCACAAAACCGTTTGCCCACGCGCAAACCTGCGCCCGCCAGGCCCTTCTTGTACACTCCTCGCATTAGCCCCCACCTGCACATTTTTTGGTGAAAGCATGATCGAGGTAACCGAGGTTTCCATTGCCGAGCTGCGCGACGCACTCGAGTCGGGCCGCACGACGGCGGTCGAGCTGGTCAAGGCCTACCTGGCGCGTATCGACGCCTATGACGGTGCCGACACCGCCACCGCCCTGAACGCCGTGGTAGTGCGCAACCCGCAGGCGCTGGCCGAGGCCGAGGCCTCCGACGCCCGCCGCAGCAAAGGCCAGCTGCTGAGCCCGCTGGACGGCATCCCCTACACCGCCAAGGACAGCTACCTGGTCAAAGGCCTGACCGCTGCTTCCGGCAGCCCGGCGTTCAAGGACCTGGTGGCGCAGCGTGACGCCTTCACCATCGAGCGCCTGCGTGCCGCCGGCGCCATCTGCCTGGGCAAGACCAACATGCCGCCAATGGCCAACGGCGGCATGCAGCGCGGGGTGTACGGCCGCGCCGAAAGCCCTTACAACGCCAATTACCTGACCGCACCGTTCGCCTCGGGCTCGTCCAATGGTGCCGGCACTGCCACGGCAGCCAGCTTCAGCGCCTTCGGCCTGGCCGAGGAGACCTGGTCCAGCGGCCGTGGCCCGGCGTCCAATAACGGCTTGTGCGCCTACACCCCGTCGCGCGGGGTGATCTCGGTGCGTGGTAACTGGCCGCTGACGCCGACCATGGACGTGGTGGTGCCGTACGCCCGCACCATGGCCGACCTGCTGGAAATCCTCGACGTGGTGGTCGCCGACGACGCCGACACGCGCGGCGACCTGTGGCGCCTGCAACCCTGGGTGCCGATCCCGGCAGCGTCCCAGGTGCGCCCTGCCAGCTACCTCGACCTGGCCGTAAATGCCAGCGCGCTCAAGGGCAAGCGCTTTGGCGTGCCGCGCATGTACATCAATGCCGACCCCGAGGCTGGCACGTCCGAAAAACCTGGCATTGGTGGCCCGACCGGCCAGCGCATCAACACCCGCGCCAGCGTGATCGACCTGTGGCAACAGGCACGCCAGGCGCTCGAAGCAGCCGGCGCCGAAGTACTGGAAGTGGACTTCCCGTTGGTGTCCAACTGCGAAGGCGACCGCCCGGGCGCACCGACCGTGTACAACCGCGGCATCGTCAGCAAGGCGTTCCTGCATGACGAACTGTGGGAACTGTCCGGCTGGGCATTCGACGACTTCCTGCGCGCCAATGACGACCCCAAGCTCAACCGCCTGGCCGATGTCGATGGCGCGCTGATCTTCCCCCACGACCCGGGCACCCTGCCCAACCGTGAGGACGACCTGGCCGCCGGCATGGACGAATACGTCAACATGGCCAAGCGCGGCCTGAAGACCTGGGACCAGATCGAGACCCTGCCCGATGGCCTGCGCGGCCTGGAGCAGACCCGCAAGATCGACCTGGAAGACTGGATGGACAACCTGGGCCTGGACGCAGTGCTGTTCCCCACCGTGGCCGATGTGGGCCCGGCCGATGCCGACGTCAATCCGGTATCGGCCGACATCGCCTGGAGCAACGGTATCTGGGTGGCCAATGGCAACCTGGCGATCCGTCACCTGGGCGTGCCCACCGTGACCGTGCCGATGGGCGTGATGGCCGATATCGGCATGCCGGTCGGGCTGACCTTCGCTGGTCGGGCTTACAGCGACAACGCGCTGCTGAGCTTCGGTGCCGCCTTCGAGGCGACCGGCTCGCGTCGGCTGATCCCGCCGCGCACGCCGCCGTTGGGTTAAGCCACAACGGCCCGCTTGGCGGCTCATTCACGGGTTCAACCGGCAACGGGCCTGAAAAAGCAAATCGCAAAATTCAACCCTATGTGTAAAAATACACAAAACGTTGATTTTGCGATTTGCCATGTCCTTGACGCCCGAAGCAGAACGCCAGCTCACCCTCACCGTCCTCAAGGCCGCCATCCAGGCCATGGGCAGCGTTGCCCCACGCAACCTGGAAATTCTCCTGCACGACCTCGATCACCCGCAACACTCCGTGGTGGCGATCGTCAACGGCCACCTTTCCGGCCGCAGCGTCGGCAGCCCGATCCTCGCCGCCCCGGAACAGGACCAGGGCTTCAAGGCGCTGATGCAGGCCTCGGCCGACCAGCAAGGCTGCGCGCCGGTGGTCGTGCCGGACTACCCCACCCGCCTCAAGGGCCGCACCTTGCGCAGCGCCACGGCGATCTTCCGTGACAGTACCGGCCAGCCCTTCGCCAGCCTCTGCGTCAACACCGATGTCACTGGCCTGGAGGCTGCCATGGGCTTCCTCCAGCAGTTCCAGCCGTTAGGTGCGGCCCCCGCCGCCTGCGAGCCCGCCGACATGGAGCTGCTGATGAGCGAAATCATCCAGGCCTCGCTGCAACGCAGCGGCCAGGGGCGGATGAACAAGCAGGCCAAGGTCGAAGCCGTGCGGGTGATGCAGGAACGCGGCCTGTTCATCGTCAAAGGCGGGGTGGAAAAAGCCGCCAATGCCTTGGGGGTGACCCGCTACACCATTTACAACTACCTCGAGCAACTGCGCGGAGCCAGCCGATGACCTTGCATATCCCTACCCCCTTGATCGAATCCCGCCCGCTGTCGCTGGCAGCCGGGAGCAACATCTGGCTCAAGCTCGACGCCCTGCAGCCCTGCGGTTCGTTCAAGTTGCGCGGTGTCGGCCATGCCTGCGAAGTGCAGCATGCCCGTGGCGCACGGCATTTCGTGTCCTCGTCGGGAGGCAATGCGGGCCTGGCGGTCGCCTATGCCGGGCGCAAGCTGGGCGTGCCGGTAACCGTGGTGGTGCCGGAGACCACCACCGAACGGGCCAAGGAGCTGCTACGCCTGGAAAGCGCCAAGGTGGTGGTACACGGTAGCTCCTGGCAGGAGGCCAACAGCCTGGCGCAAACGCTGGTCGGCCAGGGCGATGCTTTCATCCACCCGTTCGACGACCCACTGCTGTGGGCTGGCCATGCCAGCCTGGTGGACGAAGTTGCCGAGGCCGGCCTGAAGCCGGATGCCGTGGTGCTGTCGGTGGGCGGTGGTGGCCTGCTTTGCGGGGTGGTCGAGGGGCTGCAACGTAACGGCTGGGGCGATGTGCCGGTGCTGGCAGTGGAAACCACGGGCGCGGCGTCGCTGCATGCGGCCTTGCAGGCAGGGCACCCGGTCGAGCTGGAGCGTATCGATTCGGTAGCCACGTCCCTGGGGGCCAAGCGCGTCGCCGACCAGGCACTGGCCTGCGCGCGCCAGCACCCGGTGCATAGCCATGTGGTCAGTGACCGTGCCGCACTCGAAGCCTGCGAGCGGTTCCTGCTTGATCAGCGTGTACTGGTAGAGCCGGCCTGCGGTGCCGCGCTGGCATTGGCCTATGACGCGGTAACGCTGGCCGGCTACGGTAACGTGCTGGTGGTCGTGTGTGGCGGGGCCACCGCTACCCTGGCGCAGATCCACGCCTGGCTGGCCGCGGCCGAATGAAGCGCGGGCGTGGCGAAGTCAACCTTCGCCGCGCCGACGCGAACCGCCATGGCTGTGTTGCCCGCCCACACGCGCCTTTTCCGCACGGTCCTGTTTCAGGTCCTTGCCAGACCCACCCTTGCGCCCCGCGTCATGGACCCGTTGTGGGTCATCGGCAAAGCCGTGGCCGTTGTCGTGATGCTTGGTCATGCCATGTCTCCCTGAGCCAAAGAATGCCCAATATTGGAGATCAGCGCGGGACAGATGATTGCCTTGCCCTGACCAATGGCTCAGGGCAACCAGCAAGGTAACGGATAATGATCAGGATGGTCACATGAGCATGTTCTACTGATGCCCGCCACAACCGCAAAAGCCACTGCAACGTCAGCAACCCTGACGAAATGCATATCCCACCCTTTCGGTCTGCGGCAAGTGAAGGCACAATGCGTGTCCTTTTTTTGGCCGGCCTGGCCGGGGGCCTTTAAATGATCAAGACGCCGTATTACCTCATCGATAAAACCAAGCTGCTGGGCAACATGGAGAAGATCGCCTACGTGCGCGAACACTCCGGTGCCAAGGCCCTGCTCGCCCTCAAGT
>MTEX01000767.1_pt1 | contig 20618 bp, 15 predicted proteins | sample 1042691 | NCBI WGS metagenome assembly MTEX01 (sample SAMN06185810, study PRJNA358809) | soil metagenome | isolation source: soil biostimulated with molasses as carbon source | place: India | collected 2015-05-23
GAGATCAACACGATCGGTTGGGGATCGCTGGCGGCGGTGCTGCTGCTGGTATGGCTGGCGTTCCGCTCGCTGCGCCCGATCCTGCTGGTCGCCGTGTCGCTGGTCGTCGGCTGCGCGACCGCGCTGTCGGTGACCGCATGGGTATTCGGCCAGGTCCATCTGCTGACGTTGATCTTCGGCGCGAGCCTGGTCGGCGTGGCCGAGGATTACGGCATCCACTGGTTCGCCTCGCGCCAGGGCGTGGCGGCGGAGCGGCGCTGGACCCTGCTGCGCCACCTGCTGCCCGGCCTCTGGCTGGCGCTGGCGACCAGCGCGCTGGCGTATCTGGCGCTGGGGTTGGCGCCGTTCCCGGGGTTGCGGCAGATGGCGCTGTTCTCCGTGGTCGGGCTGACCGCCGCGTTCCTGACCGTGATCTGTCTGTTTCCCTGGCTGGATGGCGGGGAAATACGCCAGACGCGGTTTTCGCGGGCAATCGGAAAGTCACTGGAACGCTGGCCGCGCGCGACACGCGGTCCCGGCGGGATCGTGGCCGTGATGTTGCTGGCGGTGGTGCTGATCGCGGGGCTGTGGCGCCTGCGCGGCGACGACGACCTGCGCAGCCTGCAATCTTCGCCGCCGAGCGTGATGGCGCAGCAGATCGAAGTGGGGCGCCTGCTTGGCATGCCGAGTCCGGCGCAGTTCTTCCTGGTTCGCGCGGATGATGCGGAAACGCTGTTGCAGCGCGAGGAGGCCCTGACCGAACGGCTGCGCGCGCTCGCGGCGGAAGGCCGCATCGGCGGCTACCGGGCGGTCAGCGACTGGCTGCCGTCGCAACGCCGGCAGCAGGCCGATGCCGCGTTGACCGCGCGGATCGAGGGCACGGTGATGGCACGGGTTGGCCAGGCCCTGGGCGAATCGTTGCCACGCCCCGATTTCAGCACCGCCGCGCTGCAGGCCGATGCATGGCTGGCCTCGCCGGTGTCGGCGCCGTTCCGCCATCAATGGCTGGGGCAGGTGGGCGGGCAACTGGCCAGCGTGGTGCCCATCGATGATCTGGGACGCGACGGCGCACTGGCATTGCTGCAACAACAGGCTGCGGAGCTGCCCGGCGTGCGCTGGGTTGACCGCACCGCGGATTTCTCACGGCTGCTGCGCCACTACCGCCACCTGATGAGCGGCCTGCTGCTGGCCGGGATCGCGCTGGTCTATGCGCTGCTGTGGTGGCGCTACCGGGGCGGTGCCTGGCGGGTGATGCTGCCGACCCTGCTGGCCGGTGCGCTGACCGTGGCGCTGCTGGGCCTGGCCGGGCAGCCGCTGCAACTGTTCAACGTGCTGGCCCTGCTGTTGTTGCTGGGCATGGGCATCGACTACGGCATCTTCCTGACCGAACACCGCGGCGATGCCAGCGCGTGGATGGCGGTCTGCATCGGCGCGGCCAGCACCTGGCTGTCGTTCGGCCTGCTGGCGCTCTCGTCCACCCCGGCGCTGCGCGCCTTCGGCCTCACCCTGCTGCTGGGCATCGGCCTGGTCTGGCTGGTTTCACCGTTGTTCCGCCCACCGGCCCGCCCATCGGCGAGTCCCCGTCCATCCACCAGCACGAGTCATACGGAATGAAAGTCGAGCAAACGGAAATCCTCATCATCGGCGCGGGGCCCGCGGGCTCGGTGGCGGCGGCGATGCTGCGCCGGCAGGGCCGCAGCGTCCTGATCCTGGAGCGCGAACAGTTCCCGCGCTTCTCCATCGGCGAGAGCCTGCTGCCGCAGAGCATGGAATACATCGAGGCCGCCGGCCTGCTGCAGGACGTGGTGGAAGCCGGTTTCCAGTACAAGAACGGCGCCGCCTTCGTGCGCGGCGAACGCACCACCCAGTTCGACTTCCGCGACAAGTTCTCGCCCGGCTGGGGTACCACCTACCAGGTGCAGCGGGCCGATTTCGATCATCTCCTGGCCAGGGGCGCGGAGCGGATGGGCGCGCAGGTACGCTATCGCCACGAAGTGCTGGCGGCCGAGCCGGGCGAGCGGCCGCGGGTGACCGTGCGTTCGCCGGAAGGCGAGACCTACCAGATCGAGGCGGATTTCATGCTGGACGCCAGCGGCTTCGGGCGCCTGTTGCCGAAGCTGCTGAAACTGGAGTCGCCCTCCAACTTCCCCGTACGCGGCGCCATCTTCACGCACGTTCGCGACCACATCGCGCAGGATGCCGGTTTCGACCGCAACAAGATCCTGATCACCACGCACCCCGAGCACGTCGACGTATGGTACTGGACCATCCCGTTCTCCAACGGCTGCTGCTCGCTGGGCGTGGTCGCCGAGACGGAATTCCTCAACCGCTATCCGGGCACGGAACTGGAGCGCCTTCAGGCCATCGTGGGCGAGGATCCCAACCTGACCCGGTTGCTCCGGAACGCCGAATGGGCGGTGCTGCCGGTGCGCCAGATCACCGGCTACTCGGCGAACGTCAATTCGCTGTGGGGCGCGGGTTACGCGCTGCTGGGCAACGCCGGCGAGTTCCTGGATCCGGTGTTCTCCTCGGGCGTCACCATTGCGTTCAAGTCCGCGCAACTGGCGGCCGAGTGCCTGCGCCGCCGCTACGCGGGTGAGGACGTGGACTGGGAAAAGGATTACTCCGTGCCGCTGCGCGCGGGCGTGCAGACCTTCCGCCGCTTCGTGGAGGCGTGGTACGCCGGTGGCTTCCAGAAGATCATCTTCCACGCCGATCAGCAACCGGAGATCCGCCGCATGATCTGCTCCATCCTGGCCGGCTACGCCTGGGATACCCGGAATCCGTACGTCGCCGACACCGGCCGCCGCCTGCGCGTGCTGGAGGAACTGTGCGACGCCTGATCGCCCTCTGGGGAATGCTGTGCCTGTTGGCCGCCTGCGCGCACCGCGTGCCGGCGCCGGCGGTCGAGTTGCCGGCGCTGCGACTGGCGCCGGCCGCCCTGGGCGCACCGCTGGCGGTCCAGCAACGCCTGCATTTCGAATTCGGAAAGCAACAGCGGGACCTGGACGCCTTGCTGGAAGTCGACGCGCAGGAAGTGCGGCTGGCGGTGCAGGCGCTGGGCCAGTCCGGCGTACGCCTGCAATGGGACGGGCGTGAACTGCGCCAGCAGCGCGCGCCGTGGTTGCCCGCCGCGGTGCGCGGCGAACGCGTGCTGGACGACTTGCAATTCGCGCTGTGGCCGGTGGACGCCGTGCGCGACGCGTTGCCGGCGGACTGGCGGGTGGAGGACGACGGGCACGAACGGCGCCTGTCGCAGGCCGGCACGCCGTGGCTGGTGCTGACCCGCGAAAGCCCCGGGCGCCTTCGGCTGCGCAACCTCGCCGAGGGCTACGCGCTGGAGATCCAGACCGTGGGTGGAGCACAGACGCCGTGAGCACCGCCCCGGTTTTCCTCAATGAACTCGGCATCACCTGCGCGCTCGGCGAAGGCCGCGATGCGGTGACCAAGGCGCTGTTCGCCAGCGACGCGCCGGCCGGCGCCCGGGTCAGCGACGCGCTCACGCCCGGGCGTCCGCTGGTGGTCGGCGCGGTCACCACGCCGCTGCACGATCTGTCGGATTGCCCGCTGCAACTGCGCGGACGCAACAACGCCCTGCTGCGCAGCGCGCATGCGCAGATCGCACCGGCGGTGCAGGCCGCCATCGAACGCTACGGCGCCGATCGCGTGGCGGTGGTGCTGGGCACCAGCACGTCCGGCATCGGCGAGTCCGAACAGGCGCTGCCGTTCAAGCACGCCCAGGGCGCCTGGCCGGCCGGATTCCACTACGCCCAGCAGGAGATTGGCACGCCGGCGCGGTTCATCGCCGCCGAAGCGGGCGTGCACGGCCCGGCCTGGACCATTTCGACGGCCTGTTCGTCCAGCGCCAAGGCGCTGGCCTCGGGCGCACGGCTGTTGCGCGCGGGCATCGTGGATGCGGTGATTGCCGGCGGCGCCGATTCGCTGTGCCGTTTCACCATCGATGGCTTCAGCGCGCTGGAATCGGTATCGGCCGCGCGTTGCAATCCGTTCTCGCGCCATCGCAACGGCATCAACATCGGCGAAGGCGCGGCGCTGTTCCTGATGACCCGCGAACCCGGACCGGTGCGGCTCGCGGGCTGGGGCGAAACCGCCGACGCCCACCACATCTCCGCACCCGAGCCGCAGGGCGTGGGCGCGATCGCGGCCGTCCGCCAGGCGATCGCGCGCGCGGGCGTGCAGCCCGGCGACATCGACTACGTGAACCTGCACGGCACCGCGACGCCACAGAACGACGCGATGGAGAGCCGCGCGGTCGCGGCGACCCTGCCGGCCGATACGCCGGTGAGTTCGACCAAGCCGCTGACCGGACACACGCTGGGTGCGGCCGGTGCCATCGAGGCGGGCCTGTCCTGGCTTGCGCTCGCGGCCAATCCCGGCCACCGCCTGCCGCCGCACTGGTGGGACGGCGAGGCGGATCCCGACCTGGCGCCGCTGCGTTTCGCCCGGCCCGGCGAGCGGGCGGCGCGCCCGCTGCGCCATATCCTCAGTCATTCGTTCGCCTTTGGCGGCAGCAATGCCGTCCTGTTGCTGGGAGCCGGCTGATGCGGACCGGACACAACACCGCGCGGGCGTCGTACGACATCGAGCGGGTGATTCCCCATCGCGGCACCCTGCGCCTGATCGATCGCCTGTTGGACTGGGACGAGGACCGCGTGGCCGTCGAAGTGCGGATACCGGCCGACGGACCGTTCAGTGAAGAGGCCGGCGTGCCGGCGTGGGTCGGGGTGGAATACATGGCCCAGGCCATCGCCGCGTGGGCCGGCTGCCGCGCCCGCCAGGCCGGCGGCGAGCCCAGCATCGGCTTCCTGCTGGGGACGCGCCGCTACCAGTCCGCCTGGACCCACTTCCCGACCGGAACCGTGCTGCGGGTGGAAGCGATCCGCGAGCTGTTGGGCGACAATGGCCTGGGGATGTTCGCCTGCCGGATCCTGGCGGGCGGGGATGAAATCGCAAGCGCCAACGTGTCGGTGTTCGAACCGCCGGACGCGATGGCCTATCTGGAGAACGAGCAAGCATGAGTGGAGACTCGACGGTCCTGGTCACCGGGGCCAGCCGCGGCATCGGGCGCGCGATCGCGCTGCGCGCGGCGCAGGACGGGTTCGATGTGGTGGTGCACTACCGCAGCCGGGCGGAGGAGGCCGAAGCCGTGGCCGCGGAGATCCGCGCGCTCGGCCGGCAGGCGCGGGTGATGGGGTTCGACGTGGGCGATCGCGCCGCCGTCGCGCAGGCGCTGGAAGCCGACGTGGCCGCGCATGGCGCGTACTATGGTGTGGTGTGCAATGCCGGCATCGCCCGGGACAACGCGTTCCCGGCGATGAGCGGGGAAGACTGGGACGCGGTGATCCACACCAACCTGGACGCGTTCTACAACGTGCTCAATCCACTCACCATGCCGATGGTGCGCCGGCGCAAGCCCGGCCGCATCGTCACCCTGTCGTCGGTGTCCGGCCTGGTCGGCAATCGCGGGCAGGCCAACTACAGCGCCGCCAAGGCGGGCATCATCGGCGCGACCAAGGCGCTGGCGCTGGAACTGGCCAGCCGCGGGATCACCGTCAACTGCGTGGCGCCCGGCCTGATCGACACCGAGATGGTGGCGGGCGAGGTGGCCGGGGAAGCGCTCAAGCTGATTCCGATGCGCCGCATGGGCCAGCCGGAAGAAGTCGCCGCGGTGGTGGCGTTCCTGCTGTCGCCAGCGGCCGGCTACGTGACCCGCCAGGTCATTTCCGTCAATGGAGGCCTGATCGGATGAGCATGCCGTCGAACAGCGCCTTGAAGCGGGTCGTGATCACCGGCGCCGGCACCATCAGTCCGCTGGGGAACGACTGGCCGAGCGTGCATCTGCGCCTGCGCGAATGCCGCAACGCCGTGCGGCACATGCACGAGTGGGATGTCTACGAAGGCCTGAACACCAAGCTGGCCGCGCCCGCGGCCGAGTTCGAACTGCCGCCGCATTACAACCGCAAGACCACCCGCAGCATGGGCCGGGTCGCACTGATGGCGGTGCGTGCGACCGAGCTGGCGCTGGAACAGGCCGGGCTGCTCGGCGATCCGCTGCTGCGCAGCGGCCGTGTCGGCGTTTCCTACGGGTCCTCGGCCGGTACCCACAGCGCGATCGGCGACTTCGGCCGCATGCTCAACGAGCACACCACCGAAGGCATCAACGCCACCACTTACCTGAAGATGATGAGCCACACCGCGCCGGTGAACATCGGCGTGTTCTTCGGCCTGACCGGCCGCGTCATCACCACGTCCAGCGCCTGCACCTCGGGCAGCCAGGGCATCGGTTCGGCATACGAGGCCATCCGGTTCGGCAGGCAGGTCGCGATGGTCGCCGGCGGCGCGGAACAACTGGATGCCACCGCGGCGGCGGTGTTCGATACCCTGTTCGCCACCAGCGTGCGCAACGACGATCCGCAGACCACGCCGCGTCCCTTCGACGCCGATCGCGATGGCCTGGTGCTGGGCGAGGGCGCCTGCACCCTGATCCTGGAAGAACTGGAGCACGCCCGCGCGCGCGGCGCGCACATCCTGGCCGAAGTCGTGGGCTACGGCACCAACAGCGACGGCCAGCATGTCACCCAGCCCAGCGCCGACACGATGGCCGAGGCGATGCGGCTGGCGCTGGAGGACGCGGGGCTCGGGCCGGACACCATCGACTACGTCAACGCGCACGGCACCGCCACCGATCACGGCGACATCGCCGAGACCGCCGCGACCGCGCAGGTGTTCGGCCCGCGCATTCCCATCAGCTCGCTCAAGAGCTATGTCGGCCACACCCTCGGCGCCTGCGGCGCATACGAGGCCTGGGCGACCGTGCAGATGATGCGCGAGGGCTGGTTCGCTCCCACGCTCAATCTCGAACGCCGCGACCCGCGTTGCGCCGAGCTGGACTACATCACCGGCGAAGGCCGCGAGCTGCGGGCCGACTACGTGATGAGCAACAACTTCGCCTTCGGCGGCATCAACACGTCGCTGATCTTCCGCCGCTGGCAGGATTGATCCTTTTTCCACCACAAGGAGTACTTCATGAAACGAATTCTCGCCGCCACCCTGCTGTCGTTGGCCATCGCCGCGCCCAGCGCCGTCGCCGCCGACAAGCGCGTGGAACTGCCGCTGCAGGAACTGCTGGATTCCCCGCAGGCGAAGGAAGCCGGCATCGACGGCAGCGTGCGTTTCTACCTGGCCGGCCAGGCCCATCCGGCGGTGGTGTCGCGCATGGGCGAGGATGTGTCCAACAAGAAGACCAACGGCGTCGGCAAGAGCGACGTCGAGTCCTGCCGTTGGGTCGCGCTGTCGGTGCTCAAGGCCTTCCAGGAAGGCGCCAAGGCACGCGGCGCCAATGCGGTGATCGACATCACCAGCTACTTCAAGAAGAACGAGTTCAAGAGCGCGACCAACTACGAATGCTACGCCGGCAACATCATGTCGGGCGTGGCGTTGAAGGGGACTTACGCGAAGGTGAAGTAAGGGTTCCCCGCAGGCGAACAGGAGAAGTCCGGCGTACGCCGGACTTCATCCGGCGGACACGAACGCGGGCGCCGGCAGTCCGCGTTCTTGTTACGCGCTGCCGGCGGCTTTGCCCGCTTCAGGTTCGCCGCGACAGGACTGGATGGGGCGCGTTTCGGTAGTCGTTTTCCATCACTCGCAGTGGATGCCGGAGTGTGCTTCCGGCGTGGGTCGCGATGGGCCGGGGTTATTCCGCTCGCCCCCGCGTGCGGGGCCATGCATGCGCCACAGCGCTAGGCGTGCCGCGGCGGGCGTGCGCGGCTTTCGATGAGATTGAGCAGCGGACCGGTCATCGCGGTGGTCGCCAGCGCCATGATCACCAGCACCGCGAACAGGCGATCGCCAATCAGGCCCATTTCGTAGCCCAGGTTGAGCACGATAAGTTCCATCAGGCCGCGCGTGTTCATCAGGGCGCCCAGGCGCAGCGCGTCGGTCTGCGGCACGCCGGCGCTGCGCGCGGCCAGCCAAGTGCCCAGGCCCTTGCCAAGGCTGGCGACGAGAATCACCACGAAACACAGCAGCGGATCATCGGCCTGCCACCCGTCGACACGCAGGCGCAGGCCCGTCATGGCAAAGAACAGCGGCAGCAGCAGCGAGATGGCGAAGGGTTCCACCTTCTGGATCAACTGTTCGCGCAGGCGGGCGTTGCCGGACACCGCGATGCCGGCCAGGAAAGCGCCAAACAGCGCATGGATCCCCAGCAGTTCGGTGATCAGCGCGGCCGCCAGCGCCATCAGCAACAGGCCAATCAGATGACGGCCTTCGCGCTCGGCTGGGACCTCGCGACGGGACAGCCACGGTCTCACCCACCCAATCATCGCCAGCGCGAACACCAGTGTGCCCAGCAGGCTGACCAGGGCGGAAGACCAGCCCGTCGCCTGCACCGAGGCGACGATGGCCGCCAGCAGGCACCAGGCGCTGGCGTCGCCCAACGCAGCGCAGGCCACGGCGATGCGGCCGAGCGGGGTATGGGTAATGCCGCGGTCGGACAGGATGCGCAGCAGCACGGGAAAGGCGGTGATGCTGAGCGATACCCCCATGAACAATGCGAAGTTGGCGAAGCCGACGCCTGCGGGTGCATGCGTGTTGAACAGTGCGAACGCCAGCAGCACGCCGCACAGGAACGGCAGGGCGATGCCACTGTGGCTGACCAGCAGGGCGAAGGCGCGGCGGCCTCGCAGGCTGGACAGTTCCAGTTCGGCGCCGGCCACGAACAGGAACATCAGCACGCCCAATTGGCTGATCAGGCCGAGCGCGCCCAGCGATGCGGGGGCGAACAGCCAGCCCTGTGTTTCCGGCATCACTGCGCCGAACAGCAGCGGACCGAGCAGCAGGCCGGCAGCCATTTCGCCGATCACCGCCGGCTGGCCGAGGCGTTTGAGCAGCCAGCCGGCACCCTTGGCGACGGACAGCACCACCAGCAGTTGCAGCAGGAACAGGGCCAGCGGAGTGGCGGTGGCGCCGTGCGCCGTGGCGCCGGCAGTCGACGGCGGCGTGGCGGCCGGGAGAGGCCAGCGCGAGAGCAGCAACGCCGCGAGCAGCGGCACGGCGACCAGCAGCAGATAGCGCCAGGGTGATGCGGCGCCGGTCCGGTGTTGAGAATCTTCCATGCCGCCGAATCCCGTGGGTGAATGGGTGCGCCGCATTCTAGCGGCGCACCCTTCCACGGGAGCGACGGGATCAGCCGGCCATCGGCAGCGACTGGTGGCGCAGGCGCAATGCGTTGGCGACCACCGAGGCCGAGCTCAGGCTCATCGCCAGCGCGGCCAGCATCGGCGAAAGCAGCGGACCGCCCAACAGATACAGCAGGCCCGCCGCCACCGGCACGCCGAGCGCGTTGTAGAAGAACGCGAAGCCCAGGTTCTGGCGCATGTTGCGCACGGTGGCTTCCGACAACGCCTTGGCGCGAACGATGCCGCCCAGGTCGCCCTTCACCAGGGTGACCTGCGCGCTGGACATCGCCACGTCGGTGCCGGTGCCCATCGCGATGCCGACGTCGGCCGAGGCCAACGCCGGTGCATCGTTGATACCGTCGCCGGCCATCGCCACCACCCGGCCCTCGGCCTTCAGCCGTGCGACCAACGCGGCCTTGTCAGCCGGGCGGACTTCGCCGTGCACTTCGTCGATGCCGACCTGCGAGGCCACCGCCTGCGCGGTGCGTTCGCCGTCGCCGGTCGCCATCACGATGCGCACGCCGATGGCCTGCAGGGTGCGCAGGGCGGACGGCGTGGTGACCTTGATCGGATCGGCCACCGCGATCAGCCCGGCGGCGCGGCCGCCCACGGCCAGGAACATCACGCTGGCGCCTTCCGCGCGCAGGCGGCGGGCGTCGGTGTCGAGCGCGGACACATCGACGCCCGTCTCCCGCATCAGCGCGGTGTTGCCCAGCGCCAGTGCCTTGCCGTCCACGTGGCCGCGCACGCCGATGCCGCTGGACGATTCGAAATCCTGCGCGGGGGTGAGGGCGATGCCGCGTTCGCGCGCCTCGGCGACGATGGCGTGCGCCAGCGGGTGCTCGCTGCCGGCGTCGAGGCTGGCGGCCAGCCGCAGCGCCCCGTTCTCCTCGAAACCGGATGCGGGTATCAGTGTGCGGAACGCTGGGCGGCCTTCGGTGAGGGTGCCGGTCTTGTCGACGATCAGCGTATCGACCTTGCGCAGCGTTTCGATCGCCTCGGCGTCGCGGAACAGCACGCCGAGCTGCGCGGCGCGGCCGGTGGACACCATGATCGACATCGGCGTGGCCAGGCCCAGCGCGCACGGACAGGCGATGATCAGCACCGAGACCGCGTTGAGCACGGCGTAGGTCCATGAGGGTTCCGGACCGAACAGACCCCAGCCCAGGAAGGTCAACACTGCCGAGGCCAGCACCGCCAGCACGAACCAGAACGACACTTTGTCGGCCAACCGCTGCATGGGCGCGCGCGAGCGCTGCGCCTGCGCCACCAGTTGCACGATCTGGGCCAGCACGCTGTCGCTGCCGACACGCTCGGCGCGGATGATCAGGCTGCCGGAGCCATTGATGGTGGCGCCGATGACGCGATCGCCGTCGGCCTTGGCGACCGGCACCGGTTCGCCGGTCAGCATCGATTCGTCGATGTGCGAGCGGCCTTCCAGCACCACGCCGTCGACGGGCACCTTTTCGCCGGGGCGCACGCGCAGGCGGTCGCCGACATGCACGTGCGACAGTTCGATGTCCTCTTCCTGGCCGTCCTCGCGCAGGCGGCGCGCGGTCTTGGGCGCGAGCCCGAGCAATGCCTTGATCGCGGCCGAGGTCTGCGAGCGTGCCTTCAGTTCCAGCAACTGGCCCAGCAGGGTGAGCGAGACGATGACCGCGGCGGCCTCGAAGTAGACACCGACCCGGCCGTGTTCGTGGAACGAGGCCGGGAACAGATCCGGCGCCACCGTCGCCACCACGCTGTAACCGTAGGCCGCGCCCACGCCGGTGCCGATCAGCGTCCACATGTTGGGGCTGCGGTTGCGGATGGACTGCCCCCAGCGCTGGAAGAACGGCCAGGCCGCCCACAAAACCACCGGCGTGCTGAGCACCAGTTCGATCCAGGTGCGGGTGGCTGGCGCCAGCGCGTGGAAGTATTGGCCGAACATCGCCAGCACCAACGTCGCCACGCTAAGCGGCAGGGTCCACCGGAAACGGCGGCGGAAATCGGTCAGCTCCGGATTCTCGCCTTCGTCCAGCGAGGGCATCATCGGCTCCAGGGCCATGCCGCAGATCGGGCAGGTGCCGGGGCCGTCGCGGACGATTTCCGGGTGCATGGGGCAGGTGTACTGCGCGCCGGGCACGGCGGCTTCCGGTTCGCGATGGGGCGCGAGCCAGCGTGGCGGATCGGCGACGAACTTGGTTTGGCAGCCGGCCGAGCAGAAGTGATAGGCCTGGCCGGCGTGTTCGGCGTGATGCGCGGTGGCGGCGGGATCCACGTGCATGCCGCAGACCGGATCGGTCACGATGCCGCTGGCATGCGCATGATCGTGGCCGTGACGGGGATGACCGTGCCCGGCATGCGACTGGGCGTGCACGGGGTCTCCGTGCACATGGCCGGCTGAGTTGCCCGAACAGCAGGCGCCGGCGGTCTTTGCATCCGTGGCCTCGTCCTTCGTCGCGCCGCCGCGGGACGAAGCCGGGTGGGCGTCATCCGGATTTACATACCGCGCGGGATCGGCGATGAACTTGTCGCGGCAACCTGCCGAACAGAAAGGGTAGGACTGCCCGTCGTGTTCGGCGTGGTGTGCGGTGGTCGCGGGATCCACGGTCATCCCGCAAACCGGATCGCGGGTGGAGATCGTGTCTTGCCGCGCCTGGCCGGTGCCGCTGCAACAGGAAGCGCCCTGGGTCTTTTCCGGGCCGTGTTCGCCGTGCGCGTTATGGGAGCCGCTCATTCCGGTTCCTCGGCGAGCGCGGCGACGATCGGACAATCGCTCAGGTCGCCGTGGCCGGGGCAGGCTTCGACCAGGGAGCGCAGCGCATCGCGCATGCGGGTCATCTCGGCCAGGCGCTCTTCCACCACCGACAGCTTGGCGGCGGCGGCGGCCTTCATCTGCCCCATGTCCTCGCGCCCGGCGCTGATTTCCAGCAGGTCGCGGATCTCGTCGAGGGTGAAGCCCAGCGCCTTGGCGCGACGGATGAAGGTCAGGCGGACGACGTCCGTGTTTTCGTAGCGCCGGTAGCCCGCCGGGCTGCGGCTCGGCGGCGGCAGCAACTGCTGGCGCTCGTAATAGCGGACGGTGTCGATGGGCACACCCGCCAGGCGTGCCAATTGGCCGATGTTCATGGCGTTCTCCGGTTCGGGATGGCGCCATTCTGCACCCTTGACCTTGGTCAAGAGTCAAGGGTTCGGGTGGACGACAGCGGCCTCAGCCGCGGATTGCGTGGGCGGCGCGGTGGATCAGGCGGGCCGCGACGCGCGCGGTGCCGTTGTCGCGGTCGAAGGGCGGGGACAGTTCGGCCACGTCCATCAGCGCGACCTTGCCGGTGGCGGCGACCGTCTCCAGCAGCGGCTCCAGCACGTCCAGCGGCACGCCGCGGGCGCTGGGCGCGCTCACGCCGGGCGCCATCGCGTGCGGCAGCACGTCCAGGCAGACGGTCAGGTAGATCAGGTCCACGTCGCGCAGCCAGTCCGCCACGCGCTGCTGGCACAGATCCACGCGCCGTTGATCCATCTCGTCGTCCAGCAGGTAGCGCACGCCACGCTGGCGCGCGGTCTCGAACAACTGGCGGGTGTTCGCGGACGCACTCACGCCCAGGCACAGGTAGCGCAGGTCCAGGCCGATGCCGGCGGCGTGATCCAGCGCCTGCAGGAACGGCGTGCCCGAACTGCCTGCGGCCTGCCGGCGCAGATCGAAATGCGCATCGAAATTGACGATGCCCACGCGCGGGCGGCGGTCCCGCAGGTGGCCGATCAGGCCCTGGTAGCTGGCGAAGGCGATCTCGTGTCCGCCGCCCAGGCCAATCGGGAAATGGCCGGCATCCAGCAGGGAGGCGACGCGGGCGCCGAATGCCGCCTGCGCGCCTTCCAGATCCTCGCCTTCGCAGACCACGTCACCGGCGTCGTACAGCGGCGTGTCGTCGCGGACCGGCAGGTTCGACAGCGCCGCGCGCAGGACCGTCGGCCCCTGCGCCGCGCCGGTGCGGCCGTTGTTGCGGCGGATGCCTTCGTCGCAGGCGAAGCCCACCAGCGCCACGCCGGCGGGCGCGCCGGCGTCGGGCGTGCCCACGATCTGGTGCCAGCGGCGCGTGTCGGCGTCGCCCGGCGGGTCGATGCGGCCTTTCCAGCCTGGAATCACGCGGATGCTCCGAGCGGCATGTCGACGAAGGCAGTCAATGTACCGCTGGCGACCAGCGCTTCCAATGCCTGCATTTCCGGCGCCAGGTAGCGGTCCTCGCCGTAATGCGGGACTTCGGCGCGCACGCGCGCGTGGGCGGCTTCCAGCAGATCGGAGGACTTCAGCGGGCGGCGGAAATCGATGCCCTGGCATGCGGCGAGCAGTTCGATGGCGACGATGCGGCGCACGTTGGTCGCCACGTCGCCGGCCTTGCGCGCGGCGAAGGTCGCCATGCTGACGTGATCTTCCTGGTTGGCGGAGGTCGGCAGCGAATCGACGCTGGCCGGATGGGCGAGGGTCTTGTTCTCGCTGGCGAGCGCGGCGGCGGTGACGTGGGCGATCATGAAGCCGGAGTTGATGCCCGGCTCGGCCACCAGGAAGGCCGGCAGGCCGGAAATGCTGGCGTCGATCAACAAGGCGATGCGGCGCTCGGAGAGCGCGCCGACTTCGGCGATCGCGATGGCGATCTGGTCGGCGGCGAAGGCCACCGGTTCGGCGTGGAAATTGCCGCCGGAGATCACATCGCCGGTGTCGGTGAACACCAGCGGGTTGTCGGACACCGCGTTGGCTTCGACCCACAGCGTGCGCGCCGCCTGCTGCAACTGATCGCGGCAGGCGCCCATGACCTGCGGCTGGCAGCGCAGGCTGTAGGGGTCTTGCACGCGGGTGTCGTCGTGGCGATGCGATTCGCGGATGGCGCTGCCCTGGAGCAGGCGCAGGTATTCGGCGGCGACTTCGATCTGGCCGGGCTGGCCGCGCACGGCATGGATGCGTGGGTCGAACGGCGCATCGGAACCGCAGGCCGCGTCCACGCTCAGCGCACCGGCCAGGACCGCGGCCGAATACACCTGCTCGGCCGCGAACAACGCGCGCAATGCGATGCCGGTGGAGACCTGGGTGCCGTTGAGCAGCGCGAGGCCTTCCTTGGCGGCGAGCCGGATCGGGGTGATGCCGGCCGCGCGCAGCGCTTCGCCGGCATCGCGCAGTTCACCGTCGATGCGGACCTGGCCTTCGCCCATCGCGGCCAGGCTCAGGTGCGACAGCGGCGCCAGATCGCCGGAAGCGCCGACCGAACCCTGCGAGGGAATGCAGGGCCAGATCCGCGCGTTGTACATCGCGATCAGCGTATGCAGGGTTTCCTCGCGCACGCCGGAAAAACCGCGCGCCAGCGAAGCGATCTTCAGCGCCAGGATCAGGCGGACGGTGTCGTCGTCCAGCAGCGGTCCCATGCCGACCGCGTGCGAGCGCACCAGATTGGTCTGCAACTGCTCCAGTTGATCAATCGGAATGTGCACCTTGGCGAGCTTGCCGAAGCCGGTGTTGATGCCGTACGCGGGCGCGCCGGCGGCGACGATCGACTGCACGGTCTCGGCGGAGGCGCGCACCGCCGGCAGGCAGGCCGGATCCAGCTGGATCGGTTCGAAGTTGCTGGCGATGGTGCGGATCTGGGCCAGGCTGAGCTGGCCGGGAACGAGAGTCAACATGGCGGCTTATCCGGTAATGGCAGGCAGATGCAGGTGGTGTTCGCGGGCACAGGCGAGGGCGTCCTCGTAGCCGGCGTCGGCGTGGCGCATCACGCCCGTCGCCGGATCGTTGAACAGCACGCGGGACAAGCGCTGGTCGGCGGCCTCGCTGCCGTCGCAGACGATGACCACGCCGGAATGCTGCGAGAATCCCATGCCGACACCGCCGCCGTGGTGCAGGCTGACCCAGGTGGCGCCGCCGCTGGTGGCCAGCAGGGCGTTCAGCAGCGGCCAGTCGGAGACCGCGTCGGAACCGTCGCGCATGCCTTCGGTTTCGCGGTTGGGGCTGGCGACCGAACCGCAGTCCAGGTGATCGCGGCCGATCACGATCGGCGCCTTCAGTTCGCCATTCCGGACCATTTCGTTGAAGGCCAGCGCGGCACGATGGCGTTCGCCCAGTCCCAGCCAGCAGATGCGCGCCGGCAGGCCCTGGAAGGCGATGCGTTCGCGCGCCTGGTCCAGCCAGCGGTGCAGGTGGGCGTTGTCGGGGAAAAGTTCCTTGACCTTGGCGTCGGTCTTGTAGATGTCTTCCGGGTCGCCGCTCAGCGCGACCCAGCGGAACGGGCCCATGCCGCGGCAGAACAACGGACGGATGCAGGCCGGCACGAAACCGGGGAAGTCGAAGGCGTTGGCGACGCCGCGATCCTTGGCGACCTGGCGGATGTTGTTGCCGTAGTCGATCGTCGGCACGCCCATGTGGTGGAAGTCGAGCATCGCGCGCACATGGGTGGCGCAGGAATCGGCGGCGGCCGCGGCCAGCGCGGCGCGCTCGGCGTCGCCGCCGTTGCGCGCGGCGATCCATTGTTCGACGGTCCAGCCGGCGGGCAGGTAGCCGTTGATGAGGTCATGCGCCGACGTCTGGTCGGTGACCGCGTCCGGCCTGGCGACGCCCTGCCGCGCCAGTTCGACGAACCGCGGCAGCAGCTCGGCCGCGTTGCCGAGCAGGCCGACCGAGACCGGGCGGTCGCTGGTGCGGATGATGTCCAGCGCTTCCTCGACGGTACGCGCCTTGAAGTCCACGTAGCGGGTGCGCATGCGGAAGTCGATGCGCGATTCCTGGCATTCGATGACGATGCTGCTGGCGCCGGCCAGCGTTGCCGCCAGCGCCTGCGCGCCGCCCATGCCGCCGAGGCCGGCGGTCAGGATCCACTTGCCGGACCAGTCGCCACCGTAGTGCTGGCGCCCGAGTTCGACGAAGGTTTCGTAGGTGCCCTGGACGATGCCCTGGCTGCCGATGTAGATCCAGCTGCCGGCGGTCATCTGGCCGTACATCATCAAGCCTTTCCTGTCGAGCTCGTTGAAGTGATCCCAGGTAGCCCAGTGCGGCACGAGATTGGAATTGGCGAGCAGCACGCGCGGGGCATCGGCATGGGTGCGGAACACGCCGACCGGCTTGCCGGACTGGATCAACAGCGTCTCGTCGTCACCCAGCGTGCGCAGGGTTTCCAGGATCTTGTCGAAGCAGGCCCAGTTGCGCGCGGCGCGGCCGATGCCGCCGTACACCACCAGTTCTTCCGGGCGCTCGGCCACGTCCGGGTCCAGATTGTTCTGCAACATGCGATAGGCGGCTTCGGTCAGCCAGCTCCTGCAGTGCAGATCGGTGCCGCGCGGTGCGCGGACGGGACGGGCACCGGCGGTGCGCGAGGGGTCGGTGGCGGTCATGCATGTCCTCCTGGAGTGATGGTGGCGCCGACCTGGAAGGTGCCGACGAACCGGTAGCGGGAAGCGGGGTAGGTGAGGCGGACCCAGGTGACGACCTGGCCGCGCGACCAGGTGCGGCGGGTCAGCACCAGCACGGGATCGCCCTCGGCGATTTCCAGTTGCGCGGCGAGCCGCTTGTTGGCGGTCTCGGCCTCGATGACGTGTTCGGTGCGCTCCAGCGGCGCCACGCGCATCAGGTACTGGTGCGGAATCTCGGTCTGGAAATCGATGCCGAGATAATCCGGCGCGCTGGCCGGATTGACGAATCGGTCCTCCAACTGCAGCGGTTTGCCGTTGGCCTTGTGCAGCAGCCGGGTGTGGAACAGTTCCGCGCCGGTTTCCAGCCCGAACTGGCTGGTGACGGCCGGGCGCCCGGCCACGGCCTCGCCGATCAGCACCTGCACGCTGTGGACCTGCCCGCGCGCGACGATCTCCTCGCGGATGCTGCGCACCTCGAACATGGCCGATTCGGCTTTCGGGCCGGCGACGAACGTGCCCACACCCTGCACGCGGGTGAGCACGCCGGAATCGCTGAGTTCGCGCAGCGCGCGGTTGACCGTCATCCGCGAGACGCCGAACTTGACCACCAGATCGTTCTCGCTGGGCACCCGGCTCAATGGCGGCCAATCGCCATTGGTGATGTGGCGGAGGATGTACTGCTTCAGCTTGAGGTAGTGCGGCTTGGGCGTCTCCATGGAAAAAGCATGTCATGTCTATACAACTGCCGCCAGCCATTTCGATGCGGCGGCGCACAAACGGTTGACACCCGATTTCGATAAGTGTTAAGTCTCTCGTATAGACAACCTGGTGCCCGTTCCGCCGATGTCGATTCGCCTGCTCCTGCGGCTGGTCCTGATCACCATCCTCTGCCTGGATGGCACGGCCAGCGCGTGGGCGGCGACCCGGATGGCGATCGATGACCTGGCCGTGGCGGGTGACGCCGGGACTGGAAGCGATCGTCATCGCCAACATGATGAACAGGCGACGCCCGAGCGCGACGCACCGGCCCGGATCGCCGACGCCGGCGGGCTGGCGGGCGATCCGCCGAAGGGTGATCACCACGAGGATTGCGATTGCGGCAGCGCGACCACGTGCGCGTGCAGTTGCGTGCTCACCTTTTATCCCGGGCGCACCGCGCCGCTGTTTGCGGCCCAGCATGCCCTCGACGTGCCGTACCTGATTCCGCCGCTGGTGCCCGAAGTGCGCAGCGGCGCGTCCCGCCTGTTCCGACCTCCGATCGGCTGAGCTTGTCAGGGCCGCGCCCGCGGCCTGTCGATCCCGCCGGATCCTCCCGCGGGACGCCCTTCGAACAGACAGACAAGACACCCGACACGGGGAGAGAGCCCATGTTTTTCAAAGCCAATCCGCTGGCCGCGGCCGTCGGCGCACTGTTGTGCGCGGGCGTCGCCCACACCTTGCAGGCGCAGGAGAATGCGCCCGCCGCTGAAACCTCCGGCCAGGAACAGGCCACCACGCTGGATACCGTCCAGGTCACCGGCAGCCACATCAAGCGGTTGCAGATTTCCGGCGTCGGCCCGGTGACCGTCGTCGACGCCGAAGCCATCGAACGCTCCGGCGCGACGTCGGTGGAAACCCTGTTGCAGCGCCTGCCGGCCTCGGCCGGTTTCGCGGGCAGCCAGACCAATGCCTATTGGGCGGAGAACGGTTACGGAACCACCCAGGTGAACCTGCGCGGCCTGGGCATCAACCGCACCCTGGTCCTGCTCAATGGACGCCGTGTGGTCAACGGCGGCACCGGCGCGAACAGTTCGGTCGACCTCAACATGATCCCGGTGGCGCTGATCGAGCGCATCGAAGTGCTCAAGGATGGCGCGTCGGCGATCTACGGTGCCGATGCGGTGGCCGGCGTGGTGAACATCATCACCAAGAAGAACTTCGAAGGCGCCGAACTGGCGATGCGTTACGGCCAGACGTTCGAAAGCGATGGCGAGGACGGATCCTTCGATCTGGTCTGGGGAACCACCAGCGACCGCGGTTCGCTGATGGCCGGCCTGAGCTATTCGGAAAGCGGCAGCGTCAACATGGCCACGCGCGCGCCGTGCGGGCTGGCGGTGGACGAAGCGACCGGCGGGCTGGTCTGCTCGGGCAGTTCCACCACCATCGGCGGGCGCGCCCTGCTGGCCGACGGCAGCCGCGTCAACTTCAACCAGGATCCCAACGGCGACGGCGACTTCTACGAGCCTTATTCGGCGGCCAAGCACAACTACAACGGCAATCCGACCCTCAATGCCGTCAATCCGATCAAGCGGCTGAGCTTCAGCCTGTTCGGCGACACGCAGCTCGGCGATACCACGCGCCTGTTCACCGAACTGATGTACACGAACCGGCAATCGCACCAGTTGGCGACGCCGGGCGGATTGGGCGTGTATCGCCCGATCAACATCGCCGCCGATCACCCGACCAATCCGACCGGCCAGGATCTGCTGCTGCAGCGCCGCCGCCTGGAGGAGGCCGGCACCCGGCGTTTCTTCCAGGACACCAACACCTTTCGCGCCGTGGTCGGGCTGGAAGGGCAGTGGGGCATGAACTGGGATTGGTCCGCCGCGCTGAACTGGGGCCGCAACACCGGCCTGGACGGTTCCACCCAGGTGGCCAACCTGGACCGCGTCGACCAGACCCTCGATACCACGATCTGCAGCAATGCGCCGGGCGCGGCGATTCCCTGCGCCGACTACCTGGGCTACGGCGACGTCACCCGCGAGGTGCTGGATTACATCCTGTTCACCACCCGCGACCATGGCGGCAACGAGCAGAAGAGTTTCACCGCCAACATCAGCGGCCAGTTGTTCGAAATGCCGGCGGGCTGGGTGGGATTCGCGTCCGGCGTCGAGATCCGCAAGGAGCGCGGCTGGCGCGATCCGGATCCGCTGACCGTGATGGGCATCGCCAACACCAACCAGCAGGATCCGATTGCGGGCGAATACACCGCCAGGGAAGCCTTCGTCGAGTTCGCGGTGCCGCTGCTGCAGGACAGCGCGATCGCCGAGTCGCTGATGCTCAATGCCGCGGTCCGCTATTCGGACTACGACCTGTTCGGCGAGGACGTCAACTACAAGGTCGGGCTGGACTGGCAGGTGGTGCCGTCGCTCAAGATTCGCGCCAACTACGCGACCGCCTTCCGCATCCCGAACATTCCCGAGCTGTTCGGCGGCATCGCCGAGGGCAACCTGACCACGACCGATCCGTGCAGCGGCTGGAGCACCAGCACCTCCATCGATCCGGTCGTGCGCCAGAATTGCCAGGCTTATGGCGTGCCTGCCGGCTACGTGCAGCCGGGCAACACCATCCTGACCACGTCCGGCGGCAATCCGGATCTGGAACCTGAGGACGCCAGGTCGCTGACCGTCGGCGCGGTATGGACGCCGGGCTTCCTGCCGGGCCTGACCCTCACTCTGGACTACTTCAACATCCGCATCGACAACGCGATCCAGCGCATCGACGGTTCGACCAAGCTGTCCATCTGCTACAACACCCCGGGCCTTGCGCATCCGTTCTGCGGCAGCGAGAACTTCACCCGCAATCCCATCACCGGCGAAGTGGATTTCCTGTCCTCGCAGCCGGTCAACGCGGCCAACGAGCGGATTTCCGGCGTCGACCTGGGCGGACTGTACGAGTTCGAGGCGATGGGCTTCGATTCGACCTTCAGCATGGACGTCTCGTATCTGGACAAGTACGACGTGCGGCCGTTCCCGGGCGCGGAACTGATCGAGTACGCCGGCAAGATCACCGGCGGGCGCGGCAGCTACGCGCACTGGCGGGCATTCACCTCGCTGACCGCCAAGCGGGATGCCTGGTCGGGTTCGTACAGCGTGCAGTACATCGGCAAGGCCGACGACATCACCGCGACGAGGGGATTCACCGGCGATCACGCTCCCAGCCTGACCTACCACAACGTGCAGGTGAAGTTCGCGCCGGTGGGGCAATCGTTCGACGTTTCCTTCGGCATCGACAACCTGTGGGACAAGAAGGCGCCGTTCATCCAGAGCTACACGGACGGCAATACCGACACGATGACCTACGACCTGCTGGGCC
>MTEX01004402.1_pt1 | contig 20397 bp, 19 predicted proteins | sample 1042691 | NCBI WGS metagenome assembly MTEX01 (sample SAMN06185810, study PRJNA358809) | soil metagenome | isolation source: soil biostimulated with molasses as carbon source | place: India | collected 2015-05-23
CCCTCCGCAAGGCCTGCGTTCGGCCTCCTGAAGTCGCGAAGATCAAGATCAAGATCAAGATCAAGATCAAGATCAAGATCAAGATCAAGATCAAAAGCAAAGCAAGAGCAAGAAGAACGAGTAGGGCGTGTGGTGCTTGGAGCGCGTCGCGCTATGCGCGACAATGGCGAATCATTTGCGGAGCCCCCCATGACCGAATTCACCCCCGACGCCATCCTCGACGCCACCGGCCTGAACTGCCCGGAACCGGTGATGATGCTGCACCAGCACGTACGTGACCTCGCCGCTGGCGGCCTGCTCAAGGTCATCGCCACCGACCCCTCGACCCGTCGCGATATCCCCAAGTTCTGCAACTTCCTCGGCCACGAACTGCTGCAGCAGCAGGAAGACGCCGGCACCTTCCTGTACTGGATTCGCAAGAAAGCCGACTGAAGCGCTCTGGAACACGCCCCGCGTTGCGCCTACACTGCGTTCCCCAGACAGGAGAGCGCCATGCTGATAGTTGCCGACGAGAACATCCCGCTGCTCGATGCCTTCTTCCAGGGCTTCGGCGAAATCCGCCGTTATCCGGGCCGAAGCCTCGATGCCGCCAGCGTCAAGGACGCCGACATCCTGCTGGTACGCTCGGTGACCAAGGTCGATCGCCAGTTACTGGAAGGCAGCCGCGTGCGCTTTGTCGGCACCTGCACCATCGGCACCGACCACCTGGACCTCGACTACTTTGCCGAAGCTGGCATTCGCTGGAGCAGCGCGCCGGGATGCAATGCCCGTGGCGTGGTGGATTACGTGCTGGGGAGCCTGCTGACCCTGGCCGAACTGGATGGCGTCGCATTGCCCGAGCGGGTGTATGGCGTGGTGGGTGCAGGTGAGGTAGGCGGGCGCCTGGTGCGGGTACTGCACGGCCTGGGCTGGAAGGTGCTGGTGTGTGACCCGTTGCGCCAGGCCGCCGAAGGCGGCGACTACGTCAGCCTCGATACCCTCCTGCAACAATGCGATGTGATCAGCCTGCATACGCCCTTGCAGCGCGGCGGCGAGCACCCGACCTGGCACTTGCTGGGCCAGGCACAGCTGGCACAACTGCGCCCCGGCGCCTGGTTGATCAATGCCAGCCGCGGCCCGGTGGTGGACAACAGCGCCCTGCGCGAACTGCTGCTCGACCGTGAAGACGTGCATGCGGTGCTGGACGTGTGGGAGGGCGAGCCGCAAGTCGACCTGCAACTGGCCGACCTGTGCACCCTGGCCTCACCGCACATTGCCGGCTATAGCCTCGACGGTCGCCAGCGTGGCACGGCGCAGATCTACCAGGCGCTGTGCCGCTTCCTCGGCGTGGAGGCACAGGTGCAACTGGCCGACCTGCTGCCACGCCCGCCGCTGGCACAGATCGAGCTGGACGCCGATGCCGACCCCGCCTGGGCCTTGGCCACCCTGTGCCGCGCCGTGTACGACCCGCGCCGTGACGATGCCGATTTCCGCCGCAGCCTCAGCGACGACCCGCAGCAGCAGCGCGCGGCATTCGACCAGTTGCGCAAACAGTATCCGCCACGGCGCGAGATCGAAGGCCTGGCGGTGCGCTTGCGCGGTGAGTCGCCGCAGTTGGCGCAACTGGTGAGTGCCTTGGGTGGGGTACTGGTCTGACAGCCTTCGCCACAGCTATGCGAACTCCTGCAAGGGGCGGTTTACACCGACCGCAAGGCAAATAAAAACCCGGCGCAAGCGCCGGGTTACAAGGGATTCGCCGATCAACCTTTGCGTACGCGCTCGACCCGGCTTTGTTCCAAAGCCTTGCAGGCCTGCTGGATCATCTGCTCGGTAATCGGTACCTCGCGCCCCTGGGCGTCGATGATCGAGCCGCACACCTGCGTGGGCGGGATGGGGCGGGGCTTCTGGTTGTCGCTGCCATGCTGCAAGCTCATGTAGTGCCTCCTTATCAGGTTCAAGCTCAGGGTAACCCTGCGCCGTGACTGGCCTGTGAAACCTACCGCCGCGTCCCGGCAGAAATACTCCAGCAGAAACGGCGACAAAGCTCCAGCGCCTGGTTAGACCGATAGGCTATAGCGACCTGCAAGGGTTCCCTGGGCGCCGATGAGTGGTAGGCTGCGGTTTCCCCGCTCTTGTGGTCGCCGCCATGCCTGAATCGGTTTCCCCACGTCAACGCCGCGCCTTGCGCCTGGGTTGGCAGTTCCTCCGTCCATACCGTCGACAGATGCTGCTGGCGTTGCTGGCCCTGGTGGTCACGGCTGCCATTACCTTGTCCATGGGGCAGGGCATCCGCCTGCTGGTCGACCAAGGCTTCATGACCCGCTCCACACACCAGCTCAACCAGACCATCGCCCTGTTCCTGCTGCTGGTGCTGGCCCTGGCGGTGGGTACCTTCAGCCGCTTCTACCTGGTGTCATGGATCGGCGAGCGCTGTGTGGCCGACATCCGACGGGCTGTGTTCGACCACCTGATCGGCCTGCACCCCGGCTTTTTCGAAGACAACCGCAGCTCCGAGATCCAGTCGCGGCTGACCGCCGACACCACCTTGCTGCAGTCAGTAATCGGTTCGTCGCTGTCGATGTTCCTGCGCAACGCGCTGATGGTCATCGGCGGTGTGGTGTTGCTGTTCGTCACCAACCCCAAGCTCACCAGCATCGTGGTCGTGGCCCTGCCGCTGGTGCTGGCGCCGATCCTGCTGTTCGGCCGCCGGGTACGCCGCCTGTCGCGGCAGAGCCAGGACCGTGTAGCCGACGTGGGCAGTTACGTAGCCGAGACCCTCGGCCAGATCAAGACCGTGCAGGCCTACAACCACCAGGCACATGACCGCAAGTTGTTCGCTGGCGCAGTCGAGGCGGCGTTCGCCGTGGCGCGGCAACGCATTGCCCAGCGTGCCTGGCTGATCACCCTGGTGATCGTGCTGGTGCTCGGCGCGGTGGGGGTGATGTTGTGGGTCGGCGGCATGGATGTGATCGCCGGGCGAATCTCGGCGGGCGAACTGGCCGCCTTCGTGTTCTACAGCCTGCTGGTCGGCAGTGCCTTCGGCACCCTCAGTGAAGTGATCGGCGAGCTGCAGCGTGCGGCCGGCGCAGCCGAGCGCATTGCCGAACTGCTGGCGGCACGCACGGCGATCCTGGCGCCCAGTGTGGCGCGGGTGCTGCCACAGCAACGGGCCAGTGGGCGTATCGAGCTGCAGGAACTGCTGTTCGCCTATCCGTCACGGCCCTCGGTCGCGGCTGTCGATGGCCTCAGCCTGACCATCGAGCCGGGGCAGACCGTGGCGCTGGTGGGCCCTTCGGGGGCGGGCAAGTCGACCTTGTTCGATCTGTTGCTGCGCTTCTACGACCCACAGCAAGGGCGCATCCTGCTCGACGGCGAGGCGATTACCGAACTGGACCCCGAGCAATTGCGCCGGCAGTTCGCCCTGGTGGCGCAATCCCCCGCGCTGTTCCGCGGCACGGTCGAGGCCAATATCCGCTATGGGCGGCCCGAGGCCACCTTGGCCGAGGTCGAGGCGGCGGCCCGTAGTGCTCATGCCGATGCGTTCATCCGGCAACTGCCCCAGGGTTACCAGACCCCGCTGGGCGAGGGGGGTATCGGCCTGTCTGGCGGCCAGCGGCAACGCCTGGCCATCGCCCGGGCGTTGCTGGTCGATGCGCCGATCCTGTTGCTGGACGAAGCCACCAGCGCCCTCGACGCGCAGAGCGAACACTTGATCCAGCAGGCACTGCCCAGCCTGATGGCCGGGCGCACCACCGTGGTGATTGCTCATCGCCTGGCCACGGTACAGCATGCCGACCGTATCGCCGTCATCGACAAGGGCCGGCTGGTGGCGATAGGCACGCATCGCCAGTTGATCGAAACCAGCCCGCTTTATGCGCGCTTGGCAGCCTTGCAGTTCACCCCCGGCTAGCTTGTCGTGGCTTTGTAACATTTCTGTAGTATTTGCCTGAGAGTATCTGTCTCAACTGTTGCGCGCTTGACCTGGCTGCCATTGCTTGATGGCAGCCTTTTTTTGGCCTGCCAGTAACCGGGGCTGCGTCGTCGGCCCCAGCCTTCCCCCTGGTTTCCGAGATCCAAGATGTTGCGTAAATCACTCAGAGTGCAAATTCTCTCGCTGCTCGGTGGCAGCCTGTTGGCCATGCTGCTGATCGCCCTGGTGTGCTTCCAGGTCCTCTCGTCCAGCGTGCGTGGCTATGCCGAGCTGGTGGACGGGCCGCTGCGGGCCTCGCAATTGATCGACGAAGCCAACCTGCAGTTCAAGATCCAGGTGCAGGAATGGAAGAACGTGCTGTTGCGCGGGCGCCAACCCGCTGACATGGACAAGTACTGGCAGCAGTTCCAGGCCCGCGAGCAGCAGGTGCAGCAACTGCTCGGGCAATTGATCGAGAGCAGCGACGCGCGTCTCAAGGCACCGCTGCAGCAACTGCGCGACAGCCACCGGCAGCTTGGCCAGGCCTATGCGCAGGGCCGCCAGGCGTTCCTGGCGGCGGGGGGCGACCCGGTTGCTGGCGACCAAGCGGTCAAGGGCGTGGACCGTGCCGCCAGCGAGCAGATGAGCGAGCTGGTCGAGCAACTGCGGGCCGATGCCCGCCAGCGCGCCGCCAGCCTCAGCGCCGGCGCCGAACGCACGGTATGGCTGGGCCTGTTGGTGATGCTCGCCTCGGCGGTACTGGTGGGGCTGTTCAGCCTGTGGCTGGTCAACCGCAGCCTGATCGAGCCGATCCGCCAGTTGATCGACTATGTCGCACAGCTCAGCCAGGGCCGCTTTGCCGCGCGGGTAGACAGCCGCCGCGAGGATGAACTGGGGCGCCTGGCGCGGGCGGCCAACACCTTGCGCGATTTCCTCGCCGATACCGTCGGCCGCCTGCAGGACAACGCCCAGGAGCTGGAGGGTGCCAGCGGCCAGCTGCGCAACATCGCTGGCGACATGGCCCGTGGCACCCACGACCAGTTCCAGCGCACTGACCAGGTAGCCACGGCCATGCACGAGATGTCTGCCACCGCGCAGGAAGTCGCACGCCACGCCGCTGAGGCGGCCCGCGCCGCGGACGATGCCGACCACAGTGCCCAGGCGGGCGAGCAGGTGATGCAGCAGACCATCGACATCATCGGCGTGGTCAACCACGAGATTGCCGGCACGGCGGCGGTGATTCGCGACCTGGAGCATGACAGCGCGCGCATCGGCAAAGTCCTCGAAGTGATCCGTGGCATAGCCGAACAGACCAACCTGCTGGCGCTCAACGCGGCCATCGAGGCGGCCCGCGCTGGCGAGGCCGGTCGTGGCTTTGCCGTGGTCGCCGATGAAGTGCGCAGCCTCGCCCAGCGCACGGCGGCGTCGATTGCCGAGATTCAGCAGATCATCGAAGCGGTGCAGTCCGGGGCAGTGGAAGCGGTCAAGGCCATCGAAAGCGGCCAGCAGCGCAGCGAGGAGGGTGCCGCGCAGGTGCAGCAGGCCGGGCAGATGCTGCAGCGCATCACCCTGGCAGTAGAGGCTATCCGCGACATGAACCGGCAGATCGCCACGGCGGCCGAGGAGCAGACCAGCGTGGCCGAAGACATCTCGCGCAACCTGATCGAGATCACCCGCATCGCCACGGCCAACCAGGAGGCGGTGCAGCATACCGAACAAGCCGGGCAGCGCCTGCATGGCTTGTCGGGGCAACTGGGTGAGGTCACCTCACGCCTCACTGCTTGAGGCGTTCCAGCGTTCATGCGGTCCCTGCAGAAGCGGGGACCCTTTCTCGGATGCAACAAAAAGCCCGCACAATGGCGGGCTTTTTGATCAGGATTTGGTCGGAGAGACAGGATTCGAACCTGCGGCCTTCTCGTCCCGAACGAGACGCGCTACCTGGCTGCGCTACACTCCGATGAAGGAAATCCTACTGCATCCTGTTTTTGCACGCAACCCCTTGTTGTTAAAAGGGCGTTTGCAAAAAAGCATGCTGCAATCAGAGCTCTTTCACGGTGCGAATCTGGTCCTTGTTCAGGCGCGTGCGCTTGCCATCCAGTTGCTCGAATTCGTAGAAGCCGGAGTCTTCATCGAATTTTGGGGTGTCGGTGGCCTGGATTTCGCGACCGTCGTTCAGGGTAATGACGGTTGGCGATGCGCAGCCTGCCAGGGCGCCCAGGCCCAGGGCGAGCAGGAAGGCGGGTAGGGTCCGTTGAATCATCGTGTTTCTCCAGTGCGATGGTGCTAGATGACATTAAGACGCAGGGCGTCCGCGCAAGTTCCTTCTACAGTGCAGCATAGCCGCTCAGCCAAGGCATTGACCAAGCGCAACAGCCACGGGCGTGACGCTGTGATGGGGGCGCGCTGTGTTATAACTGCGGCCATCCCATCTTGTTGTGACGGACCTCCATGAAAGCCAAGGCAGATACCCCCTTCGTGCCGCTGAACATCGCCGTGCTCACGGTCAGCGACACCCGTACCTTCGACACCGATACCTCCGGCCAGCTGTTCGTTGACCGCCTGAATGCAGCCGGCCACCGCCTGGCCGAGCGGGTGCTGCTGAAAGACGACCTGTACAAGATCCGTGCGCAGGTTGCCACCTGGATTGCCGATGACAATGTGCAAGTGGTGCTGATTACCGGCGGCACCGGTTTCACCGGGCGTGACAGCACGCCAGAGGCCGTGGCGTGCCTGCTGGACAAGCAGGTGGAAGGCTTTGGCGAGCTGTTCCGGCAGATTTCCGTGGCCGATATCGGCACCTCCACCGTGCAGTCGCGCGCCCTCGCCGGGCTGGCCAACGGCACCCTGGTGTGCTGCCTGCCGGGGTCGACCAATGCGGTGCGCACCGGCTGGGACGGTATCCTCGCGGAGCAGCTGGATGCCCGCCATCGCCCGTGCAACTTCGTCGCGCACCTGAAGCAGGCTGCGGCCTGTGACAGCCGTGGCTGAGGTCCACCAGGCCCGGCCGCTGATGCCGGTGGAACAGGCCCTGGCGCAACTGCTGGCATTGGCCGAGGCCGCCCCGATCGGCGACTCCGAGAGCCTGCCGCTGGCGGAGGCCGAGGGCCGTGTGCTGGCCAGCGCTCTGCTGGCCCCGCTCGACCTGCCGCCTTGGCCGAACAGCGCCATGGACGGTTATGCCCTGCGCCTGGCCGACTGGCACGGCGAGCCGCTGCCGGTCAGCCAGCGGATCTTCGCTGGCCATGCGCCGCAACCGCTGCAACCCGGCACCTGTGCACGGATCTTCACCGGCGCGCCGCTCCCTGACGGCGCCGACTGCGTCGAGATGCAGGAAAACACCGCCGACGTGGAACAGGGCCGGGTCCGCTTCCTCGAACCGTTGAAAGCCGGGCAGAACATTCGTCCCCAGGGCCAGGAAACCCGCAAGGGCGAGCAGGTGATGAATGCCGGCACCCGGCTGGGGCCGATCGAACTGGGCCTGGCCGCCAGCCTGGGTTACGACCGCCTGCAGGTGGTGCGCAAGGTGCGGGTGGCAGTGCTGTCCACGGGCGACGAACTGGTCGAGCCCGGCCTGCCGCTGGGGCCGGGGCAGATCTACAACAGCAACCGCCAGCTGCTGGTCAGTTGGTTGCAGCGGCTGGGCTGCGAGGTGGTCGATGCGGGCATCCTGCCGGATGACCTGGCGCGAACCCGCGCCTGCCTGGCCGAGCTGGTCGCTGTCGACCTGATCCTGTCCACGGGCGGCGTTTCGGTGGGCGAAGCCGACTACCTCGGTGCCGCCCTGCGCGAAGCGGGCGAGCTGGCCTTGTGGAAGCTGGCAATCAAGCCGGGCAAACCGTTGACCTTCGGCCACTACCAGGGTGTGCCGGTGATCGGCCTGCCCGGCAACCCTGCGTCGACCCTGGTCACGTTTGGCCTGCTGGCCCGGCCGTATCTGTTGCGGCGCCAGGGCGTGGCCGACGTCACGCCGCTACGATTCGACATGCCGGCAGGCTTCGACTGGCCCAAGCCCGGCACCCGTCGCGAATACCTGCGTGCCCGCATCGAGCAGGGCCAGGTGCGCATCTACAAGAACCAGAGCTCTGGCGTGCTGCGCAGTGCGGCCTGGGCCGAAGGGTTGGTGGAGGTGCGCGAAGGCAGCACGCCGAAGCAGGGTGACTGCGTGCCGTTCATCCCGTTCAGCGAGCTACTTGGCTGACCGGCCCAGCCAGGCGCCCGGCAGCGGCGCGGCCTCGGCCGCTGCCGCCTGGGCCAGGCGCATATGTACATTCTCCAATTGCTGGGCAGCCACCCGCCAATCATGGCGCTGGCGGGCGAATTGGCGCCCGGCAGCGCCCAGCTGGCTCATGCGCCAGGGCTGGTTGAGCAGCTGTGTGATCAACAAGGCCAGCTGGTCGCCGTCGTCACTGCCCAGGTAATGCTCGCCGTTGTTCGCCGCCAGGCCGGAAACGCCTTTGCCAGTGGTGATGACCGGCAAGCCGGCGGCCATCGCTTCGAGTATCTTCACCTTGGAACCACCGGCATGACGCAGCGGCGCAAAGAACAGTGCCGAGCGCCGCTGCAGCTCACGCAGGTCCGGGCAATAGCCCAGCCATTCGATGCGCGGGTCGTTCCAGTGCAGCTTCCAGCTGGCCGGCATGGCATGCCCGGCGATCGCCAGGCGCACCGCCGGATTGCTCATCCACACTTGCGGCAGGATGTCTTCCAGCGCCCATTCGATCGCCTCCAGGTTGGCGCCGCACTCGAAGTTGCCAACGAACAGCAGGCGCTGGCTGTGCAGCGCCGGTTCCACGAACTGGTAGAAATCGCAGTCCACGCCATTGACCACCACGTTCACCGGGCGCCCGCTGGCCTGCGCGATCAACTCGGCGTCGTGGCTGCTGACCGCCACCAGTTCGGTGGGCTGGCGCAGTACCCGCTGTTCCCAGCGCCGGTAGCGCCACCGGTCGAAGGCATTGAACGGGCGCAGCCACAGCGGCAGGCGGTCGTGGTTGGCACCGCCTGTCAGCGACTCCAGGGTGTGTTCGCTGAGCATATACGGCAGCCTGCGGGTCTGCAGGGCCTTTTCGAAGGGCTGGAAACTGTAGCTGTGCTCGATCTGGATCACGTCCCACGGCTCGTCCAGCAATTGCTCGAAGCGATGCCGCAGGCGGGGCGCCAGGCCATTGATGATCGCCCGCATGGGGTAGTCGAGGATGGGCGAGGCCAGCAGGTTGAGCGGGCTGTGCAAGGGCCGGCGGGGCAGTACGATCAGGCGTTCGAGCAACGGCTCCAGGACCTCGCGAGCCGCCTCGTCGAGAGGAATTTTCGATTGCACCAGCAGGGTGATCCGGTGGCCGCGCTGGGCCAGTGCGCGCAGTAGATGGTATTGCCGGGTCTTGCTGCCGCTGGTGGTCGGCCAGGGCAGGTAAGGCAGCGTCCAGAGAATGCGCATGACCCGGAGTCCTCGCTGAAGGTCACGGATTACAAGGCACGCGCGTCGGCAGGCGTGCACACCACTGCCGGTGGGGCGCGTCCTTGGCCAGGGTTGAGGCAGGCCCGGGCAAACAGGCGTCAATAGGCTGACTGGCCTGGAAAGACTCCCTGCTCGGGTCAAAAACTTGTCGATGCATCAGCCAAGCATAGCCGGGCCTGTGCGATGCTGTGAAAAAACACCGGTTGAGCCGATCAATTGCACAGCGGCATGCAACGATCCTGGGCTGCCGAGGGTCGAGATCTGGGTTGATCCATTTATGGAGGCGCGCACATGCAAGGGCGCAAGGCAATGCTGATCCTGCACGGCAAGCAGGCGATGAACGAAGAGGTGCGCAGCGCCGTGCGCGGCCTGCGCGACAGCGGCTGGGTGCTGGATGTGCGGGTTACCTGGGAGGCCGGTGACGCCCAGCGCCTGGTTACCGAAGCGCTGGCCGCCGGCTACAGCCATATCGTTGCAGGGGGTGGGGACGGCACGCTGCGCGATGTCGCCGAGGCCATGGGGCTGGCGGGTACCGAGGCCAGCCTGGCGTTGCTGCCGCTGGGCACGGCCAACGACTTTGCCAAGGCCGCCGGCATCCCCCTGGAGACCGCCACGGCGCTGGCCTTGCTCAACGTTCCTGCGCAGCCGATAGACCTGGGGCAGGCCGGCGAGCAGTTGTTCCTCAACATGGCCACAGGCGGTTTTGGCAGCCAGGTCACGGCCAACACCTCCGAAGACCTGAAGAAAGTCCTGGGCGCTGCCGCCTACCTGTTCACCGGGTTATCGCGCTTCAGCGAACTGCAGGCCGCTTCGGTGGCGTTGCAGGGGCCAGGCTTTCACTGGCAAGGGGACTTGCTGGCGCTGGGTATCGGCAATGGCCGCCAGGCCGGGGGCGGGCAGGTGCTGTGCCCCGAGGCGGTGGTCAACGACGGCTTGCTCGACATTGCCATCCTGCCGGCTCCGCAGGAAGTGGTCGGGACCTTGCGTGACCTGTTGGCCGGAGACGGCCTGTTCGTCCGGGCCAGGTTGCCCTGGGTCGAGATCAAGTGCTCGCAGGGGCTGGACATCAACCTCGATGGCGAGCCGTTGCAGGCCGACAAGCTGCGCTTCCAGGCCAGGGCCGCGGCATTGCGCCTGCACCTGCCAGCCGGGTCGCCGTTGCTCAGTCGTCCAGGCTGATGATTTTCTCGCGCACGGCGAACAGCACCAGGCCAGCCACGTCATGGATCTGCAGGCGTTTCATGATTTGCGAACGGTGGGTTTCCACCGTCTTGATCGACAGGCCCAGGCCGCTGGCGATCTCCCGGGTCGATTTGCCACGCACGATCAGGCGCAGGATCTCCAGTTGCCGCGCGGTGAGGCTGTGGCGCTCGCCCGTGGCTTGCTTGCCCTGCCTGGTGTGCTGCAGCGCCTGGTTGATGACCGTGTGGGCGATGGCCGGGCTGAGGTAGCGTTCGCCGTTGCGCACCGCGGCCAGGGCCTGCTCCAGCTCGGTGGCGCTGGTGTCCTTGAGCAGGTAGCCGTGGGCGCCGCTTTCCAGGGCACGCATGATCAGGTCCGGGTCGGTGTGCATCGACAGGATCAGTACCTTGCAGTTGTTGCCGCTGGCGCGTAGCTGGGTAAGCGCATCCAGGCCGCTGGTCGAGCGCATGGAGATGTCCAGCAAGACGATATCCGGCGCCAGCATGCGCACCCGTTCCAGCAATTGGCTGCCATCGTCGGCTTCGCCGATAACGTCATAACCGGGGATGTCGCAGACCAGGGCACGCACCCCGGCGCGGATCAGCGAATGGTCGTCTACCAACAGCAGTCTACAGGTCATGGGTGTCGGTATTCCTGGCGCGTTGCTGAGTACGCGGTGGCCATGGGAACACCGCCTCGATGTGCGTGCCCTGGCCGGGCTGGCTGGTGATGGCGAGGCTGCCCTGCAGCGCGGTGACCCGCTCCAGCATGCCGGCCAGGCCGCGTTGGCCTGCCTCGGCCGGGTTTCTCGCCGGCACGAAGCCATGGCCGTCATCACGGATCGACAGCGCCAGCCCTGCGGGGGTGCGTTGCAGGCAGATGACCAGGTTGCGTGCCTGGGCATGGCGCAGCATGTTGGTCACGGCTTCCTGGGTAATACGGAACACTGCCATGGTCACCGCCTCGTCAATGCCGCCCAGGCGCTGGTTGCAAGCCAGGCTCCAGTGCACGTCGCTGTTGGCCAGGGTGCGCACCAGGTGCGCACGCAGGCTGGCTTCCAGGCCAAGGCTGGCCAGCTGCCGCGGGTTGAGCAGGGCGGACACGTTGCGCACGTTGCCCAAGGTGTCATCCAGCGTGCTGCGCAGCGCCTCGCAGTGGCCCTGCAGCTCGTCAGGCATGCGTTTTTGCAGCCATTGCAACTGCAGCTTGGCGGCGGTGAGCAACTGGCCGATGTCGTCGTGCAGTTCACGGCCCAGGTGCTGGCGTTCGTCTTCCTGGACCTTGAGCATGCGCTCGGCCAGTTCCGCCGGGCGCAGGCTGATCGACCTTGCGCTCAGGCCCAGTTGCACGGCAGTGCCCAGGGTGGCGGCCAGCTGTAGCAGCAGCAGGCTGGTCGGGATCGCCTGGTTGCCCAGGTACAGCACCAGGTTGGCGACCAGCGAGGCCACGCACAGCCCGACCGTTGCCCAGCGCAGCAGGGCGGCGCGGGAGCGGCAGCGCAAAGAAGTCTTCAAGCGTGGGAGCATAGGTAGGGAAGCCACTGAAGTATTGCTGATGAAGGGCCTTGCACAATGCTGGTCAGAAGCTTGGGCGCAGTTCTTTCGATAGGTTTTCGAGCACATGAGCTTCCAACCTTTCAGTAGGTTGCAAGCGTTTGTGGGTGCGCATATTACCACTTCGTACTGCCGCGGTCGCGGCTGGGTAGCGCTTTGAAACGCCGGCCGGTTGCGCCCTGCCGGCCAGCAAAGTGCCACCCGTTGAGGCGCGTGATGGGTAACTTGTGCGGTAATGATCCGACCTTGCTCCGGCAACTTCGGGCACCTTCCAGGCTCGACCATGGGGGGCTTGAATCAACGAGGCCAGTTGCACGTTGTGCCGGGTCAATACGAGGACGGCGAGCGGTCGGGTTGTGTGCCGTCTGCCGCTTTGTCATGCGGGTGGATGCACACGCTGCCTTGTTCGTCACAGGACGTGCAGGTTCGGGCCAAGGGCTGCTGCACGACCTTGGCCAGTTCACCCAGCAGCACCAGTTGCTCGCCGATGTCCAGGTTAAGCCGGCCCGTCAGGGGGTCGACCAGCTCCAGCTGCCAGGCAAGCAGGGTCAGGCATGCCTCCACGGCCGGCAATGCTTCGCGCTGCAGGCAGCCGTCGTGGCAGGCCGGGGCGAGCAACTGTTGCAGGGCAGTGGTGTAATGGGCGACTTCGCGCAGGCCCAGGTGCATGGCCTGGCGGGCGAGGCTATCGAGCGCGTTGTCCAGGCAGCGGCAGGCATCCGGGTCGTTGTCGATCAGTTCCAGATGCTGCAGGCACTCCTGCGCCTGGGTCAGCTGTACCTGAGCGTCCAGCAGAAACCGCTGCAGCGCATCATCGAACGATAAGGCACTGTCCTTCATGATGCCCCCGCGCGTAAGGCAGGCGCAGAGGACGGGCACGCCGATACGATAGCTAGCAAAAGCCTGACTCCATTCATGCAATGAGAATGGCGTCACATTAATGGCTAAAGGATAGCGCGAACATCAGGTTGCACCCGATTGTCGCTAAGGGTTTCCCTGATCCGAGCCTCAGGTAGGGAACTTTTTGCCGGGCTGCCGATTTACCTGGCGGTGCCCGCAGTAAAGCATGATGTTAAAGTGATATCAATTGTTTCGGCGCATTTTCCGGCAAGGGTCAAGCTGGGCGTGAAGCCGCCGATACAAGGTGGATGATCTCAATTTTTTCGACTCAAGCCTGGGGGTTTTCCAATGGCTGGCATTCTCGACACGGTAGACCAACGCACGCAACTGGTGGGTGAGAACCGCCTGGAAATCCTGATGTTTCGCCTGGCTGGTCGCCAGCTGTTCGCGATCAACGTGTTCAAGGTCCAGGAAGTGCTCCAGCTGCCCAAGCTGACCCTGATGCCCCAGCGCCACGCCTTCGTCTGCGGGGTGGTCAACTTGCGTGGCCAGACCCTGCCAGTGATCGACCTGTCCCAGGCGATCGGCATGCGCCCACTGCAGCCGGGGCCTGACAGCACCATCATCGTGACTGAGTACAACCGTTCGGTGCAGGCCTTCCTGGTGGGCGGCGTAGACCGCATCGTCAACATGAACTGGGAAGCGATCATGCCGCCGCCGACCAGCGCCGGGCGCCAGCATTACCTGACCGCCATCACCAAGGTGGATGACAAGCTGGTCGAAGTGATCGACGTGGAGAAGGTGCTGGCCGAGATCGTGCCGTACAACGCCCGGGTTTCCGGCGACAAGCTCGCTGACCCGGTGCTGGCGCGGGCGCGTGGCCGCGAGGTGCTGCTGGTGGACGACTCCAGCGTGGCCCTGGCGCAGTTGCGCGACACCCTGTCCCAGCTCGGGGTGAAGCTGCACGTGGCCAGTGACGGGCTGAAGGCGTTGCGCCTGCTCAAGGGCTGGGCCGATGCCGGCGAGGATGTCTGCAAGAAGTTGCTGATGGTGTTTACCGACGCCGAGATGCCGGAAATGGACGGCTACCGGCTGACCACCGAGATTCGTGGCGATGCCCGTTTGCGCCAGCTTTACGTGGTGCTGCATACCTCGCTGTCGGGCAGCTTCAACGAGTCGATGGTGAAAAAAGTCGGCTGCGACAACTTCCTGTCCAAGTTCCAGCCTGATCGCCTTGTCGATGTGGTCAAGCAACGCCTGTTGCTGGATGCCGCTACTGCGTGATCCAGGCCCCTGCCGGGTATAAGCTTGGCGTTTTTGCATGACGCGAGGCGGCAGGGATGTTTCTCAGTGAGCTGTATCGGTACCCGGTGAAGTCGGGGCAGGCGCAACGCCTGCAGGCTTCAGCGGTGGGGTTGTTGGGGTTGCAGGGTGATCGGCGCTGGATGGTGGTGGAGGAGGAGAACGGACGCTTCCTCACCCAACGTGCCTGGCCGCAGCTTGGCCAGCTCCGCGCCAGCGAAGACGACCGCGGCCAGTTGCTGCTGCAGGCGCCTGGGCAGGCTGCGTTGCGGGTGTCGGTGCCGGCGGCCGATGACGCACTGCGGGGCGTGACCATCTGGCGCGATACCTTGCGCGTGCCGGATGCCGGTGATGCGGCGGCGGCCTGGCTCAGCGAGCTGCTGGGCAAGCCCGTACGCCTGGTGCATTGCCCCGAACAGCGCGCGCGCTACCTGCCCAATGGCTATGGCTTGAACAGTGACCGGGCGGCGTTTCCGGACGGTTTTCCGTTGTTGCTGATCGGCCAGGGCTCGCTGGACGAACTCAACCGGCGGATCGGCCGGCCGATGGAGATGCTGCGCTTTCGCCCCAACCTGGTGGTGCAAGGCGCGGCGCCCTTTGCCGAGGATGGCTGGAAGCGGATTCGCATCGGCAGCCTGGAGTTCCGCGTGCTCAAGCCCAGTGTGCGCTGCATCTTCACCACCATCGACCCGGCGACTGGCGAGCGCAGTGCCGACCGCGAGCCGATGGCCACGCTCAGGACCTTCCGCGAAAAGGAGGGGGATGTGTTGTTCGGGCAGAACCTGGCGGTGGATGGTAGTGGGCAGCTTGAAGTAGGGATGGAAGTCGAAATCCTGCAATGACCGGTTGCCTGCACCGGCCTCTTGGCGGGGTTATCCACCAAGAGACCGGTGCAGTTTCAGCAACCCTCACATGTCGTCAAAGTACCGCTCATGCCAATCCACCAACGGCTGCGGCGAGTTGAGTTTCTGCCCGTAGATCACCGAATACGACAGCACGTTCTGCACGTACTGGCGGGTCTCGTCGAACGGGATGGATTCCACCCACACATCGAAGCTCAGGTGCTTGGCACCTTTGAGCCACTGCCGCACTCGCCCTGGCCCGGCGTTGTAGGCCGCCGACGCGAGTACCCGGTTGCCGTTGAACTGGCTGTGCACCTGGCTCAGATAGGCGGCGCCGAGCTGGATGTTCTTGTCCGGGTTGAGCACCTGTGCCGGCGATGCCAGGGGAATGCTGAACTTGCGCGCGGTTTCCTTGGCGGTGGCGGGCATCAGCTGCATCAGGCCGCTGGCGCCCACCGGGGAGCGTGCATCCTCCATGAAGGCACTCTCCTGGCGGGTAATGGCGAATACCCAGCTCGAGTGCAGGCCGCGGACCTTGGCTTCACGCACCAGGGTGTCGCGGTGGGCCATCGGGAAGCGGATGTCCAGGTCGTCCCAGTACTGTGCCTGGCTGATGGTACGAATGGCCGGGAAGTACCAGCGCAGGTCGTAGCCCAGGCGCGCCTGGGCGACCATTTCGTCACGGTTGAAGTGGCGGCTGACGTGGTACCACTCGCGGCGGCCTTCGACGATCTGGCCGCGGGCATGGAACTCCAGCGCGCGGCGGATGCCCGGGGTGTTGCGCACCTTGTTGACCAGCTGCGGGCTGAGTACCAGCGGCTTGTTGTTCAGCTGGTAGGGGGTCTGTGCCCGGTCGGCGGCGAGGAAACCGTAGAAGTCACGCTCACGCGCCACGTTCTTGTACAGCAACGGCACTTGCGGGTTGTTCGGCTGCGCCAGCTCCAGGCTGCGGGCTTGCCAGTACTTCCAGCGGCTGCTGCTGGCCAGGTCCTGCGGCAAGCGCTTGGTCAGCTCGTAGGCGTCCTCCCAGCGGCCCAGGCGCAGCAGCAGGCGCAGGCGCCATTCGCTGACGGTGTTATCGCGCAGCTCCGGGTCGTAGCGGGTCATCAGGTCGAGTGCGCGCGGGTCGTAGCGACGGGCCAGGGTCAGGCCGATCTCACGGGCGATCGCCACCTTTTCGTCGCGGGAAAAATGCATGCGCTGGGCGTAGTCGTCGAGCAGCGCCATGGCCCGTTCCGGGTCCTGCCGGGCCAGGCGACGCAGGCCGAGGCTGACCACGTCGGACATGGCTTCGTTGGCCGGGGTGAAGCGCGACGGCTGATTGAGCAGTTCGGGCTTTTGCGCCACGTCGACCAGCAGGCGCCCTTGCGGGCCGAGGGTGGTCAGGGTCTGGACCAGGTTGTTGGCCAGGCTGTAGTTGCGCGCCTGGGCCGCCAGCTTGGTGCGTTGCCAGCGCTTGGCCTCGGTCAGCTGGCCTTCGGCTGCCCACATGGCGAACAGCGTGTCGCAGGTGGCCGGCTGCGACTTGCCGACATTCCATAGCTTGTCGGCGGTGGCGTAGCCCTCGGCACGCAGGCCATGGCTGAGCTGGTACTGGCCGTTGAGGCAGTCCAGTTCGGTGAAGTTGAGCTTGGGGTCGTAGTACTTGACGAAGGTATCCCAGTCGCCGCGTTCGGCCAGCCAGCGCAGCCAGCGCAGCTTCATCCAGTTGGCCTGGGGCAGGTCGCCATGCTTGGCGAGGAAGTCTTCGATTTCCTGGTTGCTGGCGCTTTTCAGGCGCGCGGTGAGTTCGTCATAGGCCAGGTACGGCGTCAGCGGGTAGTCGCTGAGGGCCTGGGCATAGCGCAGGTACGGGCCCTTGTCGCCCTTGGCCAGCGCGCGCTTGGCCTCGTCATAGTATTGGCGTTGCAGGGTAAGGTCGGCGGCCTGCGCCGCGCCGGTGGCGGCGGTGAGCAGCAGGCAGGATGCAATGTGTAACAGGCGGCTGCGCATGATACGTCCGGGCAGTTGAACCATGGGGAAGTGACGGCGGAGCCAGCACTGTTGGAAGCTATAGCCTTAGCTTAGCCGTTTGCCGGCGGCGGGTGAAAGCACTGTGCTTGTATCGGGATATTAAGTTCGACCAGATGTCGCCCAACCCTGGTCCGCCGGCCAGGCAGATGCCGTCCGGGGCCAAGTCAGGTAGAATGCGCGCCCGATTTATGGAGACCAACATGACCCTGCTCAAATTCAGCGATGTGTCCCTTGCATTCGGCGCCATGCCGCTGCTGGACCATGTGTCCTGGCAGATCGCTCGTGGCGAGCGGGTGTGCATCATCGGCCGCAACGGCACCGGCAAGTCGAGCATGCTACGCCTGGTCAAGGGCGAGCAGAAGGGCGACGACGGCGAGATCTGGCGTGCCCCGGGGCTGAAGATCGGCGAACTGCCGCAGGAGCTGCCGGTGGCCGACGAGCGCACGGTATTCGACGTGGTGGCCGCCGGCCTGGATGGCGTCGGCGAGTTGCTGGCGCAGTTCCATCACCTGAGCCTGAATATCCAGGGCGATGAAGACCTGGAAAAACTCATGCACGTGCAGCACGAGCTGGAAGCCCGTGACGGCTGGCGCCTGCAGCAGGTGGTGGAAAGCACCCTCAGCCGCCTGCAGTTGCCGGCCGACAAGACCCTGGCCGAGCTGTCCGGTGGCTGGCGCCGCCGTGTGCTGCTGGCCCAGGCGCTGGTGTCGGAACCCGACCTGCTGCTGCTCGACGAGCCGACCAACCACCTGGACATTGGCGCCATCGCCTGGCTCGAAGAGGCCCTGCGCGGCTTCAACGGCGCGGTGCTGTTCATTACCCACGACCGGTCCTTCCTGCAGAACCTGGCCACCCGCATCCTTGAACTGGACCGTGGCGGCCTGATCGACTGGAACGGTGACTATGCCAGCTTCCTGGTGCACAAGGAGGCCGCGCTGGCCGCCGAGGAAACCGCCAACGCGCTGTTCGACAAGCGCCTGGCCCAGGAAGAGGTATGGATCCGCCAGGGCATCAAGGCCCGCCGTACGCGCAACGAAGGCCGGGTGCGCGCACTCAAGGCTTTGCGTGTGGAGCGCAGCGAACGCCGCGAGCGCCAGGGCAAGGCCAACATCCAGATCGAGGCGGCGGAAAAGTCCGGCAAGCAGGTGATGGTGCTGGAGAACGTCAGCTTCCATCACCCGGACGGGCCGATGCTGGTGAAGGATTTTTCCATGGTCCTGCAGCGCGAGGACCGCATCGGCCTGCTGGGTGCCAACGGTACCGGCAAGACCACCTTGCTCAAGCTGATGCTCGGCGACCTGCAGCCGACCTCGGGCAAGGTCGAGCGCGGGACCAAGCTGGAAGTCGCCTACTTCGACCAGATGCGCCACCAGCTCGACCTGGAAAAGACGGTGATCGACAACCTGGCCGAAGGCCGCGACTTCATCGAGATCGATGGCCAGAACCGCCACGTGCTGAGCTACCTGGGCGACTTCCTGTTCAGCCCGCAGCGTGCCCGTACGCCGGTCAAGGCGCTGTCCGGTGGCGAACGCGCACGGCTGTTGCTGGCCAAGTTGTTCAGCAAGCCGGCCAACCTGCTGGTGCTGGACGAACCGACCAACGACCTGGACGTGGAAACCCTCGAGCTGCTCGAAGAGGTGCTGTCCAACTACAAGGGTACCGTGCTGATGGTCAGCCACGACCGGGCCTTCCTCGACAACGTGGTCACCAGCACCCTGGTGTTCGAGGGCGAGGGCAAGGTACGCGAATACGTGGGGGGCTATGAAGACTGGATCCGCCAGGGTGGTTCGCCGAAGCTGCTGGGCGTGACCGAGAGCAAGGGCGGCAAGTCCGAGCTCAACAGCGCGGTGGTCGAAAAGGTCGAGGCCAAGCCTGCACCGGCGCCGGTTGTTGCGGCGGCCGATGCCTCGAAGAAGAAGCTCAGCTACAAGCTGCAGCGCGAGCTGGAGATGCTGCCTGGGCAGATCGACGAACTGGAGCAGCGCATGGCCGAAGCTCAGGAAGAGGTGAATGCGGCGGGCTTCTATCAGCGGCCGATTGCGGAAACCTCGGCAGTGCTGGCGAAGATCGAGAAGCTGCAGGCCGAGCTGGATGTGCTGGTCGAGCGCTGGGCCGAGCTGGAAGGCTGATCGGCGTCAGCCTGGGCCGACGTCTTCGCGGGCTTGCCCGCTCCCACAGGTCCTCCACAGATTTTCAGCTCTGTGCAGTCCCTGTGGAAGCGCGCAAGCCCGCGAAAGGGCCGGTACAGGTCAAATCATTCTTTTTTCTGCAGCCTTACCGCCAGCACATCGCACGGCGCACCATGCAGCACGTCATTGGCCGTGGAGCCCAGCAGCAACGCCAGGCCATGGCGGCCGTGGCTGCCGACCACGATCAGGTCGCACTTCTGGTCCTTGGCCAGCTGGTGGATTTCCTGGCGCGGCTGGCCATAGGTCAGGTGCGAGTCGCCGCGGTGGATGTCCGGGTACTTGTTGAACAGGCGTTCCATGCGTTCCTTGGCCTGGTCGAACTGCTGCTGTTGCAGTTGCGACAGGTCCATGGGTACGTCACCGCCGAACGCCATGGCCATCGGCTCGACGATATGTACCAGTGAAACCTTGGCGTTTGACGGTGTCGCCAGCGCCATGGCGCGTTTGATCACCGGGTCGCATTCTTCGGTCAGGTCGACGGCGACCAGAAGATGTTCGTATTGCATGAGCGGAACTCCTGACAATCGCGATAGAAGAAGTATGGTCGCTTTCGGGCGGGTCTTCCGTGAAAAATGGCTAACCGGCTCATTTGCAACGTTTTATGGGAACTACTGATATGACGGTATTGCTGGTGGTGTCAATCCTTGCGCTGATCCTCAGCCCGCTTTCCTGGTTGCGCACCTCGCGCAAGCAGAGCGAGCAGATGAAGCTGCGCCTGGAGGCGCGGCGCATGGGCCTGGCCATGCAGTTGGCGCCGCAGCAGTGGCCGCACTGGCTGGAAAGGTCAGCGCCAAGCCCATGCCCGCAATACCATCGGGCGCGCCGTCGCGGGCATGAGGACAGCTTCAGCTTCTGGCAGATCAGCCCCGGGGTGTGGTGGAACCAGTGGCGCGAGCCCTGTGAAGACCCACGGTTCATGGAGCCCTTGGCGCGCTTGCCCGCGAGCGTCTACAAGGTCGAAGCCGATGCGCGGATGATTGCCCTGTACTGGACCGAGCGTGGCGATACGGCTGTGTTGCAGGATGTTGCCTACGTCCTCGAAACGCTGGCCTGAGGCCTGTCATGCACGGGCCTTGTAGGAGCGGCCTTGTGTCGCGATGGGCCGCAGAGCGGCCCCGGCAATTTCAGCTGT
>MTEX01001140.1_pt1 | contig 20327 bp, 20 predicted proteins | sample 1042691 | NCBI WGS metagenome assembly MTEX01 (sample SAMN06185810, study PRJNA358809) | soil metagenome | isolation source: soil biostimulated with molasses as carbon source | place: India | collected 2015-05-23
GCTCGGCCCTGGTGGAGACCGATGCCAACCGCAATGTGCTGACCCGGACCGAATACGAGCCGTATGGCCTGTCCAACCGTCCGACGCTGGACGGCCCAGGCTTCACCGGGCATGTGCAGGATGCAGCCACCGGGCTGACCTACATGCAGCAGCGGTATTACGACCCGGTCATCGGGCGGTTCCTGTCGGTGGACCCGGTGACGGCATATGACAGCAAAGATTGGCGGCATTTCAACCGCTACGACTATGCCTACAACAACCCTTACAAGTACAAAGATCCAGATGGACGAGTGGGTTTAGTTGGTGCAGTAATTGGTGGCGTTATCGAGGTTGGGGTCCAAATGGCTGTGGAAGGAAAATCTTTTTCCCAGGTCGATGTAAGTGACGTTGTAGTCGCAATGGCTGTTGGGGCAGTGGCAGGGGGGGTGGAGGGCGGCTTGCTACCCAAGCCGCAAGAGGAGCAATTACTGCGGGACGAGCAGCCGTCCAGACGGCTAAGGCAGGCGGTGCTGCAGCCGCATTGGGAACAGGAGCAAAGGACATTGCCAATGGCAAAGCGCCCGGTGGGGTTAAAATGGCCGCATCTGGTGTCGCGGGTGGATTTGCTTCTGGTGTCGGTGCACGTATTGGACTATCTGGTGTATCGAATCTTGAGCGAGCTGCAGCTTCATCGGCACCAGGAGGCCCTAGCATTGCGTCTACTACGCAATCTGCACTGCGAGTTGGTGAGGTTGTCACCACAAGTAGTCAGGCGACGGCACAGGTCGGCGTTGACGCTGCAGCCGGCGCAATTGACAAGAAGATCGAGCAGAAACTTGATAAGAGGTAATATGTGCGCCTAAAAAGAATTTTTCGCATGGAGATATTATTGGCTACTTGGGCCCTGTTTCCAGGGGTGGTATATTTCTTCCTCGATGATGCGGGGAAAGCACTCCGAGTTTTCTTGGTCTGCTTCATTGTTCCGCAGCCTTTCTTACTGTGGGCGCTCCGAAGAGAGATTTTTCGGCGCCATTAGTAACTTGAAAGATAGGTGCGCAGATGCCGGGGCCATGGCAGGATTTTCTGGCCGAGCACAACACATCTTTCATAGAACGCGAGCGCTAGCAGCCCGCGTTTTTGTTACGCGTCGTTGGCCGATTCGACGTCTGGTTTGTCGGAGTGCCACGGAGCTGGTCGAGGACGTGGTCGGTTTCGCCGGCGAGGGTGGCGAAGCAGTCGCTCAGGGGCTGCAGAATGGGCAGGCTGTGATGCTCGTCCTGGCGAAAGTGGGGACTGATGAGCAGGGATGCCGTTACTTGGGCGATGACCTAGTCGTTATCCGCGAACGCGACGCGACCACAAACCTGTACACCATCCGTTACCAGCACAATGACGGGTTGGGGTCAGCCCTGGTGGAGACCGATGCCAACCGCAATGTCCTGACGCGGACCGAGTACGAGCCGTATTGGCCTGTCCAACCGTCCGACGCTGGACGGGCCGGGCTACACCGGGCATGTGCAGGATGCGGCCACCGGGCTGACCTACATGCAGCAGCGGTATTACGACCCGGTTATTGGGCGGTTCCTGTCAGTTGATCCCGTTACCGCGTATGACAACGGCGACATGCGATTCTTCAATCGCTACAGCTATGCTGCGAATGTACCCTACACTTTTTACAGCTCCGAATGGGCGGGAAATAAGGCCAACTGGAACTAAGGCTGAGATTAGGGCGATATATAGCGCCCAAAAAATGAGGCATCAAATCCCGCTTCCGCAGCCAGAATGCAATCACTGCGGAACTCTGAGCATGTTCATACGACTAGCATAAATCCGGCTACAGGAGAGCGTAGAAGTGAAGAGAGAGCTATGGATGCAGAAAACGAGTACAAAGATGCGGTTAAGGAGCCTAGGCGCGATTGTCACTCGAACTGTTAGTCCGGCAGTAATCTCGGCCCTCCTTTTGACAGGGTGTCAATCAGCGCCTGCAGGTTCTGGCAGCGAATGGCAGGTAAGGACTTTTGACGCTAGAGCGCTGCATACCATGAGTACAACTTCGGTTGACCAAGCGCTCGTTGATAGGCTGATTGATGATTACAAAAAGTCTCCTAAAGATAGGGATCACTCAGAGCTGATGTTCTCGCGCGCACTTTGGGACGGAGACGGAGGCGCAAGACGGTATTTTGTTTTCGATCTCCGATACGCAGATGACGTTGGTGTCGTCTATGTGCTGGATTCGAAGAACGTCATACTAGAGAAGTTCCTTACATCTCCATGGCAACAGCGGTGACGGAACAAATCAATCTGGGTGGGCGGCAATTGATCTGCATTCATGCGGAGTGGTCGACTACGAAGAGGGCTTCTTCTCCCGCGGCCGGGTGATACACACGGAGTCCATCCAGCGCTGGGTGGATGCGGATTCCCGTATCGTTCGCAACGTTACGGAAGACGAGCGCGAGTTCATCGCCGCAGCCATCCAGAAGCACTATTCCGAAGAAGCCCGACCATGCCGGGTGGCTCCGTAGGCGCGTCAGGAAACAACATGCGGCTATTCCATCGTCCCATCATCTATGCCCGCGTCTACCAGGACCACTTTCTGGCGCGCGCCGTTGGCGAGAGTCGAACCATTCGACGGGACTGCCACTCACTGGATAATCGCCAAGGCGAGTTGAAGGATTTCACTCGCATCCGCGAAACGCTGCGCGAGTTGTTCCGGGAACTGGCGCCGGATTTCTCGCTCCGAAAGCCCGTTGGCCTGATGCACTTCATCCCCGAGCACTACGTTCCTACCCCGCACGAAGTCAAGAGTTTCAAGCGTGCCGCGGAGCGTGCAGGAGTATCGTTCTGTTGGATCTCCAGGTGGGAGACGCCGCATACGGATGGAGAACTGACCAACGTCTTCCGGATGCTCTAGTCCGGGTTTCCCCACAGGCAGCACAGCCATTGCAGAACGATCGGATCGGGCGATCCGGCCCAGCCCATTCGCGTACCGCGGCCTAATCCTTCCCCAGCGCCCGCAGGAAGCTTTCGGGATCATCGAGCGTCAGCATCAGATCGAAGCCGGCCAAGGTGGGGACATACACAATGTTCCGTCGGCGGGTCAGTACCGCAAACACCTTCTTGCGCCGCGGGCCGCTGAACCATCCCTGGCAGTAGCCCGGAATGCCGATTCCGTTCAAGCGCCATCCGGGACTCTTCTTGTCGGACGCTGAAAGCATCGATGCGCCATCGGCATCTATCTGCGCAAGGGGAATCCGGATCTTGTACATGCCACCGCCGGCAACCAGGTGATCCGCAAACACGCGCACCTTCGAGACATGCAACTGGAAGAAGACGGTGAAGAAGATGAGCCCCGCAATGGACAGCGCATAAATAGTGAAGTAGCGGTCCTTCTGGTTGACGACCAGCGCCGCCACGAGCATGGCGAATACCGCCAGTGAGGCGATGGACTTCCAATTGAAGGCGCTCACGCTGAACAGCAGCGGGACGCTGCCATCATTACGATTCTGCATGCTTGATTGCATAGGTGCTCATTACCTCGATGATGCGTTCGGATGGTTGCGGGGAGAGGGACAGAAATTCATTCCTCCGCATGGCGTCACCACCGAAGGCATTTCGGCGGCTGCCGTCATGCCTTCCAGGCGAAACACGGGGTGCTGTGAGGATTGGTATGGAAGCTGCATGGCGGGCGAGTGACCATGTCCCCGTACGTGCATGGCATGGATATGCCTTCAGCCACACGCCTGCCATGCCCCTGCGAATGCGCTGATCAGCGCGGGCGACAGAAATAGCAGGAGTGACCACCTCAAGGCTTTTCCGGTTTTGTCGAGGTGGGTTGCAAACCTCTCTCACGGCGCAGGGCCCGCGACCCGACGAATGGTGCGGCGCACGCTTCAATAGCGCCCTGATTCGCGCTATGGTCCGCCCCGGGGTAATGGGGGCAAGGCCACATGGGACGTGGTAAACGCAATTTCATCGACGTGTTGGCGGGACTGCCTTGGCCGGTCGGCCTGGTGGTCGGTACGCTGGGTTATCTCACGCTCGCTCACGGCGTACCGATGTGGTTCGCCCGTCAGGGTGGCCCCTTCGCACAAGCGTTCGCCGGTGCGTCCAATCCCTTCGGGCTGCTCGCCTGGCTGTTCCTTGTCCTGTGCGCCATCGGCGCGCTTACCTCATTTTTCAGGGCCCGACGCACCCGCCAGCTGCTGGATACACGCACCGGTCTGGAAAGCATCGCCGCGCTGGGCTGGCGCGACTTCGAGCGGCTGGTCGGTGAATCCTTTCGCCGTTGCGGTTACAGCGTCGAGGAAACCGGCCTGGGTAGCGCCGACGGCGGTATCGATCTGATTCTGCGTCGTGATGGCCGGCGCATCCTGGTGCAGTGCAAGCAATGGCGGCGCCAGCGCGTGCCGGTCAATGTGGTGCGGGAGATGTATGGGCTGATGGCCCATCACCGGGCGGATGAGGTGCGGATTGCTGCCTTGGGTGGATTTACGCCGGATGCCGAGCGGTTTGCCGAGGGGAAGCGGATAGTGTTGGTCGGCGGTCCGACTTTGTTGGCGATGATCGAGGAAGTTCGGGCCGTGAACCCGGACGTGGTTGACGCAAGGAATCGGGTAGAACCAAAGCTAGTTGCAACGGCAGAGAAACTGATAGACGTGCCGTCTTGCCACGATGCGGCGAAACAATGGCTCATAGAGTTAATCGGCGGAATGGGAATGGATTCTGAGGGTGCTCCACATTCCCTATTTGTATAGGAATTCGTAGTTGAGCTCATTGATGACACGCTGGAGGGTGGAATGACTACTTTCGACCCAAAACGGACATGGGAAGCGAGTGGGCGACTCTCGGAAGACTGTCCCTGACACCTTAGTGCGGAATTCCCTGAAAGCGCCGGGCCAGCTCTACACTTGGGGTGATTTTGGAGGGGATTGCATTGATGCTGAGCGTGATCGGACATGATCTCAAGCAGGACGAACCACTGGCATTCGACTGGGACCAGCCACAGTGGGATCCCGATCGAGACCAAGCCAGCGCGCCAGGGCCAGGTATTGTTCGCCGTGGCATCGCGGCTTGGATCGAAACTGTATGAACATCGACGAATACGCAGGCAAGTACTTTGCGCTCTACGAGTCTTTCGCCGAGACGGTGCAGTTCGTGCTGAAGAAGGCGCTGCTCTCCGCCGAAGGGCTCCCCCATCCGCAGTCAATCCAGTATCGCGCCAAGTCGGTCGAAAGCCTGCGTAACCGACTGAGCGAGGAGGTGAAGCTGGAGTCGCGAACGCTTGAGCAGGACAGGCGGGATCTGGCGGGCGTTCGGGTCATCTTCTACACCAATAACGACGTCGAAAAGTTCCTTGGCTCGCCGTTGATCCGCGAGAACTTCGAGATCGATGAAGGATCGACGAAGATCCACCATCCGATTCCGGAAAACGAAGGCGCGCGCTATCGGGGTATCCACTACACGGTGCGACTACGCGAAGACAGGATTCGCTTGCCCGAGTATGCCCGGTTCGCTGGGCTGCGTTGCGAAATACAGGTGCAGACGATCCTGAATCATGCTTGGTCGGAAACCTCGCACGACATCGTCTACAAGCAGAAGCTAGGCGATGGCTACGGCAAGCGGGCGATGGAGGGCATCACGCGCCGCTTCGAGCGGATCATGGACGAGTACTTAATTCCGGCCGGATACGAGATACAGAAGGCACAACAGGAGTACGAGCGCCTGCTGCGCGGAAAGCTGTTGTTCGACAATGACGTGGTCACCCTGCTGGACAATGCACAGAACAACAACGAGCGCTACGAGATCCTGTCCAGCCTGCAGAACCATGCGATCCCATACTACGACGATCTTCCCGCCGCATACGACCGACTCAAAGCGCCCTTCCTGAGGGTGGTTCAGGCGGCGCGCGAGGCCGAGCAGGTGGCAATCGAAACGGCGTTCGGAGGCATGAAGGGATTCAAAGCCGAAGCGGTAACGAAGCTGGTGGTGGAGATCGTCGAGGGGCTGCGCTACGCGGATGCGGTCGGCACGCTGCAACTGCTGATCGACATCTACCGCGACGAGCCGAACGAGCCGGCCAGGGAGCAGATCGTGAGCGCCGTCAAGCACCTGGCGGCGTACAACATCGACGCCTACCAGCAGGTCGGCCCAATGTTGCAGATGGCGCTGTTGGAGCAATTGAACGGCATGGATGCTGCGGAGGTGGATCGCATTCGTCCCATCGCACTTGCGGTCTGGTCGGAAACCCTGCAACTGGACATCACCGGACAGACGTGGAAAGCGGATTCCGTGATCCTTCGTTCTGGAGTCGTGCCGGCGTCGGATCAACTGATGGAGGTGCGGGACAAGGCGATCGTGGCGCTGTTCGCCGCCTACGACCGGTCGGTCGACGACTCACAGCGACGCAGGGTGCTTTCCGCACTCAATGATGGCACCCGTGCCCCAGGTCAGGTCGCGTGCCCGGACGAACTGCTGACGGCTACGCTTAGGGATGCTGCCCGCATCGTCGAGTTCATGACCGAGCGCGCCGCGCAGACTAGCTACGAACTGCTGCAGCATCAGGAGCATCGATACCTCTACGACTACTACAGGGTCAGCAGGCTTGCCGACGGCGAGGGCGGCAAGCCCGCCCATCAGGCGGACGCGGCGGCACTCGTCAGGGCGATCTTCAGGTTCCGCGATGCGATCAATGCCGACGAGTCGTTCGTCCGATACAAGGTGTTGGTCGGGTATGAATCCGTCTTCCCGGCCCACTGGATCGACCGGGATTTCGACTACAAAGAATCGGACGCGTATCGACAACAAGAGGCGGACCGCTACGTCAATGCGGTCGACGCGGAAAACGAGAACGATTGGTTCGAGTTGGCGACACGCTGCGCGCAGACGAAGTCGAACGATCTCGCTACGTTCCTGGTTTTCGGGGATTTCATCGTCAAGCTGTCCCAACGCAAGCCGGAGGTCGCCGAGGGGTTCCTGGATAGGGCGGGCGACGATCTGCGCGGATTCCTGGCCGCGTTCCTGAACGGCTTGGTGGCAAGCGATCGGCAGGACATCTACGAGCGGGCGCTGGCCAGCGAGCTGGATTCGGCGAGGAACCTGCCTGGTGTCGTCCACCACCTGCGCTACTCGGAGGCCAGACAGCCACATGTTGCGCGACGCCTGTTGGATCGCGCGATGGAAACCGACGATACAGTGGCCGTGACGAAATGCCTGGCGTTCGCGATGGAAGCGTACGGAACGGAGAAGCTGGACGATGCCGACACCATCGTCCACGACGCACTGGCTTATCTGACCGAACGCAAGGATCCGCGCTGGGTATGGGGAGTTTGGTTCGCCACAGGCCGCGATGTAAGGTTCTATCAGGAGGTGTCGCCGGAGCGGGTCGGGCAGATCCTGAAGAACTTGGCGTTCCTTCCCAAGGTGGATCACCATGTGGAACGTGTCCTGCGTAGTCTGGCCGAGCGGTATCCGGAGGCCGTGTGGGACTATTTCGGTGATCGGCTTGCACGTGTGGAGCAGGTGATCGACGAGAACGGGGGCGAGTTCGAGGCGGTGCCCTTCCGCCTGCACGACCTGCAGAAAGCGTTGTCCAAGGACGCAGAGCTTGCTGTTGCGAAAGGAATGGCGTGGTTTGTGCGCGATGCCACGTTGTTTCAGTTTCGCGGCGGGCGCCTACTCTGCGCCGTCTTCCCGCGCGATGCGGATGTGTTCATGGCCGCGCTCGCCGGCTTAGTAAAGGAGGGCGGAGAGATCGAGGCCGATTTTGCCCTCGCCGTTCTCAGGAACTACCACGGCGAGACCTTCACCCATGTCGTCTTGAAGGAGATTGTGTCCCGCTTTCCCGAGGACGACCGGAGACATGGCGGTGTCCGGTCGTGTCTGGAGAACACGGGAGTTGTCCACGGAGAGCTGGGATTCGCGAATGCTTGGCGAGCCAAGAAGGCAACCCTTTCGGAGTGGCTGGACGATTCGCGTCAGGAAATCAGAATGTTCGCCGAGAAGGAGAGGGCCAGTCTCGACTTGATGATTGCTGCGGAGGAACGCCGTGCGGAAGCATCGACTAGGATGCGGAGAATGGATTACGACGACCTTGCCGACCATGAAGAGGGCGAGCCGAATCCCGAAGCCGGTGACTAGCGTTGACCGATACGGTACATCGATCAGCGTGCTCCGATGCGCCGTGAACGGCCTCGGCGAGAAGCTGAATCCGTCTACGAAGTGATCAAGAAAAGGCCGCTTAAGCATGGACCAACGCATCTGTTCCGGGACGACCGTATCGAGAGCAGGGAGGGCGTGATCGTGGAGATCGCGCCGGGCCGGGCGCTCGGCACGCTGTACAGGGCGCGGGTGTTTCCATCACTCGAGCTGATGGAAAAGGCGTTGAAGTCCCCAGAGCGTGAACTTGGGCCGCCACCTCCCGGCGTCGGTCGGGCCGGGAGGATGAACGCCAAGGGGGTTCCCGTATTTTACGGTGCGGTCGATCCGGAGATCGCGATCGCCGAGGTACGGCCGCCGGTTGGCAGCCATGTCGTGGTCGGGGTATTCGAGGTCGTTCGGCCGCTCAGACTCCTGGACATCGAGAAGCTGATCCTGATCGATGGCGATGGTAGCCTGTTCGACCCTGCCACCTACAACCGCAGAAACCGGCGCGACTTCCTGAAGAAGCTGGTTAGGAAGCTCATTCGCCCTGTCATCCCTGAACGCGAGGACGAGAGTTATCTCATCACCCAGGCCGTGGCTGACTTCCTGGCGACCCACGGGGAGTTGAATTTGGACGGCATTTTGTTCCCCTCCGCCCAGGTGGACGCGAAAAACAGGGTGCGAACGGATGCTAGGAACGTGGTGCTGTTCAACAAATCTTCCGACGTGGCCTCGCCCTACGGAGAGGGCAGTCCGTTCCTGGATCAGGAAACGCACTTCCAGATGTGGGACTGCGACGAAGACAGACTGATCTTCGATCCGGAACTAACCACGAGAGCCGTCAATCCGAAGGTACGCCTACCGCCAGCCATCGCCTGGGGAAACGAGACGCTCGGTCCCGCCCTTCGGCTGGATCGAGACCAGATCAAGATTCACCAGGTACTGGGTGTGCGCTACACCTACGACACCACGCCCGTCAGGCACGTGCGGGTCGAGCCCAAGAATGAGACGAAATAGGCATCGTCCTGTCCTCGAACAGGAACCGACGAAAGGTTCGAATCATCCATGTCGAATGGAATCATTAAGACGATATCCGAGATCGGGTTAGAGCGCCTGGACAAGTGTTCCAAGCAGATGGCGCAGAGGTTCTTCGGAGCAGTAAGACCGTGCTTCGCATTGGACGATGCCAGCTTGCCGGTCGCACTTGGGAGCTGCTTTCTTATGCGGCTGGACGGCGTGCCATTCCTAGTGACGGCTGCGCACGTTGTGGATCAATCTGCGAGGACGACGCTGTTTGTTGGTAGCAGTGACAGGCCGATTCCCTTGGAGGGGATTTTTTCGGTGACTAGCAAGCCGAATGGGTTAAGGAACGACGATCCGTTCGATTTTGCATTCGCGGAGTTGTCGCCTGAACAATGTGAGGCTCTGCGAGCCGAGTTCTTCATCACGGAAGACATGGTGTCCCAGAATCGCGCCAACAAGGAGAACCGAGGCTACATGGCCCTCGGATACCCGGTCATGATGCAACTGTTCAACTATGGAATTAGCAAGGCCTTTACCGAGGCATGGACATTCGTTGGTTTCCATCGCCCCAGTTCTGGTCTTTACGAAGCCATGGGCGCGACTGGCGCTCATCATTTTGCGCTCCGCTTTGAGGATCGGGTCAAGACCTTTGCCGGGAGGGAAAAGGATGCGCCCGACCCTGAAGGGGCCAGCGGCGGAATCCTGATAGATCTAGGCAATTTCGATCCCGCAAAGCTGGCGCCGGATGCGGCATGCGTCGGCTTGTTGTCCGGCATCTTGATCGAACACCGTCGAGAACATCGGGCGATCGTCGCCACTGATATCCAAGTCGTTATTGAGCAGATGCGGCGCTATTTGATGTTGCCTGCCGGTCGCCGGCGACAGAATCAGAATCCGGTATCAACGGTGAATGACCCGCCGGGGCAGGAAGGCTGAACCAAATCTCTGGGTGGTCTCGCCTGATCGCATCTAACATGCCGACATCACCCGCATACTCGAAAAAGGCAAGCCAGCGGAGCCGTTTTCATCGACGGTCGGGTCGACCATGTGACCATCGCTTGTCGGTCGACCAAATGCGCTCGGACGAGCGCCAAGGCAGAGGGTCTGAATGCTCGATCAGGAGCGCTGCTTGTGCGCCGTGGCCTGCAGCATGGAGCGCTGCATTCGCATGGCATTGGGCATGTCCTGTGTCGGCGAGCGCACTGGTCGCAACGGTATTTCAAGCAGGCGAACTCCAGACTAGAAGTGCGCACGCTCGTTTCAGGCGCGGCTGCGGACGAACCGCCTGGTCGCGTCGGTGCGCCGAATCTTGAAGCCGATGTAAGGGGTGGTCGCAAGGGCTCTCGACAACTGCACCGCGTCGCGCTCTTCCAAATAGGCCATGGCCGGGTTCAGGCGCCGCGGCTCCCAGCCGTACCGTTGGGCGATCTGTTCCGGGGCGCTGGGGAAGTTGGTATCGTTGACGAAGTCCGCGGCGAGCCTGAGTGCGTCGTTGGCGGGGATCCAGGGCTTCCAATAGCGGTCGAACTCGGCATAGAACGTTTCACGGACCAACACAGAGCCATAGCCAATCTTGAGCCAGCGCCTGAGCTCGTGGAGTGCGTCGATGACGTCTTCGCGGGACAACGAGGTGCGCTCTGCGATGCGTTCCTCGTCGCTGGTGACGTCGCCGAACTCCCCGTTGCGGCTTTGGTTGACGAGGTGTTCGGCGATCGCCATCGCCGCCGCCGTGTACCGGGTCTTCGGCAGCGAGGTCAGAGCAAGGGCTGGCCCCAGTTCGGGCTTGCGGGAGACGCCGTGGATGTCGTTGATCAACTGCTGGATCTGGGTCAGGTCCTGGTCGATCTCGGGCGAAAGCGAACCAGCCAGCAGCGGCGGCAGCCGGGACGCCTCTAGCCCATGGCGCAAGCCGATGAACGTCGCTCCCCGGCCGACCTTCTGGACGAAGCCGGCGTCCATCTCCTCCTATACCCAGGGCCGATTGATCGACGTAGGTGTGAGCAGGGCGATGAAATGTGTGCAACCGCCGACCCTGATCGATCTTGCGGCGCAGGCTGTCTCCCGCCTTGATCTCCCATTCGGACCACCACGCCGATATGCCATGCCTTTGCAAGGCGTCGGCAATTCGTCCCGCTAGGTCGCGATCCTCCCAGCCGAAGCTCAGAAAGACTTTCGGCGAAATATTTGCGCTAGCGTGCTCGAGCTCTTGGTCTTCCACGTCGGTCTCCACACCAAGGTCTTGGCGTACTTGATCTAGGACGGCGGGTGTCCCTTCGATACGCAGGCTCATGTCGTTCAGACCTTCGCCATCGACGATTACGGTCGCAAACCCTTCCGTTTCCGGATCGCGAACGGAAAACACCCGTTCGCGCAGATGGTCGCCCACGAGCTTTGCGGTTGCCTTATGCAACGCCTTCTGGAAATCGCCGGCCTTGAACGGCTTTCCGTTGAACTTCATGACCATGGCAGTCCTCCGCATTCAAGAACGTGCCCTAAACCCATTGGCCAATCCAGACCCGAAATATCCCTGTTCCAAGGGGTGATATCAGAGGCGTCCCGGCGTGCCGCCATCGGGTTCGCTGGCTGCGCCTCGCGCCTCGAGTAGATATGTGGACGGAGGAGATTAATCGCACGCTATGTCCGCTTCTGGCCGATAGCTGTCATGCTGCGGAGCGCTCAAAAGTCATTTGACGCGACCTTCTCTCCATAGCACCATTCCCTCGCTGCCCTAAATCCGGCAGCCGGGTTTGACAGCCCGAATTACCGAGGCGCACAGCGCCCATCGACCGATGACCGGCGCTTTTTTCATGCCGGTCTCCGGCGCATGGATGCATGCCTGTCTTATGGCGGGCGGTGCGCGGAGACCGCAAGGTCTGCCGGTCCTCGGTCCGGTCTGTCAACCGCGTACCGTCCGTCACCTGATTGACAGCAGGGCGACGGATTCCAGACAACCGAGGAATCCCACATGACCCGTCGCAAGTCACCGGCGCGCACTGCTGCGCCCAAGTCCATCCGCAAACCCCGTCGCGCCCGCTGCGTCTGGACCATCGCGGAAGATCCGCCCGCCACGGAAGCCACGCCACCCGAACCGCCACCGCCTGCGAAGCCCCCACGCCCACCTCGCCGCGGCTTCCGCATTCCCCATCGCTGCACGATGGGTTTCCAGTATTACGACGAACGCCACAACGATCAGGTCGTCAGCCGCCCCGTGCCCAAGCTGCGCCTGTCCGGTCGCTGGCTGGAGCAATGCGGTTTTGCGGTCGGCGACGATCTGCAGGTCACCGTCGGGCGCGGCGTATTGCTGGTGAGCCGGCGCAAGGGCGGTTGAACGGTCCGCCCCCGTGCGGGTGCGGGACGCCTATGCCATGACCACCCCGCCTCTCGCGGGACCGGCCGGGACCTGGGCGGAGGCATTCCAGTCGCCGCCTGCCCGCTTGTACGATAGGCCGGATTCCGGGGACGGCGCATGGCGGGCATCGGGGAAATCTTCGGCAATGCGGCGGACGAGCTGGGGCGCATCCTTGATCGGGCGCCGCCGGTGGAAGCGGGCGCGTTGCGCGACGACACCCGCCTCACCCGTCCCTGGGGACACGGCGCGCTGCACGATCATCTGCCGGCGCTGGCCGGGCACGTCATCATCACGTACTACGGCGAGCCGCAAGAAATCCTCTGGCGCACCGGCGGCGAGCGGCTGCTGTCCACCACGCGTTCCGGCACCATCACCATCATTCCGCAGGGCCATGACGGCGATTGGGACATTGCCGGTCCGATCGGCGTGTCGCACGTGTTCCTGACCGAGGAGCGCCTGCGTGCGTGTGCGGAACTGATGGCGGCCGGCGGGCGGATCGATCTGCTGCCGCGCGTGGGGTTCGAGGATCCGATTGCCGCGCGGATGATGGAAATGCTGGGCCGGGAAGCGAACCTGGCCGATCCGTCCGCGCGCCTGTTCGTGGAGCAGGCCACCGACCTGCTGTGCACGCAACTGGTGCGGGGCCATTCCAGTTTCGGCGCGCTGTCCGCGCCGGATGCGCCGCGCGGGCTGGCCGGCTGGCAGGTGCGCAAGGTCACCGGTTACATGCGCGATCACCTGGGCGCGCCGATCGGGCTGGATGATCTGGCCGGGCTGATTGGCCTGAGCCGCTTCCATTTCTGCACGGCATTCCGCCAGGCGACCGGCAGCACGCCGCACGAATGGCTGGTGCGCCTGCGGATGGAACGCGCGCAGCAACTGCTGGCCGATCCCGCGTTGCCGATCACCCACATCGCGCTGGCGGTGGGCTACGAGACGCCCTCGTCGTTCGCCGCCAGTTTCCGCAAGGTCACCGGCACCACGCCCACCGCGTACCGGCGCGGCCTCTAGTGCCGGCGTTCTGCGGCGGACGCGAACGCCGCATCGACCGCCGCCGCGCCGAAGTCGGTGGAAATCGCCACGTCGTGCCAGCGTTCCAGCAGTGCCGCGTCGGCGGCGTGCTTGGCCTGGAGGGCGGCCACGGTATCGCTGCCCAGCGGCAGCCGCACCGGCGGATCCACCGCATCGGCGAACGCGACGAGTACCTGCGCCAGCCGATCCGGATCGCCGGGTTGCTGATGATTGAGATCGGTCGCGGCCACGCGCACCGAACCGGCGGTGGTGTTGTAGTCGGCGATGGAGGCGCCGCTGATCGACAGCGAGGTGGCATCGAGGAAGTCGGTGCGGAAGTAGCCCGGTTCCACCACCGTCACGTGGATGCCCAGCGGCGCCAGTTCGGCATGCAGCGCTTCGGACAGTCCTTCCACCGCGAACTTGGTGGAGCAGTACACGCCGAAGCCGGCCGCGGCGCGATAGCCGCCGATGGACGACACGTTGAGGATGCGGCCGCTGCGCTGCGCGCGCATGTACGGCAGCACCGCGCGGGTCACGGCGAGCAGGCCGAACACGTTGGTGCGGTACAGCGCTTCCACTTCGGCGCCGCTGGCTTCCTCCACCGCACCCAGCAGGCCGTAGCCGGCGTTGTTGAGCAGCACGTCGATGCGGCCGAAGCGTTCGATCGCCGCGGCCGCGGCCGCGACGGCCTGCGCTTCGTCGGTGACGTCCAGCGGCAGGGCGAGCAGTTGCGGGTGTTCGCCGAGGCGTTCGAGCACGGTGCGCGGATTGCGGGCGGTGGCGACCACGCGATCGCCCTGCGCCAGTGCGAGTTCGGCCACGCGCGCGCCGAAGCCGCGCGAGGCACCGGTGATGAACCAGGTCTTCATGGGAAATCTCCAGAAAAAGGGCCGGGCGCGGGGCCCGGCGAAGGGGGAGGCGGGCGTCATGCTCAGCGGGCGGCTTCGGGTGCCGGCGCGACCCGGCGCCAGAATTCGTCGAACGCGATGCTGTCGAAGAAGGCAATGGCGTCGACGATGCGGCCGTCGCGCAGCGTCAGGTACCAGGTATAGGTGTTCTCGTACAGCAGGCCGTCGCGCGCGATGCCCTTGGCGTCGAACAACACGATGACCGTGTTGTCGCTGGTGTAGAGGTGGCGAATGGTCGGCTTGAGCGGCTCGCGCATGCGCGCGTTGAAGGGACGGATGACCTCGCGCAGGAAGGATTCCCGATCCGGATAGGTGCCGGCGGCGGCGGAACGGCCGACGATCGTCCAGCGGGCGTGTTCGTCCAGCAACTGGTACGGACCGCCGGTGCCGGCGGCCCAGGCGTCGAAGGCATCGCGCACGATCTGCGCGTCGGATCGGGTGGCTTGGGTGGCTTGGGTGTGCATGGAGGCTTCCTGGGCGAAAACCGGCGTTGCCAGGCCGGCGACGAGGGACAGCGCGGCCAGCAGCAGGCCGCGGAATCGCGATGCGGAACCGATGTTCATGGGTGTGCTCCGGAAGAATCCGGCCGGCGGGGCGCCGGCCGGAGGAGGAGGAGGAAGGATCAGAGGGTGTTTTCCCAGGCGGCCAACTGGTGGGCCTTGAGCATGTCTTCGATCTGCTTCGGCACGACGTTGCGGAACTTGCCGGTGTCGGCCGGGACGATCTCGATCATGCGGTCGATCATTTCCTGCGGGTCCATCTTGCCTTCCGGCGTGGCGAAGAAATCATCGAAGCCCTTGCGCAGATCCGCGCGGCGCGTCAGGTGCTTGCTTTCGTCCAGCCAGCGGAACGGGTTGTCGGCCATCGTTTCGTTGTAGCCGGTGTAGTACGCGCCCGGATTGATGGTCTGCACCTTGATGCCGTACGCGCCCACTTCCTGCTGCAACGCTTCGGCGAAGGATTCCAGCGCATGCTTGGTGGACACGTACGTGCCCCAGTTGGCCGGGGTGAACAGGCCGCCCATCGACGAGGTGAAGACCACCTTGCCCTTGACGCCCTTGTCGATCCACTTGCGCACCACGCCCTGGGTGAGCAGCCACGGCAGGAACACGTTGATCTCGTAGTTGCGGCGGACCAGATCGATCGGGATTTCCCAGACCGGGCCGGCTTCGCCCTGGCCGGCGTTGTTCCACAGCACGTCGAAGTCCCAGCTCTGGGCCTGCGCGATGTCGTAGGGATCGGTCAGGTCGAGGCGCTCGACGCGCAGGTTGTCCAGGCCCAATGCCTTGGCTTCCTCGCGCAGCGGCGTGACCTGCGGCGAGACCTGCACGGTGGCGATGACGTTGTGCCCGTTCTTGGCCATGCCGATGGCGGCGGCCTTGCCGAAGCCCGAGCCGGCGCCGGTGATCAGGATGGTTTTGCGGGTGGTGTTCATGACGGTTCTCCTTGGGATGACGAATGACGGATGAGTGAGAAAAGCGAGGGGATGCGGATGAATCAGAAGGACAGTGCGGCGGCGGCGGCCTGGGCGATTTCCAGGTCCTGCGGCACCGCGCCGCCCGAGACGCCGACCGCACCGACGAGGGCGCCGTTGGGGTCGAACAGCGGAATCCCGCCGGGGAAGGTGGCCAGGCCACCGTTGCTGCGTTCCAGGCCGGGCGCGGGGGAACCGGGCTTGGCGTAATCCCAGACGGCTTCGCTGGGAATCTGGAACAGGACGGCGGTGCGGGCCTTGGCCAGGGCCAGGTCGATCGACCCCAGGACCGCGCCGTCCTGCCGGGTGAAGGCTTTGAGGTGGGTGCCGGCGTCGAGCACGGCGATGTTGACCGTGGCACCGATGGCGTTGGCCCGTGCTTCGCCGGCAGCGAGAAGTGCCCGGGCCTGTTGGCTGGTAATCATGGGTATCTGCTCCTGTTTCGGCCCGGGGAACCTTCCCCGGCGCCGGTGTGAGCAGATTAGGAATCGGGGCCCGGCCCCGCTGTCCGTGGATTTCGCGGACTGTTCGGATCTTGCGGTGGGTGGCCTGGACCGCCTTCCGGGGCGCCCGGCGCCGGATTCACGCCCGACGCCGGATGCGGCGGTACGCTTGCCTCCCCAGCCGAAAGGAGCGTCCCGTGATCCCGCGCATCCAGCCCTGCCTGTGTTTCGACGGCAACGCCGAAGAGGCCGCCCGGTTCTACGCCGACACGTTCGCCGATACCCGCATCGACCGGATCAACCGCGCGCCCGGTGACTATCCCGACGGCAAGCAGGGCGGCGTGCTGACCATCGAGATGACGATCCTGGGCAAGCCCTTCCTGCTGTTGAATGGCGGCGCGTCGTTTACCTTCAGCGACGCGATGAGTTTCCAGGTCTCGACCGAGGATCAGGCGGAGACCGATCGCTACTGGAAGGCCATCACCGAAGGCGGCGGCCAGGAAATCATGTGCGGCTGGTGCAAGGACCGCTTCGGCCTGTGCTGGCAGATCACGCCGCGCCGGTTGATCGAACTGGTGAGCGGCGGCGGCGAGCAGGCCGAGCGCGCGTTCAAGGCAATGATGGAGATGAAGAAGATCGACATCGCGGCGCTGGAGCGGGCGGTGGCGGGTTGACCGCCGCGCGCGGCCAATCGAGCAGGCAGGTGCTATCTTTCGCCGCCATGAGCAAAGCCACCGATACCGTCAAATTCAAGGCGAAGCTGTCCCGGCCGGCGGAGCCGAAAGGCGCGGCGTGGAGCTTCCTGGTGCTGCCCGCCGAGGCCAGCGCCAGGCTGCCCACGCGCAGCCAGGTCACCGTGGATGGCACGCTGGACGGCCACGCCTTCCAGGCCACGCTGGAGCCGGACGGGAAGGGCAGTCACTGGCTCAAGGTGGAAAAGAAACTGCGCGAGGCCGCCGGCGTGTCGGTGGGCGATACCGTGGCGCTGGAAATGGCGCCGGTGGCGGTCGAACCCGAACCCAAAGTGCCGCCCGACATCCGCAAGGCGTTGTCGGCGCATCCCGCCGCCAAGGCGCAGTGGGACACCCTTACCCCGGTCGCGCGCCGCGACTGGATCCAGTGGATGACCTCCGGCAAGAAAGCCGAAACCCGGGTGAAGCGGATTGCCACCGCCTGCGATCAGCTGGAATCCGGCAAGCGTCGCGCCTGCTGTTTTGATCGGTCGGGGATTTACAGCAACGCGTTCTGTGCGCCGGAGGCGGCGGAGTAGGTCGTGGCCCACAGGGAATAAGGCATGGCATTCGAAGACCGGAATGCAAACTCCGAAGCAGACGGAGCGATGCAGCAAGGTTGCGTAGGAGGGCTCCATGACAAGCTGGTCAGTGGTCGCTTACAGGGATTTCTGGGATGTGCCACGGATGGTGGTGGCTCGGAATGGCGATGAGACCTTTTTCTTCTACTCTCGCTTCGAAGAAGAACTGGATGACTTCATAAGCCACTACGAGGTCTGGCGGATGCCATCGTTGACAGAGGAAGACCTTCAGGGTTCATGGGAAGGGCTGGAACTGCGCGCGCTGGAACGGATGCCGGACATCGGCCTGAGGGATTTGCCGTTTCCGTTTGTTCAACGGGGGGCCAAAGGGGATGTCTGATGGCCTGACTGCCAAGGGGAAATGGAATCCGCCCCGATGCGGTAGGATCTCCCACCCCGCAAGCAGGTCCAGATGCCATGAGCCATTCCGACGACAAGCCCGGCAAGATCAGCCAGGAGCAGGCCGAAGATGCGGTCCGCGTGTTGCTGGAGTGGGCCGGCGAGGACCCGGCGCGCGAAGGGCTGCTGGACACGCCGAAGCGCGTCGCCAAGGCATATCGCGACTGGTTCAGCGGCTACCGGATGGATCCGCGCGAGTACCTGGCGCGGACGTTCGAGGAAGTGGCCGGTTACGACGAGATGATCGTGTTGCGCGACATCGAGTTCGAAAGCCACTGCGAACACCACATGGCGCCGATCATCGGCAAGGCGCACGTCGGCTACCTGCCGAACGGCAAGGTGGTGGGCATCAGCAAGCTGGCGCGTGTGGTGGACGTGTACGCGCGCCGCTTCCAGGTGCAGGAGAAGCTGACCGCGCAGATCGCGCAGTGCATCCAGGACGTGTTGCAGCCGCGTGGCGTGGGCGTGGTGATCGACGGCGCACACGAATGCATGACGACCCGCGGCGTGCACAAGCGCGGAGTCAGCATGGTGACCTCGAAGATGCTGGGCGAATTCCGCGAGGACGCGCGCACGCGCGCCGAGTTCCTGCGCTTCATCGAAACCGGCGGACGCCGCTGAATTTCGGCTGGCCGGCGCCGCGCCGAGGCATCGACGGCGTGCCGGGACAGTTCTCGCGGCGGCGGCGCTGCTGCAGAATGCGATGCAAGACCCGCACGCCATGCCATCGGAGGGCTGTCGCATGACCCATACCCCGTCCATTCGCCTTCGCCTGCTGGCCGGCCTGCTGCCGGTGCTGCTGGCGGCGTGCGCATCGCCCGCTTCACCGGACCCGGTTACCCCGGGCGTGTCGCCGGACGTGACCCGGCTGTTCGCCGACGCGCTGCATTGCCGCGGTAGCTTCCCGGATGGGCGCGATCCGGCGACGGCAGAGCGCCTGCGCGCGTCCGGCGTCGAGTTCACGGATCGCGCACCCGGTGAAGTCATCGATCTGCTGTACCGGTTTCCCCAGCCGCTGAAGATCGACGACACCGCGATTCCCGCCATCGTCGTGCGCGGCGACCGCGGCGTGGTGGTGATCGCGCAGGCGCGCGGCGACATGGACGATTTCGTCCGCCGGATGCAGGCCGTGCCGCATGCGCCGGATCAGGCGGCGGCCGATGGCTTCGGCGAACTGGACGTGCTGTACAGCCGCGCCATGCCGCTGCGCCCGGGTGTGGACAAAATCGCGCCACGGCTGGTGATTGGGCGCGGCATCGAAGCGGCCGCCTATGCCTTCCGCTGGGGATGCCGTTCCTACGACGGCTGAATCTGACGCTGGAATGCGGGACTGGAAGCCGGGCGACGAAGCCAACGCCGCGCCGTCGGGTCGGATCCGGTCTGGAGTGGTGCGCACATGCCCGGCGCGGCGTGCATCGGCGCCGCGCGGCTGCGATGATGGCGCGGATGAAATCCGTTCGCGATGCCTGTCCCTGCGGTTCCGGCCCCGCCTATGCGGCCTGCTGCGGCCGTTACCACGCCGGTGAAGCCGCGCCCGACGCGGAAGCGCTGATGCGTTCGCGCTACAGCGCCTTCGTGCGCGGCGATGAAGCCTATCTGCGCGCGACCTGGGATCCGGCGACGTGCCCGCCGGATCTCGGGCTGGATGCGCCCGGCGGCGCGCGCACCCAATGGCTGGGGCTGACGGTGAAACGGCATCGCGACACCGGCGGGAACGCGGCACGCGAAAGCACCGCCGAGGTCGAGTTCGTCGCACGCTACCGCGTCGGCGGCGGCCCGGCGGTGCGGTTGCATGAACTCAGCCGCTTCGTCCGGCGCGGCGGACGCTGGTACTACGTGGACGGTGATCACCGCTGAGAGGGGCGTCCAGCGCCCACTCCCAGCCTTCCCCCGAAGGCGGAAGAGGGGCGGTCTGCGCCTACGGTCGTTGCACTGTCGCCATCTGCCTTTCTTTCTGTTCTCTCGATCTGCAGAAAGAACATGGCAGCGGTTCGGCGGTTGCCCTTCCCCCGTACGCGGGGGAAGGCTGGGATGGGGGCGCTTTCGGCGATGGGTGTCTGACCGGCGGCATCGATGTGCAGGCATTGGCTTGTGGCAGAAGTGCCGATTTTTCCTGCGGCCCCCACCCCAGCCCTCCCCCGCAAGCGGAGGAGGGGGCGGTCTGCGCCTACGGTCGTTGCACTGTCGCTATCTGCCCTTCGCTATGTTCTGTCGGCGTGCAGAAAAACATGCAGCGATTCGGCGGTTGCCCCTTCCCCGCAAGCGGGGGAAGGCTGGGATGGGGGCG
>MTEX01004633.1_pt1 | contig 20307 bp, 20 predicted proteins | sample 1042691 | NCBI WGS metagenome assembly MTEX01 (sample SAMN06185810, study PRJNA358809) | soil metagenome | isolation source: soil biostimulated with molasses as carbon source | place: India | collected 2015-05-23
AGCTGCAATCGTGGGGCTGCGCTGCAGCCCGATCGCGACACGAGGCCGCTCCTACAGGGGGGTGCATCTATCCGGGAATCGGCGCAACCGTCAACGCGCCAGGCCATCTACTACTTTAGTACTGCCTTTGCTATCTGATCGTCGCATTCACAATGCACCGCCGCTGGCATGTAATGGGCCTATAACAAAAAGGATAACCCCCATGCCACGTGCCCTGCCCCGGCTGCCGCGCCCCTTGCTGGTGGCCTTTTCGCTGAGTCTGTCGCTGGGCATCGCCCAGGCCGGCACGGAACCGTTGTTTTCCGCCGACGGTTATCGCACCAGCATCTACCGCAGCCCGACCCCGCAGCAGGTCGACGGCGCCCAGGTGATCGACACCGCCACGCTGCAAGGGCTGCTGAAGCAGACCCCTGCCCCGGTCCTGATCGACGTCTATCGGCGCCAATGGTTGCAAGGCCGCTTCATCGAAGACCAACCGCACAGCAACATCCCCGGCAGCCGCTGGCTGGCCAACACCGGCGACGGCGAGCTGAGCGCGGCCTGGCAAGGCTACTTCGCCCGCCACCTGCAAGACGCCACCGCCGGGCGTATGCAGCAACCGCTGGTGTTCTACTGCCGCTCGGATTGCTGGCTGAGCTGGAACGCGGTAAAACGCGCGAAGGCCTTGGGCTATAACAACCTGTACTGGTATCGCGACGGCCTGGACGCCTGGCAGCAGGCCAATCTGCCACTCGCCCCCGCGCAACCGGAACCCTTCCCCTGAATTCGCTTGGCGAATGCGTGCCCCCGCTCCATCCCATAAAAACGAGGTGAAAAGGCCATGTACAAAATTCTGATTGCCGACGATCACCCGCTGTTTCGCGAAGCTATCCACAATGTCATCAGCGACGGGTTCCAGGGCAGCGAAGTCATGGAAACTGCCGACCTGGACAGTGCCCTGGCGCTGACCCGCGAGCACGATGACCTCGACCTGATCCTGCTCGACCTGAACATGCCTGGCATGCACGGCCTCAACGGCCTGATCACCCTGCGCAACGAGGCCCCCACCACACCGGTGGTGATCGTCTCGGCCGAGCAGGAAAAGCAGATCGTGCTGCAGGCCATCACCTACGGTGCGGTGGGGTTCATCACCAAGTCGTCGCCACGTTCGCAGATGATCGACGCCATCGAGCAGATCCTCAACGGCAATGTCTACCTGCCGCCGGATATCATCCGCGCCCAGAAAAGCAGCACCAGCCGGCGCCTGAACGATACCCCGAGCTTCCCGCCGGAAATGCTCCAGGCGCTGACCCGCAAGCAACTGCTGGTGCTCGAACGCATGACCAAGGGCGAGTCGAACAAACAGATCGCCTACACCCTGGACATCGCCGAAACCACGGTCAAGGCCCACGTTTCGGCGATCCTGCGCAAACTCAACGTGCACAACCGGGTGCAGGCCATCCTCAGCGCCGGCGATATCGATTTCGGCGATTACCTGCGCCGCTGAGCGGGGCTATGCGCGCGGCGCTGGCTGGCTGCTGGCAAGCAGGTGGCTCATCGCCGTTTTCAGCTTCATCGGCCGCACCGGCTTGTGCATCAGGGTGTGGCCGAGCTCGCGGATCTGTTGCTTGAGTTCGTTGCTGTAGTTGGCGGTGATCATCAACGCCGGTAGCGGCTGGGTGCGGCGGGCGTTGATCCGCGCCACCGCATCGACACCATTGCAGTCGTTGTCCAGGTGGTAGTCGGCAATCAGCAGGTCGGCTTCGGCGTGGTAGTTGTCCACCTGGCGCGCCAGGTCCTCTTCCGACAAGGCGGTGACCACGCGGCAGCCCCAGCCCTCCAGCAGCGTGCGCATGCCGGCGCAAATCGCGGCATCGTTATCCAGCACCCACACCCGCGCGCCGCGCAGGCGTTCCAGCATCGGTTCGCTGATCGCCAGGCTTGGCTGGGCCTTGGGCGCAGTGCTGCTCAGTGGTACCTCCACGGCAAACACCGAGCCTTTGCCCAGCCAGGAACGCACCCGGATGCGGTGGCCGAGGATCCCGGCGATCTTCTCCACGATCGCCAGGCCCAGGCCCAGGCCGCGGTCCTGTTGCGGGCGCTGCACATCGCCGCGCCGAAACTCCTGGAACATTTCCTCCAGGTGCTCCTCGGCAATGCCGATGCCGCTGTCCCACACCTCGATGCGCAGGCCGCCGCGCAGGCGCCGGCAGCCCAGCACCACACGCCCACGCGGGGTATAGCGAATAGCGTTGCTGAGCAGGTTGCGCAGGATCCGCGCCAGCAGCTGGATATCACTGCGCACCACGGCCGAACAGCCGACGAAATGCAGCTCCAGCCCTTCGCTGCGGGCCACCTGGGCATACTCGGCGGCAAGGTTGTCCATCAGTTCGCCAAGGGCGAAGGGTGCGACGTCGGCCTTGATCACCCCGGCATCGAGCTTGGAAATATCCACCAGGGTGCCTAGCAGGTTCTCCACATCCTCCAGCGAATTGCTGACGTTGCGTACCAGCTGGGTGCTGTCCTGCGGTTCGCGGCTTTCGAGCAGCGCACTGGTGAACAGCCGCGCCGCGTTCAACGGTTGCAGCAGGTCATGGCTGACCGCCGCGAGGAACTTGGTCTTCGACAGGTTGGCCTGTTCGGCCTCGCGCTTGGCCTCGCGCAGGCGCGCTTCGGCGCGGCTGCGCTCCTCGATCTCGCGCAACAGTTGCTCATTGAGGCTGGTCAGCTCTGCCGTGCGTTCGCGTACCCGTTGTTCGAGGTGCTGGTAGGCCTGGTGCAGCGCCTGCGCTGTATTGCGCCGCTCGGTGATGTCACGGATCAGCACGAAGATGCCGGCGACCTCGCCATTGGCCAGGCGGTTCGGGACATAGGAACGCAGCATGTAGCGCTCCTGCCCGCTGCTGTTGGTTTCAGCGAATTCGAAGGTGACGCTCTCGCCGGCCAGCGCACGTGCCACGTAGGCTTCCAGGCGCTGGTAATGCTGTTCGCTGTGGGCCTCGCGCAGGCGCTGGCCGAGCATCACGCCAGGGGGCCAGCAGTACCATTCTTCGTAGACCTTGTTGGTGAATTCGTAGACCAGGTCGGCGTTGAGGTAGGCGATCAACGCCGGGACATTGTCGGTAATCAGGCGGATCTGGTGCTGGTGGGCAGTCTCGGCCCGCTGCCGGGCTTCGCTGAGCAGGCGGTTGACGGCCTTGAGCTCGGCCATTGCCTGGTTCAGGGCATCGGTGCGTTCGCGCACCTGCTCGGCCAGCACCACCGAGTGCTGAAACGCCGCGTAAGGGTCGTTGCCACGCGTCACACCGGACTCGACGCGCTCGATCAGGGCGCCGTTGATACGCTGCAGCTTATGGTTTTCATGTCGCAGCCGGGTGATTTCCAGCTGCAGGTCAGCGATTGACGGGAGGCCGGTTGCGGGCAATGGCGACGCCGGTGAAGGTCTGGTTGATGTGCATGCCATTGAACTGTTCTCCGTAGGTGTTGAAGCCGATCACCCGCTGCTCGCGCAGGAACGCGCCGATCGGCTCCAGGCCGTGCTGGCCTTCCAGTTCCAGCCGCCGCAGAAAGCAATCGCAACCGATGGTCAGCAACAGTGGGCCGAGACGCTGCTGCAAGCCGTCGAACAGCTGCTGCAGGTTGGGCAACAACGGCCCGGGGGTCATGGCGGTGAGCACGATGCCGTTCTCCACCGCACAGTAGAAACTCAGGCTCTGGTCCGGGTGCACTTGCTGGATCGCCCGCACGTAATACTGGTCATGGATACGCACGGCCAGCGGGTGGGCGGCGAATACCTGGTGGTCGAGGTCGGCCACCGGCACGCCGATGTGCCGGGCGTACTCCTCGGCGGCCGGCTCGGCATTCAGTTCGAAGACCCGGCGCAAGGCACTGTCGGCACCGGTGACCACCAGCTTTTCCTGCCGTGGCAGGATGTGGTGGGTGGTAAACACCTCGAAGTCGAGCCAGGTATTGACCAGCACCACCACCGCCGCGCCGTTATGGAACGCGCCGCCGAAGTACACGTGGGTGCGGGTCAGGTAATTGTCGTCGCCGGCCGAACCGCCAAAATGCGGAATATCCCCGAGGGCGGCGCTGAGCGCCGCCAGCACCATCTCCTCGCGGCTGGACAGGCCGTCGAGCAGGGTCAGGGCAAAGCTGTGGCCCTTGATCGGCGCCAAGGTGTTGCTGCGGCAGGTGCCGACCAGGCGCTCGACCATTTGCTGGGCATCGATCAGGCTGAAGTGCTCCATTTCATCGATCAGCTCGGTGGCGATGGAGAAATGCCGATGATCGAAGCCCACCGCCGTGATGCAGTTACGGCCGTAGCCCAGCGGGGTGATCTCGCCGGCGCTGGTGCAACCGACCAGGCGGATGCCGCCAAAGCCCTGCTCCAGGGCCTCGCCCAGGACCTGCAGGTCGTATTCGGCGGAGCAGAAGAACAGCACGAAACCCAGGTGCGGGTGCAGCAGCTGCGCCGCCAGCTCCTCGGCCGCCAGCCGGGCGTCGGTAGCCTGGGACATGGCGCTGACCACACCGTCGTTGTGAGCCTGCTGCATCCTGGTCTCCGGCGCGGGTTGGCTGAGCAAAGAGTGTACGAAGGCGATCATTGGCGACGAATGCTACTTGGGTAGCGGGTGGGCAGTTCCATGGATGTAAAACGCCCCGTCAGTTGGGGCCGCCTTGCCGCCCATCGCCGGCAAGCCGGCTCCCGCACCGACTGCATCGGCCGCAAGTCCTGTGCAGTAGCTGTGCGAGCTGGCTTGCCGCGATGGGCTGCGCAGCAGCCCCCGGCCACGGTGCGATGCGCACACCGCAGCTGGAGACTGGGCCATTACCAGGTCAACACCGCCCCCACTGCGAAGGTATCGGTGTCTTCGTCCTGCGCACTGGTTTCATGCCCTTCGATGGAAAACTGGTTGTACTCGGCAACCAGCTTGAGGTTGTCATTGATGTCGTGGAACAGCGCGATGCCACGGGTTTCGTAATCCGCACCACTGTCGACCGCGCCGTTGCCATCGTCCTTGGTCTTGCCATAGGACAGCGCCACGCGGTTCTTGCCGAACTTGTACGAGCCCTGCAGCAGGTAGCCGTCACTGTCGACATTGCGCAGGGTCGGTTCGCCAGCGTTGTTGGTGAAGAACGGGTTGATGCCCTTGGCCTGGAACCCCGAACCGGTCAGCGACAGCCCGCCCATCTTCGCCTGCACGCCATAGCCGACACCTTTGGAGGTGACCGACTGCACCGCCGGGTCGGTGTTGTCGGAGGTCTGGTAGCTGCCGTTGAGCCAGCTGTAGATCTGCGCCCCGCCCAGGTCGAACTGGTAGGTGATCTCGCTTTCGGTGCGCGGGTTTTCCTGGTAGGCCTTGCCGGTCGGGCTGCTGTCGTTGGTGTCCACCGGGTCCATGATGCCGACTGCCACCCGCAGGCCGTCCATCACCGGGGTGCGGTAGGTGATCTGCGAGGTGGGGAACGGGTATGGGTAGCCGCTGCCGATGTTGCCGAACGATACCCCGCCGCCGTCCACCAGGCCCAGGGTATCGCTGACCTGGCCATAACCGGCCAGCAGTTCGTCGAGCAGGATGTTGGAGCGGGCGAACAGGCCGAAATCCTTGCCGATCAGCACCTCGCCCCATTCCGGGTTGGCCACGGTGCCGTAGAACTGGCGCACGTCGATGGCGGTGTCGGTGCCGTTGGTTTCGCTGTCGTTGATGGTCACCCAGAACGAGGCGCGCGCGCCGAGCTTGAGGTCATCCACCTGCTTGCCCATGTTGAAGCCCAGGTAGTTGGGCAGGAAGCCCATCTTCACCCGCGACTGGCGGCGGTCGTACTGCTCACCCTCGCGATCGACATCGCTGTTGACGTAGAAGGCGTTGATATAGCCGTCGGTGGAAAACGTCGTCTGGTCCTTGTCGTACAGCATGATCTCGGCCTCGGCGACACTGCTCAGGCAAAGGCTCGACAGGCTGACGGTGACAGCCGCCAGCAAACGGGGGGACAGATTCTTATTGTTGTACATGGCGCGCTCCGAAACGGGGACGGGATGTCGGAGGCGATTATCAGAAGCGGGCAAAGGGCCAGAAACGCTGCTTTGGAGCGGGCTGGCGCGTGCTTTGGGCCGGCGTGTGGGGTGCGACCATTCGGGCCCGCTACCGGGTTGGGCCGGGAGGCGAGACTTAGGGTTTAGGCATTAATGGCAGGCAGGTACCACTACAAAAGCCCGCCTTCGACGCCGTACCTGTAGGAGCGGCTTCAGCCGCGATCACCGGCACCGCCGGCGCCAACCACCGCGTCGCCCACCTCACAATCCGAGCGCAATCGCGTCGTTTCGCGAAGCCAGCGCTTGCGGACGCAACCGCACCGGCATCTCATAGCGGTGCGGTTGCTGCCAGGCCAGCTGGGCCTGTACATCGACAGCCGCGTCCTTGACCTTCTGCACCCACTGTTCATCCTGCGGGCACACCACCAGCACACGGAAACCGTGGTCGACACCTTCCAGCCGCACCCCCTCGGAATCATCCACATGCAGATCGATGTCGAAAGCTGACGGCAGCTTCGAAGGTGCATGGCCCAGCCCGTTCCTGGCCAGGGCATGCTGGTGGCGGTCACTGTTGACCACGCCGTCGACGCGGATGCCGTAGAGCATCAGCCAACGGCGAATGTACGACGGTGTGCGCCCCGACGAGGTGTAGATCCAGATGCTGCAGCCCTGGCGGCGCAGGTCGCGGATCAGCGCGCGCGTGCCACTGCGCAGGGGTTCGCCCAACCAGCGGTGGACAAAGGCCGGCAGCTTGCTGTGTTCGGCGGCGGCGTGGTCAGCCTGGCAGGCGAGCGTGTCGTCGATGTCGAACGAAATGCGCACCTTTGGCCGGTTGAATCGGCGCTCGACGGCCTGCCAGCCACGCTGTAGCAGTGAAGACCCGTGCATCAGTGGCACCTCTCGCAGGCAGGCACAGGCATGCCGCCCAGGAAGAACTGGCCCGGTTCAGGCGCCTTCGCTTCGAGGAAGGCGGCGTACTTCTTCTTGATCTTGGGTAATTCGTACAAGGCCTTGACACCGTGTTTGGCGGAATTGCGGATGACCGAGGATGGGTTGAAGTAGCCCTCGGCGTTGTCCAGCGACAGCACGAAGGGCGGCAGCCCGGCGCGCATCAGCAGGTAGCTGACGATCAGCGACCCGGTGCGGTTGTTGCCTTCGATGAACAGCTGCGGCTTGCTGAGGATGCGCACGTAGACACCGGCGGCCCGCTTCCAGATCGAGTCACTGCGGTATGTCCAGTACCAGTTGTACAAATCCTTGATGCCGCCTTCGACGTTGTTGAAGAAGCGCGCCTCGGTCGCGGCAAGATGCGCGGCGAACTCCAGGCGGCGGGCCGGATCGCTGCCGCACAGCACGGTGGCATTGATCTCCAGCATCAGGTTCAACTGCTGCAGGTCGAAAAGGTCGATGCCACGTGCGACATAGTCATCAATCAGGGCATAGCCCTCGACTACATTCAGCAGCACCTCGTCGGTGAACGGGTCGCGCGGTTCGGTGAACCGCTCGCTGAGTTCGGCAAAACGGGCCTGCACCTCACGCAGTGCGCGCTCTACCGCTGACAGATCAAGACGACGCTTCGCTGGCATTGGAAACCCCGGGTAACACTTCAACGGAGGACGACGCGACCAGGGCTCAACTGAACTTGCCGCTGATGTAGTCGGCGGTCAGTTGCTCGCGCGGGTTCTGGAAGATCTGCGTGGTCGGGCCCATTTCAACCAGGTAGCCGGTGCGGGTGCCCTGGGAAATGTCCACCGAGAAGAAGGCGGTTTCATCAGCCACACGAATCGCCTGCTGCATGTTGTGGGTGACCAGCGCGATGGTGTAGTCCTTCTTTAGTTCCACCATCAGTTCTTCCACCCGGCGGGTGGCGATGGGGTCGAGCGCCGAACACGGCTCGTCCAGCAGCAGCACTTCCGGTTCGGTGGCAATGGCGCGGGCGATGCACAGGCGCTGCTGCTGGCCACCGGACAGCGACAGGCCGCTGACCTTGAGCTTGTCCTTGACTTCGTCCCACAACGCGGCGCCCTGCAGGGCATGCTTGACGCGGTCGCCGATGTCGCCCTTGTAGCGGTTCAGGCGCAGGCCGAAGGCGACGTTGTCGAAGATGCTCATCGAGAACGGGTTGGGCTGCTGGAACACCATGCCGATGTAACGGCGCACCACGACCGGGTCGACCCCCTTGCCATAGACATCCTGGCCGAGGAAGTGCACGTGGCCTTCGAAGCGGAAGCCCTTGACCAGGTCGTTCATGCGGTTGAGGCTGCGCAGCACGGTACTCTTGCCGCAGCCGGACGGGCCGATGAAGCCGGTGATCTGGTTCTTGCGGATCGGTACGTGGCTGTCGCGCACGGCCATGAAATTGCCATAGAAGATCTTGTCCAGCTTGCAATCCATGACGATGGGGGCTTCGCTGACCACGGGAGCGGCTTTTTGCGCAGTGGATACGTTCAAGGTCGAATGCTCCCTTTCTCAGTACTTGGGCTTGCCGAAAACTCGGCTCAGAATGTTGATTACCAGCACGATCATCACCAGTACCAGCGAGGCCGCCCAGGCGAGCTCCAGCTGGTTGTCGAATGGCATGCCGGAGAAGTTGTAGATCAGCACGGCCAGCGAGGCTGTCGGGTTCATCACGGCCAGGTCGCCGTCATGCAGGATCCAGTAGTTGCTGAACAACGCGGTGAACAACAGCGGCGCCGTTTCGCCAGCGGCACGCGCCACGGCCAGCATGACGCCGGTGAGGATGGCCGGCAGGCCGGTGGGCAGGACGATTTTCCAGATCACCTGGGCCCGGGTGCAGCCCATGCCATAGGCGGCATCCTTCATGATCTTGGGCACCATCTTCATCGACTCTTCCGCAGTCAGCACGACGATGGGCAGCATCAGTACCGCCAGGGCCACGCCGCCTGCCGGCGCCGAGTAGGTGCCGGTGGTCATCACCACCAGGGCGTAGGCGAACACCCCGGCCAGGATCGATGGCAGGCCGGTGAGCATCCTGGCGGCGAAGCGCGCAGCATTGGCCAGCTTGCTGTCCGGGCCGAGTTCAGCCAGGAACACCGCGGCCAGAATACCGACCGGCACGGCGATGGCCGCAGCAATACCGACCATGACGAAGGTGCCGACCATGGCGTTGCCGAAGCCCCCGCCCATCTCGAAGCCGGTGGGCGGCAGCTCGGTGAACACCTCCAGGTTGAGGCGTGCACCACCGCGGGTGATCAGCATGTACAGCACCGAAACCAGCGGCACACTGGCCACCAGCGCCGCGCACCAGGCCAGCGTGGTCAGCACCAGGCTGCGCAGGGAACGGCCTTCCAGCTTGCGCTGCAGGCTGGGCAGAGCCTTGGTCGGGGACGTCAGGTCGGTCATCATTTGTTACCCCGCTGCGCGTAGAGCATGATCATCGAGCCGAGTACGTTCACCAGCAGGGTGATGAACATCAGTACCAGCGCGGCGTACATCAGTACCTCGACCTCGTTCGGGCCGGCCTCCGGGAAGTTCAGGGCCAGCAGCGCGGCCAGGGTGTTGGCCGGGGCGAACAAGGACACGGAAATGGTATTGGCATTGCCCACCAGCATCGCCAGGGCCATGGTTTCGCCCAGCGCCCGGCCGAGGCCGAGCACCAGCGAACCGAAGATGCCGGTGGCCGCGGACGGCACCATGACCTTGAGGATCGCCTCCCAGTGGGTGGCGCCCAGGCCGTAGGCCGCCTGCTTGGTTTTCATCGGCACGCTGGTCAGCGCATCCTGCGAAACGGCGGCGATGGTTGGCAGAATCATGATGGCCAGCACCAGCGCGGCAGGCAGGAGCCCGGGCCCGCTGAGGGACGTGCCAAAAAACGGAATCCAGCCCAGTTCGCTGTTCAGCCAGGTGGTCAGCGGGCGGATGGCCGGGATCACCACGTAGATGCCCCACAGGCCGTAGACGACGCTGGGGATGGCAGCGAGCAACTCGACAATGGTGCGGAAGACTGCCGCCAGCTTGGCCGGCAGGAAGTCCTGGGTGAGGAAAATGGCCATGCTGACGCCGAAGAAACCGGCGATCAACAGGGCGATAAGGGCGCTGTACAGCGTGCCCCAGATCGCCGGCAGAATGCCGTACTTGCCTTGGTTGACGTCCCAGACGCTGCCGAACAACACATCGAAACCGTGCTTCTCGATACCTGGCAGGGCCTTGCGGCCCACTTCGTAGACCAGCGCGAAGACCAGCGCCAGGACCAGTACCACACCGATGCGTGCCAGCGCACGGAAGGTGCGATCCACCAGGAAGTCTTTCGCAGACGGCGGCTGGCATGCGGAGTGGGGGTTATCCGGGATGGCGAAAGGTGAGTTCATGGGCAAGTTCCGGGACAGGGGGCAAACACCCCCGGCATGGCCACAGGACCGCACCGGGAGCGCCCGAGGGCATTACTGGATGTTGGCGGATGCTTTGCGAACCTGGTCGACCACCGATTGCGGCAGCGGGATGTAGCCCATCGAATCGGCAATCTTCTGCCCTTCGGTCAGGCTGTACTCGACCATGTCGCGCATGGCCTTGGCCTTGGCCGGGTTGCCGTTGTCCTTGCGGAAGATCATCCAGGTGTACGAGGTGATCGGGTAGGACTTGGCACCGTCCGGGTCAGGCAGCCAGGCCACCAGGTTTTCCGGCATGTTCACCGCAGCCAGCGCCTCGGCACCGCTTTCGGCGTTCGGTACCACGTATTGGCCGGCCTTGTTCTGCAGCTGGGCGAAGTCGACCTTGGCCAGCTTGGCGAAACCGTATTCGATGTAGCCGATGGCACCTGGGGTCTGGCGCACGGTGGCGGTTACCCCGTCGTTCTTCGGCGACTTGATGAACTTGTCGCTGGCAGGCCAGTTGACGGTGTTGCCCTCGCCCAGCGCTTGCTTGAAGTCAGCGTTGATCGCCGACAGGTGCTTGGTGAAGACCGCCGTGGTACCGCTGGAGTCGGCACGCACGACCACGGTAATCGGGGTGGCTGGCAGCTTCAGGTCGGGGTTGGCCGCGACGATCTGCGGGTCGTTCCACTGGGTGATCTTGCCGAGGAAGATGTTCGAGTAGACGTCGCGCGGCAGCTTCAGCCCTTTCGGGTTGCCCGGCAGGTTGTACGCCAGGACGATTTCACCGGCGGTCATTGGCAGCAACTGCACGCCCTCGCCGACCTTGGCGATCTCTTCAGCCTTCATGGCCGAGTCGCTGGCGGCAAAATCGACAGTCTTGTTCAGAAAATCCTGAACACCCGCCCCGCTCCCCTTGGACTGGTAATCAACGGTGACGCCGTCGGTTTCCTTGCTGAAGGCCTTGAACCAGGTCAGGTAGATCGGTGCAGGGAAGCTGGCGCCAGACCCGGTCAGGCGTACGTTCTCTGCAGCGAAGGCGGCCGAAGTGGCGCAGACAGAAACGGCAACGGCAAGTGCAGCAGACTTCATCAGGCGTATCATCGAAAAGCGCTCCGTGTGATGGCCGGCACACTTTGCAGCAGCAATGTTACAGCTTTGTGACCGATGAATGGCATGCCGCGGGATAGAGCCGCCCGGCCGCGCCATCACGGCGCACCCCGGCTCTCGGAGGCGACGACGCATGCAAAAGCGTCTGGCCCAACGTTAACGGCCTGACATGTCGATTGCATGACCATGCGAATGGCCCTGGCGCCCGTCCGTCGCCAGCGCGGCACCCGTGCACCGGTTACCGGCCGAACAGTGGGTGACCCACTGGAAAAGGAGACTCAACATGCAACCGACAACACTTCGATCGCTGCTGCTCGCCCTGTGCCTGGGCACCGGCGCGCCCCTGGCGCTGGCCGCCACCGACATCATCGACCAGCCCGCCCCGGGCAGCCAGCCCCACGATAATGGCCACATGAACGGCCAAGGGGGAGCGAGCGGCTCGGGCACCCCGGCGGACGGCATGGGTACGGGCACGGGCGGCACGGATGACAATGGCACCGACAGCACCGGCGGCGATGGCACCACCGAGGGTTCGGGTAGCGGTAGCGGCACGGGTAGCGGTTCCGGCAGTGGCAGCGGGACCGGAAGCGGCAGCAGCGGTTCGGGCGGCGCGGGTGGCGCGGGTGGCAGTGGCGCAGGTTCGGGAAGCTGAGGCACTGGGTACCTGGCGTGACGACACCTTCCGACGCTGGCTCGGCGCAGGTGCGCCTGCATAGCACCGACATCCCCGCCCGCCTCGACCGGCTGCCCTGGACGCGTTTTCATACGCTGCTGGTGCTGGCGCTGGGTATCACCTGGCTGCTCGATGGCCTTGAAGTCACCTTGGCTGGTTCGCTGTCGGGGGCCCTCAAGGACAGCCCGGCCCTGGCCATGAGCACCACCGACATCGGCCTGGCCGGCGCAGCCTACGTCGCCGGCGCAGTGTCTGGCGCGTTGTTGTTCGGTTGGTTGACCGACCGCCTGGGGCGACGCAGGCTGTTCTTCATCACCTTGTGCCTGTACATCGGCGCCACGGCGGCCACGGCATTTTCCTGGAACCTGTGGAGCTTCCTGGTGTTCCGTTTCCTCACGGGTGCCGGGATCGGCGGCGAGTACACCGCGATCAACTCGACCATCCAGGAATTTACCCCGGCGCGTTACCGCGGCTGGGTCGACCTGACCATCAACGGCACCTTCTGGATCGGCGCGGCGCTGGGCGCGGTGGGTGCGGTGGTGCTGCTCGACCCGGCCGTGGCAGGTGGCGAGCTGGGCTGGCGCCTGTGCTTTGGCATTGGCGCAGGGCTCGGCCTGGTCATCCTGCTGATGCGCCTGTGGATACCGGAAAGCCCGCGCTGGCTGATGATTCACAACCAGCCGGAGGAAGCCGAACGCATCGTTGCCGGCATCGAACGCCATTACCGGCAACGCGGCATTGCCCTACCGCCGTTGCAGGGGCCTGCACTGCGCTTGCGCGGGCGTGACCATACGCCGCTGCGCGAAGTCTTCCACAGCCTGTTCATCCTGCATCGGCGCCGGGCGCTGGTAGGCCTGACCTTGCTCACCGCCCAGGCCTTCTTCTATAACGCGATCTTCTTCACCTACGCGTTGGTGCTCACCGACTTCTATGGCGTGCCGTCGGCACAGGTGGGCTGGTACGTGTTGCCCTTCGCCCTGGGCAACTTCTGCGGGCCATTGCTGCTCGGCCGGCTGTTCGACCTGGTAGGCCGACGCATCATGATCAGCGTGACCTATCTGGTGTCCGGCCTGCTGTTGGCGGCCAGCGGTTACCTGTTCCAGCAACAGCTGCTCGATGTGCTGCAGCAGACCCTTGCCTGGATGGTGATTTTCTTCTTCGCCTCGGCTGCGGCCAGCTCAGCCTACCTGACGGTGGCAGAAACCTTCCCGTTGGAAATCCGCGCACTGGCCATTGCCGTGTTCTATGCCTTTGGCACAGGCCTCGGCGGCCTCGTCGGCCCCACCCTGTTCGGCGCGTTGATCGCATCGGGTGAGCGCCTGAACGTGCTGTATGGCTACCTGCTCGGCGCGGCGCTGATGGTCATCGCCGCGCTCACCCAGGCGGTGTGGGGCGTGGCAGCCGAGCGCCGCCCGCTCGAGCACGTGGCCAGGCCGCTGTCGCAGGTCAGCGACACCTGACCCAAGCCGGCCGGGCCAGGGCACCGCTCGTCCATTGCCCGGCACTCTGCGCTTGCACAGGGTTCAACCGTGCAAGCCCACAGCAGGAGTGAAGACCATGCCACGCGGCGACAAGGACAAATACACCGACAAGCAGAAGCGCAAGGCCGAACATATAGAGGAAAGCTACGAACACAAAGGCGTGCCCAAGGATGAAGCCGAAGCCCGTGCCTGGGCCACGGTCAACAAACAATCCGGAGGTGGCGAGAAGCAAGGCGGCTCCGGCAGCAAGACCTCTTCTGCCGAGAAGAAAACCGCGCGCGCGGATTCGGCCAAACGCGCCGCCAAGTCACGTCAGGGCCATTCGCGCAGCTCGGGCGCCTCACTGCAAACCCAGACCAAGCAAAGCCTGATGAAGGAAGCGCGCAGCAAGGACATCAAGGGGCGCTCCAGCATGACCAAGGCCCAATTGGTGGAAGCGCTGCGCAAGCACGCTTGAGGCACATCGAGACAGGGGGCGGCGGCCACGGTGCCGCCGGGGTCAACACTTGGCGCGCAAGCCGTTAGCGGCCCCGCTGGCAGCGGGGACTGCCAGCAGCATCCAGCGCGGTTCAGCCCATGGCCCCCAGGCCATTGCCGGCGATAGGCGTGGCATCGGCATCCGGACACCGGTTGCGGCATTCACATTCGAATTCAGCCTGTGCGCGAGTCGGCAGGTTCAGGCTCAGGCGAACCTTGTCTTGCGTGTCGTAGAGGTCGTAACCCTCCCCCAGGGCGGCAGGAAAGCCAAGCCGGCGAGGATAGGTCTCTTTCTTGAGTGGCACAGCGGGAACCACAACGAAGCGCGTCTGCATGATCATCCCCTTTCGGCAACACCTTAGTATTAGTATGGCTATGTGAAAGCATCAAGCTGGCTCATGCAAAAAATTGCCAGGCGCAGTGCTGAAGCCCTGTGCCGTACTCCTTTGATGTAAATCAAGCCGCCCAGCGGGGTTCGCGCGACGATGACTGCACGCACGGCTTTGGACAAGGAGCCCCACATGAGCCCGCTGAAACACATACTGGTAGCCACCGACCTGTCGCCCTCTGCCCGCAACGCGGCGGAGCGCGCGGCATACCTGAGCAAGGCGCACCAGGCGCCACTGGACCTGCTGTACGTTGCCAACCCGGCCCCCTTCGAGCGCCTGAAGCAGCTGGCTGCACCGGATGACGGCCTGTTGAAGCGTGTGCTGGATACCGCTGGCGAGAAAATTCGCGCATTGGCCGCGATGCTGTTCCAGCGCTACGACATTGGCGCCGGTGTGGAAGTCGCCACTGGCTCGGTCACCGCCGAGATCACCCGCGTGGTGCAGGACAAACGCAGCGACCTGCTGGTATGCGGAGCGAAGGGCCAAAGCCTGGCACGCCGCCTGCTGCTGGGCTCGACGGTACAGAAAATGCTCGACCGCATGCCCTGCCCCGTGCTGGTGGTCAAGCAGGCACCGCGCGATACCTATCGCACCTTGCTGGTGCCGGTGGATTTTTCCTCGGCGTCGCTGCGCAGCCTCGAACTGGCCAGAACCATCGCGCCGCAGGCCGAGATCGTTTTGCTGCATGTGTACCAGGCCCCCTTCGAAAGCAGCATGCGCTTCACCAGCATCGATCACGACACCCTCAAGCACTATCGCAATGTCATCCGCCAGGATGCCCAGCAGCAACTCGCGGCCTTGAGCGCACTCGCCGGGCTGCCCGAAGCCCGGCAGATCGTGGTGCACGGTGACCCGGCGTGGCGTATTGCCGAACAGGAACAGGCGCTGGAATGCGACCTGATCGTGGTCGGTAAACAGGGGCAAGGCGCACTGGAAGAACTGTTGATCGGCAGCGTCACCCAGCAGGTGCTGAACGAGTCCCAATGTGATGTACTGGTCGCGCCGTAACCTGCCGTGAGGTGGAGGACAGCCGTCCTCCATTTCGGCGGGCGGTAGCCTGCCGCTTTATACCCCAGGCCAACAACGGGTGCTGCGCGCAAGGCGTTGCATCGATCGCATTGATGATTACTATCGAGCGACGCGCCTGTTGGCCTGGCAAAACCGCCCCGTACAATCGCTTTCAGATTCTTCCCCGCTCCTAGCGCCTGCTTCAGGCGACATCTCCCTTCCGGAATCCAAGACCATGGAAAATTCCAGCCAGGCTCCTCGTGGCCTGCCCGAACATGCGCAACAAAGTGTCAAACAACAGTGGCTGGCGATTCTCTCGGTCGCCGTCGGCGCCTTCGCGCTGGTGACCAGCGAGTTTCTGCCGGTGGGTGTACTCAACGACGTGGCCAGCGACCTCGGCATCAGTGCCGGCCACGCCGGCCTGATGGTGACCCTGCCCGGCATCATGGCCGCCCTTGCCGCGCCGTTGCTGTCGGTGGGCATTGGCGCCCTGGACCGTCGCTACCTGCTGATCGGCCTGACACTGATCATGATTATCGCCAACGCCGTGGTGGCCTATGCCAGCGACTTCAGCCTGCTGCTGTTCGGGCGCGTGCTGCTGGGCATCAGTATCGGTGGCTTCTGGGCGACCGCCATCGCCCTCAGCGGGCGCCTGGCCCCCAAGGGCGTGGGCGTTGCCCAGGCCACCTCGATCATCATGGTCGGGGTGACCCTGGCCACCGTGCTGGGCGTGCCGGTAGGCACCTGGCTGAGTGGCCTGATGGGCTGGCGCATGACCTTCCTGATCACCGCGCTGCTGGGTGTCCCCGTGCTGCTGGCGCAGGTACTGTTGCTGCCCCGGCTCAACCCGGACAAAGCCATCCGTATCAGCGACCTGCCGGCCCTGTTCATCAACCCACTGGCGCGCGTCGGCCTGATCGCCGTCCTGCTGATCGGCCTGGCACACTTTGCCGCGTACACCTATGTGGCGCCGTTCTTCAAGCAGAGCTCCGGCTTCGATGGGCCGACCATTGGCTCGTTGCTGTTGCTGTATGGCGTGGCCGGGGTAATCGGCAATCTGTTTGCCGGTTTCGCTGCCAACCGCAGCGTGCGCCATACCCTGCTGCTGGTCGCGGTGATGATCGGCACCAGCACCGCGCTGTTCCCGCACTTCGCCACCGGCCTCAGCGGTGCCGCGATGCTGATCGGGCTGTGGGGCTTCGCCTTCGGTGCGTTCCCGGCCTGCGCGAGCATCTGGATGTTCGTGGTCGCACCGAAGGATGTCGAACGTGGCATGCCGCTGTTCGTTGCCATGTTCCAGGTGATCATTGCGCTGGGCTCGTTCTTCGGCGGGCGCATCGTCGACCAGCTGGGCAGCGCGGTGCTGTTGAGCCTGGCCACGGCGCTGGTCGGCTGTGGCTTCGCCACGGTGCTGGTGCTGGGGCGTAATGTCAGCAACAGCCTGGCGGCGCAACCCGGCTGAGGGCCATCAGCGATAGCCGTGTGCCAGGTTCCACTGCTCGAACGCTTGCGCCATCCGTTGCCGGGTCGACAGGTCGGCGGGTATCAAATGTTCGATTCGCAGTGACTCCACGGTAATGTCCAGTGGCATGCCGAAGGTGGTGAAGGTAGAGACGAAACTCAACTCACCATTTGCCGTGCACACACGTGTCAGCAGCATCGGGCTGGTAACCGTTGCCTGCATGGCATTACCCGGGGGCGGAAGGCTGCTCAGGCGCTTGGCAAGGGCCGGATTGCAGGCCGACTCACGGGCCGCACGGTGCCAGGCAGCGGCACGGACCTCCTGCGCATTTGCCAAGCGGTCACCCAGGCCCCCGGGGCTGAGCAGCGTCTCCAGCAAGTTGAGGCCTGCCGCCGAATCCTGCGGTATGCCCGCCATGGCCAACAGCAGGCCGGTGCTGACATTGGCAGCTGTGATGTCCCAGTTGTTGTCGAGGACGATGGCAGGCACCGGATTGTTCGCCTGCAGGATCTGCTCGATGGCCGCGTGAACTACATCCAGGGCGGGCGATTCGAGCGGCGTTGCGGCGTAGCGAGGGGCATAGCCAGCAGCGAGAAACACTTCGTTGCAGTACTCCAGCGATGCCCCCAGGGCCGAAAGCAGGGCGTGCAAGGTACCGGGGCTCGCTCTGGCGCGGCCAGTTTCGACACAGCTGAGGTGGCGTTGGGAAACGCCGGCCATGAGCGCAAGGTCCAGCTGACTGAGCCCCGCCTGACGGCGCAGGTTACGCACATGCTGGCCCGCCGTCGTAGTTGGGGTGACAGTCTTCTGGTAGTACCGCAAGCGATCCATGCCTTACCTCCGATTAATCCTTGTGTCCTGTGTCATGACCTCACAGGTCATTGAGCGTAAAGCACCCTGTCCGTACTGTGCCAGCAAACCCTACCAAGGACAGGACCATGGCAGTTCGCCTCTTTGCGCTGGCTTCTTTGCCGCTTTTTCCGCTGTTTCCCTATCCCACCATTGACCGGAGGCGCCAGGGATGACCAGTGCATTGACGGTCTATGCATCATGCGTGGTGGTGCTGTTCCTGAAGATGTTTGCGGTGTCCTGCTACCAGGGCTTGTTCCGGTTACGTCACAAGGCATTCACCAATGCAGAGGATGCCGCTGTGTTCAAGCGGGCAGCTCGGGACCAGGAGCTGGCGCAAGTCATCCGAGGCAGCCGGGCATGGGCGAACGACCTGGAAAACATTCCGGCGTTCTTCGCGCTCGGTGGGCTGGCCATTGCCCTGAATGCCCCTGCACCCGTGACGGCCAGTCTGAGCATTGTGTTTACCGTCGCCAGAGTACTGCACACCCTGGCCTACCTGAAGGGCATCCAGCCTTGGCGAACGGTCTGCTACGGTGTCGGCATCTTCTGTTTGCTGGGGCTCTGCGCATCGCTCATGAAGACCCTGCTATCGCCGTGATCGAGCCGGCCAGGTGTCAGCTGTCCAACGGCCTCAGCGATCAGCCATGGCGAAATGCTGCTGCAGGAAGCCACTGACCAGTGAGGCAATCTGCAACTGGATCTGCGTCCGCGTGCGGGCGCTATTACCATCTCGGCAAATAACGCCGTCCCCAGCCGCGTCCTCTTCAAGCAACGCCACCGCACCTGGTTTGCACGGCGACAGGAAGCTGAAGTGGCTGGCGTCCGCGATCTCGACATAACGGCTGGTCGCCGCAGGCAGGCGCTTGGCCAGGTCGGCAGACTCCAACTGCGCCGGGAGGTCTGCCGAAGGCGCACCCGCCGCAATCACCAGCGCCGGCACCGGCAGTGCCGCCAGGCTTTCATCGCTCAGGCCCCGTGACAGGCCAAGATCCAGGGTAACGATGGCGGTGACACGGTCGTCGCGCAGATCGCCGCCCAGGCGTGCCTGCGATACCGGGTCGCGGTCGGGATTGATCTGTTTGTAAACGCTGCAACTGGACAACTGCGGATGGGTGACGCAGTCCTGGGCGAAGCGCGTGGCATCGAACCGGGCGCCGGCGATTTCCAGCGCAGTCCAGCCCCCCAGGGAATGGCCGACCACTGCGACCTGCCCTTTCGCCACCCGTCCAACCTGGCCCGCCCGGGCCATCACCGCATCAATGGCCCGGCGCAGGTCGATGGGGCGCTGCCACAACTGTGCCGCGGCCGCGGGTGGTGGTGCCGGGGTGGTTGACCGCCGCCACGATGAAGCCTTGGTGGGCCAGTGCACTGGCCAGCCACGACTGGTTACCCCAGTTACCGCGAAAGCCGTGGGAAAGCACCACCAACGGGTATGTGCCTGCAGCTGGAGGTGCGTCGTGCACGGCGAGGTCACCGATGAACACTGCGGTATCAGCGACCAGCCGAGGGGCGGCAGTGGTCGTACTCGGGTACCAGATGACCAGCTCCAGCGGGCGGGCATTTTGCTCGTCCGATAATGTCGAGGCTTGGAAGCCGATGGTCTTGTAGCCAGCGAATGCCGGTAGCTGCAGGCTAATGAAGAGCAGCAGGCCGAAGACTGTTTTCATTGTTTTTGTCTTCCTTGACGGGGTTCACTGTCGAGAGGATGCGAACCGTGCGCAGGCACCATACCAGCCATGCTGGCGGCACACCCATACTTTTGCGCAGCGGGGTTGCGATGAGCGCATTCAGCCGATCTGTGACAGACACTCTTGATCCAGCCAATACCGCCCAATCTTGCACACCGGGCCCTGCATGAGGACGTTGTAGGCATCATCGATGCTCGTTAGTGATTTGCTCCCGGCTTGTACACGGTCAGCTGATTGGTTAGATTCCCTGTTGCAACACACAGAACGGGACCTTGGCAGTTGAACTTACACGCAACAGCCAAGCTTAAATTAATTACATTTCCAGGGACGAGAAATGATTAAGAAAATAGCACTTGCAACCCTAATCACTGCATCACTTTCCTCCTGCGCATCCGTCGGGGAAGACATATACAGCGCGTCTTATCTACGAGCGAACATTATCGAAAATAGAACGACGAAGTCGGAAATCCGGTCAATCTATGGCGTTCCTGACGAACAGTTTACGAACAGTGGTTCGACGTCTTCGTGGGTGTACCGTAAGCGAGACCGATATAAGGTGTTTGATTCAGTTTCAGATCTGGTGCCAGGTGCGAATGGGGTTCTTAACACCATTGGTATTGCCCGGAATAATGCTGAAACGGTGACCACCCTGTCGAATCGAGCTACTGGCAATACTGACGCCTCGGGCAATACATTATCCTTCAGCTTTGAAAATGACGTTGTGGTTCGGTGGGACCTGAATTGATTGGGTTTGCATAAAAAACGGAAAAGCCACCTTCTGGTGGCTTTTCCGTTTTTTGAGCGATGATCAGGTTCACCTGAT
>MTEX01001761.1_pt1 | contig 20265 bp, 20 predicted proteins | sample 1042691 | NCBI WGS metagenome assembly MTEX01 (sample SAMN06185810, study PRJNA358809) | soil metagenome | isolation source: soil biostimulated with molasses as carbon source | place: India | collected 2015-05-23
TGACGAACCCGGCACGAATTGCCGGGGCTGCTGCGCAGCCCATCGCGACACAAAGCCGCTCCTGCAACAGGTCAGCGCTTGTTGCTGAGCAGGTACAGCCCCACCAGCAGACCAACGGCACACAACCCGGCCACATAGTAGGCAGGCGCCATCGGGCTCACTTTCAACAGCGCAGTCACCACCATCGGCGTCAACCCGCCAAAAATCGCGTAGGCCACGTTGTACGAGAACGACAGCCCGCTGAACCGCACCACCGCCGGAAACGCCTTGACCATCACATAAGGCACCGCACCGATCACACCCACACACAAACCGGTCACTGCATACAGCGGGAACAGCAGCTCGGGCCGGGTCGGCAGGCTGTGGTAGAAGGTCCAGGAGCTCGCCAGCAGCAGCAGGCTGCCGATCACGAACACCCGACCCGCGCCAAAGCGGTCGGCCAGGCTGCCAGCACCGATGCAGCCGAAGCTGAGCAGTACGATTGCCAGGCTGTTGGCCTTGAGGGAATCGGTGGGGCTGATGTGATAGATGCTCTGCAGCAGCGCCGGCGTCATCAGGATGACCACCACGATGCCGGCAGACAGCATCCAGGTCAGCAGCATCGACAGCACGATCGGGCCACGATGGTCACGCAGCACGGCACGCAGCGGCAGTTCCTCGGCCAGCGCCTTGCGCTGCTGCATCTCGGCAAACACCGGGGTTTCGTGCAACCAGCGGCGCAGGTACACCGAGAACAGGCCGAACACACCGCCAAGCAGGAACGGGATACGCCAGGCGTAATCGGCCACTTCCTCTGCGCTGTAGACGCTGTTGATCAGGGTCGCCACCAGCGAGCCGAGCAAGATGCCCGCGGTCAGGCCGGCCGTGAGGGTCCCGCAGGCGTAGCCGGTGTTGCGTGCCGGCACGTGCTCGGACACGAACACCCAGGCACCCGGCACCTCGCCACCGATTGCCGCACCCTGGATCACGCGCATCAGCAACAGCAGGACCGGCGCCCACAGGCCGATCTGCGCATAGGTCGGCAACAGGCCCATGATCAGTGTTGGCAGGGCCATCATGAAGATACTCAGGGTGAACATCTTCTTGCGCCCGAGCAGGTCACCGAAATGGGCCATGATGATGCCGCCCAGCGGTCGCGCCAGGTAGCCGGCGGCGAAAATGCCGAAGGTCTGCATCAGGCGCAGCCATTCGGGCATGTCGGCGGGGAAGAACAGCTTGCCGACCACCGTGGCGAAAAACACGAAGATGATGAAGTCGTAGAACTCCAGCGCGCCGCCCAATGCGGACAGAGAGAGAGTCTTGTAGTCACTGCGGGTCAGCGGCCGCGAGGGCTGCTCGATACTGCTCGGCACGGAGGTCATCGCTGATTGTTCTCTTTGTAGGGGCATGCAGGCCGCTTGGCACGCGGCTTCTGGATTGGTAACGGACGAAGATAGCAAATTGCCGAGCTGCGCCGAAAGCGATACAAAATCCATACACATATTCATGAATGCGCGGTCGTCGCTGGCCGTTATGCTCTATATACTGGCGATTCGTAGGAAACGGTTGCTGCTAACGTGGGATGTTGTGCGAAAACGCCGGTCATTATTGTCAGGCGGTTTCGCAGAGTTTCCCTACGGCCGCCCAGTGAAACGAAATCGGCGTAGTATGTTTCAAGCTGAATCGTTTACCCGGCCTTTGCGCCACACCAACGAAAAGCGTCACGGGTCAGAGGCCCCATCGCATGATTGAGCTCGAACAAGAAGATCCTATCCCGCAAGGCGACCTGGCCTTGCAGATCACCGCACTCCCGCGCGAGACCAACGGGTTTGGCGATATCTTTGGCGGCTGGTTGGTCGCCCAGATGGACCTGGCCGGTACCGCCATGGCCAGCCGTGTCGCCGGCGGCCGTGTGGCCACCGTGGCCATCGACCGCATGGCTTTCCTGGTACCAGTGGCCGTTGGCGCACAATTGTCTTTCTATACCCAGACCCTGGAAATCGGCCGCAGCTCGATCCAGATGATGGTCGAAGTGTGGAGCGACGACCCGCTGTCCAGCGAATGGCGCAAGGTCACCGAAGCGGTGTTCGTCTTCGTCGCCATCGATGGCAGTGGCCGTACCCGCTCCGTACCTCGTCGCTGAGCCACGCCGGCGGTAAACTCATTGCATGTGCCCGGGTCCAAGGCCCACTGGCAATCAATGAGATGAACACAATGGCTTCCTTCCAGGTCGTAAGCGAGCAACATGGCGAACTCAACTGCTGGCGTATCAGCAGCAACCACGCCGAACTACTGATCGCCCAGCAGGGCGCGCAGATCCTCAGCTACCAGTGCGTTGGCCAGCCACCGCTGTTGTGGCTGAGCGACCAGGCCATCTTCCGCCAGGGCAAGTCGGTGCGTGCCGGGGTACCGGTATGCTGGCCGTGGTTCGGCAACCTGCAGCGCAACCCACAGGCCGTGCAGGCCATGTACCACGGCGAACAGGCACCTGCCCACGGCCTGGCGCGGACCCGTGACTGGCAACTGCTGGGCATCGAAGAAGCGGGCGACGGGCTGCGTATCGAGTTCGAGCTGCCCGACGCGCAGGGCAAGCTGCCCGACTGGCCCCACGACGTGGAGCTGAAGTTGCTGGTGGAACTGGGCGCTGAGCTGAAACTGAAGCTGACCAGCCGCAACATGGGCAATACCCCGGTCACCCTCAGCCAGGCCCTGCACAGCTACTTTGCAGTCAGCGATGTGCGGCAGGTGCGGGTTGAAGGTGTCGAAGGGCTGGGCTACATCGAGACCCTGGCCGACTGGGAGCAACGCCAGCAGCAGGGCGCGCTGGCGTTCAGCGGTGAGACTGACCGCATCTACCTCGCCACCCCGCCGCAACTGAGCATTGTCGACCCGCACTGGAACCGGCGGATCACCCTGGCCAGCAGCGGGTCACGTTCGGCGGTGATCTGGAACCCTTGGACCGAGCGGGCCAAGGAGTTGCCGGACATGGCCGATGATGGCTGGCAGCGGATGCTGTGCATCGAGACGGCGAATGTGTGGGATGACCTGGTGGAGTTGAAGCCAGGGGCAACTCATTCGCTTGGCCTGGTAGTGGCGAGCGAAGCGCTTTGATCTGAAGCACTCGGGACCGCTGTGCGGTCCTTTCGCGACACAAGGCCGCGCCTACAAGGGTACGCGGTCACCTGAGGCGCGCCGCAAGGCATCAGAGGTCGGCATCCTCCACCACCCTCACCTTCTGGGCATCCAGCGCATAGGCGGCATCGGCCAGATCGTTGCTGACCTTTTCCACCTTCAGCGTGCCGCTGACCCACAGCGGTGTGTAGATGTCATCGATCTTCAGGCCTTTCGGGTAGCGCACCAGCACCAACTGGTTCGGCGGTGGTGGCGGCACATGGATGCAGGCGCCCGGGTACGGCACCAGGAAGAACAACGTGCTGTTGCCCTTGGCGTCGCTCTCCAGCGGCACAGGGTAACCGCCCAGGCGGATGTCCTTGCCGTTCATCGCCGCCACGGTCTTGGTCGAGTACATCACCGCCGGCAGGCCCTTGCTTTGCTTGAGGCCGCCCTTGGCGGTAAAGGTACCCATGGCTTCCGGCGAATTGTGGTCGATTTCGGGCATCTGCTCGAGCGCCTTCTGGTCCGACTTGGGCATCAGCTCAAGCCAGTCGGTTTCGGGCAGCTCGGCATGGGCCAGGGCACTGGCCAACAGCAAGGGGGCGAGGAAAAAGGCACGCATGGAAATGCTCGGCAACTCGGAAGAATTGCCGGGCATTCTACCCAGTATTCAACGCTTCTTGATGAATCCGTAGATCACCAGCAGAACGACCGCACCCACCAGGGCGCCAAGGAAGCCGGCAGCCTGCCCGGCCTGATAGATGCCCAGCGCCTGGCCGCCATAGGTGGCCAACAGGGAGCCGGCGATACCCAGCAGGATGGTCATGATCCAGCCCATGCTGTCGTCGCCCGGTTTGATGAAGCGGGCCAGCAGGCCGACGATGAGGCCGATGAAGATGGTTCCAATGATGCCCATGGCGATCCCTCTGCAATGAAGAATGGAACAAGCCAAAGCCTAGACAGCGCTTTGGCTTGTTGCCATTTCAGAGGGCATGCCGCAGGTAGAAGTTCGATCAGTTGTCGATCAGGGCTTCTACTTCGGCAATCTTGCGCTCCAGGGTTGCCATGTCGTGGCAACGCAGGGTGGCGTGGCCAACCTTGCGCCCGGCCTTGAACGCCTTGCCATAGTGGTGCAGATGGCAATCATCGATGGCGATCACCTTGTCCACAGCCGGCACTTCACCGATGAAGTTGAGCATCGCGCTCTCGCCCACCTTGGCAGTCGAACCCAGTGGCAGGCCGGCGACGGCACGCAGGTGGTTCTCGAACTGGCTGCACTCGGCGCCTTCGATGGTCCAGTGCCCGGAGTTGTGTACGCGCGGGGCGATCTCGTTGGCCTTCAGGCCGCCGTCGACTTCGAAGAACTCGAAGGCCAGCACGCCGACATAGTCGAGTTGCTTGAGCACGCGGCCCACGTAGTCCTCGGCCAGGGCCTGCAGCGGGTGCGCCTGGCTGGCGACCGACAGGCGCAGGATGCCGCTTTCATGGGTGTTGTGCACCAGCGGGTAGAAGCGGGTTTCGCCATCGCGGGCACGCACGGCCACCAGCGACACTTCGCCGGTGAACGGGACGAAGCCTTCCAGCAGGCACGGCACACTGCCCAGCTCGGCGAAGGTACCGACCACGTCCTCAGCCGTGCGCAGTACCTTCTGGCCCTTGCCGTCGTAACCCAGGGTGCGGGTTTTCAGCACGGCCGGCAGGCCGATGCTGGCCACTGCGGCGTCCAGGTCTGCCTGCGAGAGGATGTCGGCGAATGCCGGGGTAGGGATACCCAGGTCGCGGAACATGCTTTTCTCGAACAGGCGGTCGCGGGCGATACGCAGCGCTTCGGCGCTGGGGTACACCGGTACGAATTGCGAAAGGAAGGCCACGGTCTCGGCCGGGACGCTTTCGAACTCGAAGGTGACCAGGTCGACTTCGTCGGCCAATTGGCGCAGGTGGTCCTGGTCGCCGTAGTCGGCGCGCAGGTGCTCGCCCAGTGGCGCGGCGCAGGCGTCCGGTGCCGGGTCGAGGAAGGCGAAGTTCATGCCCAGCGGGGTACCCGCCAGGGCCAGCATGCGGCCCAGCTGGCCGCCACCGATTACACCGATCTTCATGGGTAGAGCCTCAAGCCTGGCGCGGGTCTGGGTTGTCCAGCACGGTCTCGGTCTGCTCCGTGCGGAACTGCTTGAGCGCCGTGTGGTACTGCGGGTATTTGGCACCGAGGATGCTGGCCGACAGCAGCGCGGCATTGACTGCACCAGCCCGGCCGATGGCCAGGGTAGCAACCGGCACGCCGGCAGGCATCTGCACGATCGACAGCAGCGAATCGACGCCCGACAACATCGACGATTGCACCGGCACGCCCAGCACCGGCAGGTGGGTCTTGGCCGCGCACATGCCAGGCAGGTGGGCTGCACCACCGGCACCGGCGATGATCACCTCGATGCCCCGCCCTTCAGCCTCTTCGGCGTACTGGAACAGCAAGTCCGGGGTGCGGTGGGCGGAAACCACCTTCACTTCGTAGGGAATGCCGAGTTTTTCCAGCATATCGGCGGTGTGGCTAAGGGTGGACCAATCGGACTTGGAGCCCATGATCACGCCAACCAGTGCACTCATCGTCGAGCCTCTTCGCTTGTGCGCCCTTGGGCGCGTCAAAAAACAACAAGCCACGCGGGACGGCCGGCGTGGCTTGTTTGCTGATCAGGACCGGACGCATCCGGTCGAAAGGCCGCGCAGTATATCGTAAGGTGGTGCGTTTAAGGCACCCCGGCGACCAACTGTCGCCCCTTATTTTTCGGGGCTTTGGCTGACTTTCGAGTCAACCATTGCCGCCCCCTCGAGCTTGCGCCACAGCAGCCTGACATTGGCCTTGCGTACCAGGGCGCAGCGATACAGACGGATTTCCAGCGGCACATGCCACTGGCTGCCGCCGCAGATTGCCAGCTCACCCCGTTCGAGCTCGCCACGCATCGACAGGCGCGGTACCCAGGCGATGCCCATGCCCTCCAGCGCCATGCTCTTGAGGCTGTCGGCCATGGCAGTTTCATAGACCGTGGTATAGCGCAGGTTGCGCTGGCGCAGCAGCAAGTTGACCGAACGGCCGAGGAACGCGCCGGCGGTATAGGCCAGCAGGGGCACGCTGCCCTCGCCTTCGAGGTCGAACAACGGCTTGCCGTCAGCGTCCACCGCGCACACCGGCAGCATTTCGGTGGTGCCCATGTGCAGCGACGGAAAGATTTCGGCGTCCATCTGCAGCGCGGCGTCCGGGTCATAGAACGCCAGCATCAGGTCGCAGCCGCCTTCGCGCAAGGCATGCACGGCATCGCCGACGTTGGTCGCAACCAGGCGGGTGGCGATGTTCAGGCCGTCATTGCGCAACTGGGCCACCCAACGGGGGAAAAAGCCCGAGGCCAGCGAGTGGGCCGCAGCTACTTGCACCACTTCGCCCTGCCCGCCCTCAAGATGATGCAAATGGCGAAGAATTTCGCTCAACTGGTCGACAACCGTACGTGCCGTGACCAGAAACAGCTGGCCGGCCTCGGTCAGTTCTATCGGCGTGCGGGAACGGTTCACCAGTTGTAGCCCCAACGCCGCTTCCAGGCTGCGGATGCGTCGGCTGAATGCGGGTTGGGTCACGAAACGCCGTTCTGCCGCCTGGGAAAAACTGCGCGTAGCCGCCAGCGCGCTGAAGTCTTCCAGCCATTTGCTTTCAAGGTTCACGAAGCACATCTCCTGGCATGCACCAAAATGGAACACGCTCGAATGTCAATTGGCGTCACATGAAACACTATGCCGTTTGTGCATAGGTTAGCGTGCAACAGCATTTGCCGCAAAATTGCCTTCAGGCCTAGGATTGGCGCCATTCCGGCATGTGCCGGGTCAAAATCGAGATGATATCCATCATGTCCTCCGCTGCATCGTTCCGCGTCGAAAAAGATCTGCTTGGTACCCTTGAAGTCCCTGCCGATGCCTACTACGGCATCCAGACCCTGCGCGCTGCCAACAACTTCCACCTCTCCGGTGTTCCGCTGTCGCACTACCCGAAGCTGGTCGTGGCCCTGGCCATGGTCAAGCAGGCCGCTGCCGACGCCAACCGTGAGCTGGGTCACCTGAGCGATGCCAAGCATGCTGCCATCACCGCAGCCTGCGCCCGCCTGATCAAAGGCGACTACCACGACCAGTTCGTGGTCGACATGATCCAGGGTGGTGCCGGTACTTCCACCAACATGAACGCGAACGAAGTCATTGCCAACGTCGCGCTGGAGGCCATGGGCCACCAGAAGGGTGAGTACCAGTACCTGCACCCGAACAACGACGTGAACATGGCGCAGTCGACCAACGACGCCTACCCGACGGCCATCCGTCTGGGCCTGCTGCTGGGTCACGACGCCCTGCTGGCCAGCCTCGACAGCCTGATCCAGGCCTTCGCTGCCAAGGGTAAAGAGTTCGACCACGTACTGAAGATGGGCCGTACCCAGCTGCAGGACGCCGTGCCGATGACCCTGGGCCAGGAATTCCGCGCCTTCGCCACCACCATGACCGAAGACCTGCAGCGCCTGCGTTCGCTGGCTCCGGAACTGCTGACCGAAATCAACCTGGGTGGTACCGCCATCGGCACCGGCATCAACGCCGACCCGGGCTACCAGGCCCTGGCCGTACAGCGCCTGGCTGCCATCAGCGGCCAACCGCTGGTACCGGCTGCCGACCTGATCGAAGCCACCTCCGACATGGGCGCCTTCGTGCTGTTCTCCGGCATGCTCAAGCGTACCGCCGTCAAGCTGTCGAAGATCTGCAACGACCTGCGCCTGCTGTCCAGCGGCCCGCGCACCGGCATCAACGAGATCAACCTGCCGGCGCGCCAGCCAGGCAGCTCGATCATGCCAGGCAAGGTCAACCCGGTTATTCCGGAAGCGGTCAACCAGGTGGCCTTCGCCATCATGGGCAACGACCTGGCCCTGACCGTCGCCGCTGAAGGTGGCCAGCTGCAGCTGAACGTGATGGAACCGCTGATCGCCTACAAGATCTTCGACTCGATCCGCCTGCTCCAGCGCGCCATGGACATGCTGCGCGAGCACTGCATCGTCGGCATCACTGCCAACGAACAGCGCTGCCGCGAACTGGTCGAACACTCGATCGGCCTGGTCACCGCCCTGAACCCGTACATCGGCTACGAAAACGCCACCCGTATCGCCCGCGTTGCCCTGGAAACCGGCCGCGGCGTACTGGAACTGGTGCGCGAGGAGAAGCTGCTGGACGACGCGATGCTCGACGACATCCTGCGCCCGGAAAACATGATCGCTCCCCGTCTGGTACCGCTGAAGGCGTAACCAGGCCGCTGTAAACAGTCTCACCAGGTCGAGGGACTAGACACCTCTCAACCTTTACAAGGCCCGAGCCTATGCTTCGGGCCTTTTTTTTGCCTGCGGATTCTCGGGCACCTGCGCAGCCCTCGGGATATCGGCACACAACTTGCTCCATAATGCGTCCCAGGCCAACGGGACTTCCCAGCATGCTGCACAGCCACCTGACTACCCTCAACGCGGTTTCGCTGATCCTCAACGTCTTCCAGGCAGACGGTTGCGAGGCGTCGGCGCTGTTGGCCGGCAGCGGCATCGGCCCGGCAGACCTGGGGCATGCCGATGCGCGCATCACCACCCAGCAGGAACTGCAGGTATGCGCCAACGCCGTTGCCCGGCGCGAGGACATCGGCCTGGAACTGGGCCGGCGCATGCATGTGTCGTGCTACGGCATGCTCGGTTACGCCCTGCTCTCCAGTGCCACTTTGGGTGACGCCTTGCGCCTGGCGTTGCAGTATCCGGCACTGCTGGGAACAGTCTTCAAGCTGCGTTTGCTCGACGACGGCCAGCGGGTCTGGTTCAGCGCCAGCGATTGCCATGACAGCCCGGCACTGACCGCCTTCAATGCCGAGTTCTGCCTGGTGTCGCTGAAAGTCATCTGCGACGACCTGCTCGGCCGCCCACTGCCGCTGCTGGGCGCCCGCTTCGAGCACCCTCGGCCCAGCTACCACGCGCTCTATGCCGATGCATTCCAGTGCCCGGTCGGTTTCGACGCCGAGACCAATGCCTTTGCTTTCGAACGCCGCTGGCTGGACACGCCGCTGCCGCTGGCCGACCCGATTACCCACAAGGCCATGAGCGAACGTTGCCGGCGCCTGAACCTGGAATTCACTGGCCGCCAGGCCTGGCTGGGGCGGATCCGCCAACTGCTGGCGCAGCAACTGGATGCGGCGCCCGGGCTGGAGGGCCTGGCGCGGCAGATGAACTGTTCATCGCGTACCCTGCGTCGGCATTTGCAGGCCTTGGGCAGCAGTTATCAACAACTGCTGGATGAGCTGAGGTTCGAGCGGGCCAAGCAGCTGCTGGCCGACAATCAGATGCCGATCTACCGGATTGCCGAAACGCTGGGGTTCAGCGAGACGGCCAGTTTCCGCCATGCCTTCCAGCGTTGGAGTGGTGTAGCTCCCAGCCATTTTCGTGGTTGACCGCGCCAGCCTCTTCCCGAGGAGCCCGGGCAGGGGCCGGCACAGGGAAAGCCGGCCAAAGAGCCTGGCCACATCGATCCCCTTTTGGCCGTTTGCGTCGTTCTCCCCTACTGGCGTCCACCCGAGAATGGGCCAACGCCAGTGTCCAAGGGAGAACAACAATGCTGACGATCTATTCCGATGACCACCGCCTGCACCATGGCCGCTGCGAGCTGATAGACGGCAAGCTGATGCCCTGCTTCGAAATGCCTTCGCGCGCCGACCATGTGCTCGAACAGGTAAAAAAGCGCAACCTCGGCGACATCCAGGGCCCTACCGACTTCGGCCGCGCACCGCTCCTGCGCATCCACAGCGCCGCCTACCTGGACTTCTTCGAAGGCGCCTGGGCGCGCTGGGCCGCATTGGGCCAGGAAGGCGACCTGCTGCCGTTCACCTGGCCAGCCCGCACCCTGCGCCAGAAAAAGCCCAGCGGCCTGCACGGTGAGCTGGGCTACTACAGCTTCGATGCCGGGGCACCGATCACCGCCGGTACCTGGCAGGCTGCCTACAGCGCCGCCCAGGTGGCCCTCACCGCCCAGGCCGCCATCCAGCAGGGCGCTCACTCGGCGTTTGCCCTGTGCCGCCCACCAGGACACCACGCCGCCGGCGAAGTCATGGGCGGCTATTGCTACCTGAACAACGCCGCCATCGCCGCCCAGGCGTTTCTCGACCAGGGCCGGCACAAAGTCGCCATCCTCGACGTCGACTATCACCATGGCAACGGCACCCAGGACATCTTCTACCGCCGCGGGGATGTGTTCTTCGCTTCGATCCATGGCGACCCGCAGGACGAATTCCCGTTCTTCCTCGGCTATGCCGACGAAACCGGCGAGGGTCCCGGAGAAGGCTGCAACATCAACTACCCACTGCCCGCCGGCAGCGACTGGACTGCCTGGAGCGCTGCCTTGGAGGACGCCTGCCAGCGCATCGAAGCCTATGACGCCGACATACTGGTGATCTCGCTCGGCGTGGACACCTTCAAGGACGACCCGATCTCGCAGTTCAAGCTGGACAGCCCGGACTATCTGGAGATGGGCAAGCGCATCGCGCAGCTCGGCAAGCCGACCCTGTTCGTGATGGAGGGCGGCTACGCTGTCGAAGAAATCGGGATCAACGCAGTCAATGTGCTGGAAGGCTTCCAGCGCAGCCAACCAGGAGCCCGCTAAATGGTCCGACTCAAGCAACTGCTCGCCCCGTTCATCGCCGCCACGCTGTTTACCGGCGCCCTGCAGGCCCAGGCCGAACAGCGCACCCTGCGGGTATACAACTGGTTCGACTACATCACCCCGCAAACGCTCACCGAGTTCCAGAAGGACAGCGGTGTAAAGCTGATCTACGACATCTTCGACACCAACGAGGCGCTGGAAGCCAAGCTACTGACCGGCAACTCCGGCTATGACGTGGTGGTGCCATCCAACGTGTTCCTGGCCAAGCAGATCGAAGCCGGGGTGTTCCAGCCACTGGACCGCAGCAAACTGCCGAACTGGCAACACCTGGACCCGTCCCTGATGAAGCTGATCGAAGCCAACGACCCGGGCAACAAGTTTGCCGTGCCTTACATGTACGGTACCGTGCTGATCGGCTTCAACCCGGCCAAGGTCAAGGCTGCGCTCGGCGACAACGCGCCAGTGGACAGCTGGGACCTGATCTTCAAGGAAGAGAACATCGCCAAGCTCAAGCAGTGTGGCGTAGCACTGCTCGACTCGCCGTCGGAGATCCTGCCGCTGGCCTTGCAGCACCTGGGCCTGCCGCCAAACAGCGACAAGCCGGCCGACTACAAGCAGGCCGAGGCACTGATGCTGAAAATCCGCCCCTACATCACCTATTTCCACTCCTCGAAATACATGGCGGACATAGCCAACGGTGATATCTGCGTGGCGGTCGGCTACAGCGGCAGCTTCTCCCAGGCCGCCAACCGCGCCCGCGATGCGAAGAATGGCGTGGTGGTGGACATGCGCCTGCCCAAGGAAGGAGCACCGATCTGGTTCGATATGCTGGCAATTCCGAAGAATGCAGCCAACCCGGAAGACGCGCATGCGTTCATCAACTACCTGCTGCGGCCTGAGGTAATTGCACCGATCAGCGATTTTGTCGGCTACCCGAACCCCAACAAGGATGCCACCGACAAAGTGAACCCGACGATTCGCAACAACCCCAACCTGTACCCGACGGCGGAGGCGATGACCAAGCTGTATACCCTCAAGCCTCTGGCGCGGGATGCCGAGCGGGCACGCACGCGGGCCTGGACGCGGATCAAGTCCGGTACCTGAGTCGCCTGCTTCGCGGGCAAGCCCGCGCCCACAGGGAGAGCGCTGGCCGCAGGTGCGGTGCAGCCCCTTGGGGAGTGGGTTTACCCGCGAAGCGGCCGCCAGGCCTTGCGCAATTTCAGCAAGGCCTCGGCAATCTCACCCTCCGGCACCGCCGCGAATCCAAGCACCAGTCCTGCCCGCTTATCCACAGGCTCGGTGCTGTCAGCGAGCCAGAAATTACTCAGCGGAGTCATCTCCACCCCCACACCTTCAGCCTTGGCTACCAGCTCTTGTTCCAGGGCTAAATTATCCACAACCACCTTGACGTGCAGCCCCGCCGCCACTTCCGGCATGCTGCCCAAGCCCGGTATATCCACAGGCCAACCGGCCTTGAGCACGTTGCGTCGGCTCAAGGCCGCTTTGCGCATGCGCCGGATATGCCGCTGGAAGTGCCCCCGTGCCATGAATTCGGCCATCACGCATTGGCTGCTGACCTCCGAGTGCCGCATCGCCAGTGCCCTGCCCTGGCTGAACGCCTGCGCCAGCGACGGCGGCAGCACCAGGTAGCCAAGGCGCAGTGCCGGGAAGGCGATCTTGCCGAATGTACCGACATACAGCACCCGCCCGTTCCGGTCGAGCGACGCCAGCGGAGCCAGGGGCGCGCCGCTGTAGCGATATTCGCCGTCATAGTCGTCTTCGATGATCCAGCCACCGCTTCGCTCGGCCCAGGCCAGCAGTTCCAGGCGCCGCGCCAGGCTCATGGTCACCCCGGTCGGGTACTGGTGGGCCGGCGTGACATAGGCGAGCCGGCAATCGGACAATTGCCCCAGCCAGCGGCAGTCCAAACCATCCTCGTCCACCGGCACGCCATGCAACCTGCCACCGGCCAACGCAAAGGCATGTCCCGCTGCCCGGTAACCTGGGTTTTCCACAGCCACACCGTCTCCCGGCTGCAACAGCAGCTGTGCACAAAGGCTGATCGCCTGCTGCGCACCACTGGTGATCACAATTTGTGCAGCTGTACAGCTCAACCCACGCGAGCTACGCAAGTAGGCGGCGACCAACTCGCGCAGTTGCGGTTCGCCTGCCGGGTCGCCATAACCGAGCTGCGCAGGCGCCGGGTTGCGCCAGAAACCCGCCTGCAGCTTGGCCCACACGTCGAACGGGAACAAATCGAACGCCGGAATACCAAGCCGAAACGCTCGCGGCGCACCACTTCTTGGCGGTAGCAAATGGTTATTTTCCAGGCGCCGCAAAGGCTCGCTGGCGCGTGGCTGGCTGGATAAATTTCCAGTGCCTTCTACAAATTTTGTGGATAACCCTGTTGATAAACCACGGGATAACCCTGTGGATACTTGTGTGGATAGTTTAGGTAGCTGGCTGACATAGGTGCCATCACCTACCCGGCTTTCGATGAAGCCCTCGGCATATAGCTGGTCGTAGGCACGCACCACGCTGTTGCGTGACAGCGCCAGCATGGCAGCCAGATCGCGCGTAGCCGGCAGCCGCGTGCCGCTGTTCAGACGCCCGTCGAGCACCCGCGCACGCAGCGCCTGGTACAGCTGCTGGCTGAGCCCGCGGCGGCGATCCAGTACGATGCCGGCAGGGTCGAAGGGCAACACTAAAGGGCGCTCGGTCATGGCATTGGACCTATCAGAACAGCCAGCAATGGCTCTTACATGGAACCAATAGCCTGCCTAGGATGGCGTCATTGCACAAGGAAACCGGGCATGTACAACAGCAAACCCCACCAGGAACACGACCTTGGTCGCCTGTACCAGCACATGTATGACACCCGTCTGGCCATACTGGTCAGCCATGGCGAGCAGGGCCTGCTGGCTACCCACCTGCCGGTGTTGATCGATACCAGTGAAGGCGAGTTCGGCACGGTCTATGCCCATTTGGCCCGGGCCAACCACCAATGGCAGGACCTGGCACAAGGTGCCGAGGCCTTGCTGGTGTTTCCCGGCGCCGATGCCTATGTCAGCCCCGGTTATTACCCAAGCAAGGCCGAGAACCCCAAGGTGGTCCCCACCTGGAACTACCTGGCCGTGCATGCCTACGGCACGGCCGAGGTGCTGCACGATGGCCCGGCGCTGCTGGCTATCGTCAGCCGCCTGACCGAACGCCACGAACAAGGCCGCACCGAACCGTGGAAGGTCGCTGACGCCCCGGCCGACTATATCGACGGCATGCTCCGTGCCATTGTCGGCATCCGTGTGCCCATCGCTCGCCTGCAAGGCGCGCGCAAGCTCAGCCAGAACCGCTCGGCGCAAGACATTGCCGGGGTGCGTGAAGGCTTGGGCGCCAGCCCGGACTATCTGGATAACCAACTCGCAGCGCACATGCGCTCACTCTGAAGGAACAGCCTCATGCCCAGCGTTACCCTGCGCCCCGTCACTGCCCAAGACCACGCAGCCTGGCTTGCCCTGTGGCACGCCTATCTGCGCTTCTATAAATCCGAACTGACCGATGAGGTGAGCCTGAGCACCTGGCAGCGCCTGCTCGACCCCAACGAGCCGACCCATTCAGCCTTGGCCTGGGTCGATGGCAAGGCGGTTGGCATGGTCAACTTCATCTACCATCGGACCAACTGGAGTATCGGCAATGCCTGCTACCTGCAGGACCTGTACGTGGACAGCACGCAGCGTGGCCTGGGCATCGGCCGCCAATTGATCGAGCACGTCTATGCTGCAGCCGAGGCTGAAAAATGCAGCAAGGTGTACTGGCTGACCCACGAAACCAACGCCACCGCCATCAGCCTGTACCAGCAGGTTGCCGAGCGCTCGGGCTTTATCCAATTCCGTAAAGAGTTGTAAGCCGAACATGAACGACGCATTGAACTGGAAGCCCGCCGCTACGCCGCGGGCCGAGCCCATCGAAGGCCGCTTTATCCGTCTGCAAAAGCTCGACCCGGCGCACCATGGCAACGACCTCTGGCAGATGCTGCAAGGTCCGGCTGCCGACCCTGCCCTGTGGGACTACCTGCCCTATGGCCCGTTCGCCGAACGTGCTGCCTTCGACCGCTGGCTGGAAGGTAATGCTGCCGGCCGCGATCCGCTGTTCTATACCGTGATCGACCGCAACAACGGCCAGGCCCAGGGCATCCTCAGCCTGATGTCGATGGTGCCCGAGCATGGCCGCATCGAAATCGGCCACGTCGCCTTCGGTGCCGCCATGCAGCGCACGCCCAAGGGCACCGAGGCGGTGTACTTGCTTGGCAAGCTGGCCTTTGAACTGGGCAACCGCCGGCTGGAATGGAAGTGCAACAACGCCAACGCCCGCTCCAAACGCGCGGCGGAGCGGTTTGGTTTTGTCTACGAAGGGGTGTTCCGCAAGCACCTGGTGGTAAAGGACCATAACCGTGATACCGCCTGGTACTCGGTTACCGATGATGAGTGGCCGGCGTTGGCTGCCGGATTCGAACGCTGGTTGAGCGAGGAAAACCAACTGCCGACAGGCCAGGTAAAAACGCTGGAGGCCTGTCGCAAAGGCTGAGGGTTGTGCTGTAGCAGCCGGCTTCTGCGCGGGTGGACCCGCCCCCTTGGGCGTCACCCGCCTTGAGCCCTGTGATTGGCCTGGGGCCCCACAGTTAAAAAAAAGGGGAGCATCCGCTCCCCAGAGGTTAACCGCTTGTAGATGAAGGCTTATCTCAGCCTTCGATCTCGATCAGGATCTCGCCCGGGGTCACGCGGTCGCCCTTGGCCACGTGAATGGCCACGACCTTGCCGGCGATGGCCGCCTGCACTTCGGTTTCCATCTTCATGGCTTCGGTGATCAGCACGGCTTGGCCGACCTTGACCATGTCGCCTTCCTTGACCAGCACATCGACGATGTTGCCAGGCATGGTGGTGCTGACGTGGCCCGGGGCGCTGGCCTGCTTGCGCTTGCTGCTGCCGCCACCAACGAATTCGTTGAGCGGCTCGAACACCACCTCTTCCGGCATGCCGTCGATCGACAGGTAGAAGTGACGCTTGCCTTCGGCCTTCACCCCTACGCCAGTGATGTCGACACGGTAGGTTTCGCCGTGCACGTCGATGACGAACTCGGTCGGCACGCCTTCGCCGCTATGGGACGCTACTGCGCCCGCCTCAGGAATTGGCAGCAGCACTTCAGGCGTCAGGGTGCCGGCTTCGCGCTCCTCGAGGAACTTGCGGCCAATGTCCGGGAACATGGCGAAGGTCAGCACATCTTCTTCACAACGCGCCAAGGCACCGATGTCGGCACGCAGCTTGGCCATTTCCGGCTTCAGCAGGTCGGCCGGGCGTACGTCGATCACTTCTTCGCTGCCGATCGCCTGGCGACGCAGCTGCTCGTTGACTACACCCGGGGCCTTGCCGTAGCCGCCTTGCAGGTACAGCTTCACCTCGTTGGTGATGGTCTTGTAACGCTCGCCAGCCAGCACGTTGAAGAACGCCTGGGTACCGACGATCTGCGAGGTTGGGGTCACCAGCGGCGGGAAACCGAGGTCTTCACGCACACGCGGGATCTCTGCCAGCACTTCGTTCATGCGGTTGAGCGCGCCCTGCTCCTTGAGCTGGTTGGCCAGGTTGGAAATCATGCCGCCCGGCACCTGGTTGACCTGCACGCGGGTGTCCACGGCGGTGAACTCGCTCTCGAACTGGTGGTACTTCTTGCGCACGGCATAGAAGTACAGGCCGATTTCCTGCAGCAGTTCCAGGTCCAGGCCAGTGTCGAACTCGCTGCCCTTGAGCGCGGCAACCATCGACTCGGTGCCGGGGTGGCTGGTGCCCCAGGCGAAGCTGGAAATGGCGGTGTCGATGTGGTCGGCACCGTTCTCCACGGCCTTCAGCTGGCACATCGCGGCCAGGCCGGCGGTGTCGTGGGAGTGGATGAACACCGGCAGCGACTGCTCGGCCTTCAGCGCCTTGACCAGCTCACCGGTGGCGTAAGGGGTCAGCAGGCCGGCCATGTCCTTGATCGCCACCGAGTCGCAACCCATGGCTTCCATCTGCTTGGCCTGGTTGACGAAGGCTTCGATGGTATGCACCGGGCTGGTGGTATAGGCGATGGTGCCCTGGGCGTGTTTGCCGGCAGCCTTGACCGCCTCGATGGCCACGCGCAGGTTACGCACGTCGTTCATGGCGTCGAAAATGCGGAACACGTCGATGCCGTTGACGGCGGCCTTGGCGACGAAGGCCTTGACCACGTCGTCGCTGTAGTGGCGGTAGCCCAGCAGGTTCTGGCCACGCAGCAGCATTTGCAGGCGGGTGTTGGGCAACGCTGCGCGCAGCTTGCGCAGGCGCTCCCACGGGTCTTCTTTCAGGAAGCGCACGCAGGCGTCGAAGGTGGCGCCGCCCCAGACTTCCAGCGACCAGTAGCCAACCTTGTCGAGCTTGTCGCAGATCGGCAGCATGTCTTCGGTACGCATGCGGGTGGCCAGCAGGGACTGGTGGGCGTCGCGCAGGATCGTGTCGGTTACGTGAATTTTCTTGGACATTATGGGTTCCTCACAGGCCTGCGTGGGCGGCGATGGCGGCGGCGATGGCCAGGGCCAGCTCTTCGGGTTTGCGCTTGATCGAGTAGTTGGTCAGTTCGGGGTGGCTTTCGACGAAGCTGGTATTGAACTGGCCGCTACGGAATTCGGGATTGCGCAGGATTTCCTGATAGTACGCGGCAGTGGTCTTCACCCCTTGCACGCGCATGTCGTCCAGGGCCCGCAGGCCGCGGTCCATGGCTTCTTCCCAGGTCAACGCCCAGACCACCAGCTTCAGGCACATGGAGTCATAGAACGGTGGAATGGTGTAGCCGGTATAGATCGCCGTGTCGGTACGCACGCCCGGGCCGCCGGGGGCGTAGTAGCGGGTGATCTTGCCGAAGCTGGGCAGGAAGTTGTTCTTCGGGTCTTCGGCGTTGATCCGGAACTGCAGCGCGTAGCCGCGGTGCTGGATGTCTTCCTGCTTCACCGACAGTGGCAGGCCCGAGGCAATGCGGATCTGCTCACGGACAATATCGATACCGGTGATTTCCTCGGTGATGGTGTGCTCCACCTGCACCCGGGTGTTCATTTCCATGAAGTACACCTCGCCATCGGCGAGCAGGAACTCCACGGTACCGGCGTTCTCGTAGTTCACCGCCTTGGCGGCACGTACCGCGAGGTCACCGATGTAGGCACGCTGCTCGGGGGTGAGCTGCGGGCTTGGGGCGATCTCGATGAGCTTCTGGTTACGCCGCTGGATCGAGCAGTCGCGCTCGAACAGGTGCACCACGTTGCCGAAGCTGTCACCGAGGATCTGCGCCTCGATATGCTTGGGGTTGACGATGCACTTTTCCAGGAACACCTCGGCCGAACCGAAGGCCTTGGTGGCTTCGGAGATGACCCGTGGGAAGTTCTGTTCCAGTTCTTCGCGGCTGTTGCAACGGCGAATACCCCGACCGCCGCCACCAGAGGTGGCCTTGAGCATGACCGGGTAACCGATCCGGTCACCTTCACTCAGGGCTTCGTGGATATCGGCAACGTTACCCTCGGTGCCGGGGGTCACCGGCACGCCGGCAGCGATCATGGTACGGCGTGCTTCGGTCTTGTCGCCCATGCGGCGAATGACATCGGCGGCCGGGCCGATGAACTTGATCCCGCGTTCGGCGCAGATCTCCGCCAGCTCGGCGTTTTCCGAGAGGAAACCGTAGCCCGGGTGCAAGGCATCACAGCCGGTTTCCACAGCCAGGTTGACCAGCTTGCGCGGGTTCAGGTAACCGGCCAGCGGCTCGGCACCGATGCTGTGGGCTTCGTCGGCGCGCTTGACGTGCAACGCATGCCGGTCGGCATCGGAATAGATCGCTACCGAGCGAATGCCCATCTCGGCGCAGGCACGCACGATGCGCACTGCGATTTCACCTCGGTTGGCGATCAGGATTTTTTTTATCACTGGAGTCTTCCCAAAGCCGTAGGAACAGTCGAGCCGGTTCTACCGGTCGGCGCGTGACCAGGCGTCGCTGGCCAGTCGCACATTCACCCTAGCGCTGTAGGTCGATAAACAAAAATCAATATTTGTTAGACGCTGTATTAGTAAAAGCTTATGGTGCAGTAACAAGGTATTGCCGAAGGCCGGGCTAAAATGCGTAAGTCATTGATGCGTATGACATTGCGTCAACTGCAGATCTTCAACGAGGTGTGCGATTTGCGCTCGTACAGCCGCGCTGCGGAAGAGATGGCGCTGACACAACCCGCCGTTAGTCTACAGATCCGTCAACTCGAAGAGCTGATCGGCCAGCCGCTGTTCGAGTACGTAGGCAAGAAGCTCTACCTGACCGAAGCGGCCGAAGCCCTGCAACGTGCCAGCCGCGACATATTCGGCCGCCTGGAGAGCCTGGACATGCAGCTGTCGGATATGCAGGGCTCACTCCAGGGGCAACTGAAACTGGCGATCGAGTCCAGCGCCAAGTACTTCGTGCCACACCTGTTCGCCGCCTTCAAGCAGCGCCACCCGGAGGTCAACCTGACCCTGACCGTGGTCAACCGCGCCCAGGCCATCCGCCGCCTTTCGGACAACCGCGACGACCTGATCATCATGTCCATGGTGCCGCAGGACATGGGCCTGGAGTTTCTGCCGTTCCTCAACAACCCGATCGTCGCGGTGGCGCCACCCGAGCATCCGCTGTGCAAACTGGAACGACTGCGCCTGCAGGATCTGGAACCTCATACGCTGCTGGTCCGCGAACAAGGTTCAGGTACGCGCAAGGCCTGCGAGGAGTACTTCAAGGACAAGCGTGTGCACTTCACCCAGACCCTGGAAGTGGCCTCGGCCGACGCCCAGCGTGAATGCGTGATCGCCGGCCTGGGTATTGCCTTGCTCACCCGCCATGCAGTCAACCTCGAGCTGGCCACCGGTGTGCTGAAGGAGCTGCCGGTAGAGGAGCTACCGCTGTACCGCAGCTGGTGCGTGGTGCAGTCCAAGGCCAAACGGCAGTCGCCGGTTGCCTTGGCCTTCCTGGCGTTCATCCGTAGCGAACGTGCGCTGATCAGCGGCCTGGTTGAGCGTTTTTCGGGGAAATTGCCGCCGACGCCTGCCAAACCGTGAGGTCCTGCAACTCGGGGTAGTCCACCAGGTCGCGCAGCAGTTGACGTTGGTCGCAATAGCTTTCGATCGCGCGGCGGTATTCCATGCGGCGCTGATCCTTTTCCTGCTGCTTGCGAGCCTTGGCGCTGGGTTGGTAAGTACCGTCGTAATCACGAGCCATTGCCTGTCTCCCAGATAGGATGCGGGAGTTTCAGACTGGCCTTGGTGGTTTACGGTTTGACTGTGGAATGGTGACAAAACAGTGAAATTTCACTGTCTTGTACCGGCCCATTCGCGGGCTTGCCCGCTCCCACAGGTACCGCGCACTTTTTGAAATCGGCGCAATCCCTGTGGGAGCGGGCCAGCCCGCGAAGAGGCCGGT